>Ga0099798_10501_pt1 | contig 12901 bp, 13 predicted proteins | sample Uncmet_Sort29A_1_FD_89870 | JGI IMG/M metagenome (GOLD analysis project Ga0099798, IMG submission 89870) | Marine eukaryotic communities from CALCOFI LINE 67, Pacific Ocean - CN13ID_Sort29A_1 | ecosystem: Environmental > Aquatic > Marine > Oceanic | place: Pacific Ocean: Monterey Bay | collected... | reverse complement strand
TTTTTTTTTCCAGTTTTTTTTTTTTTTTTTATTCTTGGGTTGCTAATTGTTTCTGTTCTGTTCTGGTGTAGTCCTGTAGGCTTTCGGCTTTCAATGTGTTCGCCACTAGTCTAATTTGAGCTCTTATACTATTCCATTCAATTCTTCAAAGCTTCGAGTCTTCAAAGCTTCGAGGCTGATATGCTCCCTGCGCTGTCGACAGTTTCGGCAGAACCACTTCCTCAAGACGTCTAAGCACCATGCCCTGGATCACTTTGTCAACCACGGTGAGGAGGCTGAGCGGTCGATACCTCAGACCGTCAGACCGTCTTCATTAATTTGTGGGAAAAACGGGTTGTTGTGCTGTTTTTTTTTTTTCCAGTTTTAATTGTTTGTTTAAATTATTCGGAAAATTCGTTTTTTACCCCTGTTGAAGGTGTTTGTGCTCCTGAAAAATTGAAGTGCAGTTTTTCATCAGGACAAAGTGAACATTGTAAATTTGATTGAAATTTGGAGTCCGAAACTTGAATAACGCTCCACACACTTATCAACAGGTGCCAGTAACACCAATAACAACAATTCTAATCGAGACGGGGACTCCGGCTCCAACAACATGCTGCACCCAGGGAAAGGCATGATGCATCCTCACCCTGGCGGCCCGCCGCTCCACCAGGGGGGACCTCATCATCCATTTAATAATGGCCCGCCATTATATGGGAATGGAGGTCCGGGAGGTCCGCCCCCGAATGGAGGTCCGCCGCCCTATGTTAATAACGGGGGCCCGCCGCCGCACCATCATCAAAAGGGGCCTCCGCCGCATCACAAGGGGCCTTTAGGTATCATCTTTTTGGAAAATGCTTTTGTGCTATTGTAATATTGTAGATATAGATATCTATTATTTATATGTTGTCCTTAAGGTATCTATTACACTATTGTAGAAAAGTGCATCTCTGATTTTTCTGTTAATCATGCGTTACTTCTTGCGCTTAGATTCCTTGATTTATTTTTGCTTAGCTTCTACTGCTTTAGTTACTCGTCTCTAGCTGCGCTTTACCATAACTATAGAACCGTTTTAGTAATGTAGTTCTGTAAGTAACCTACGCCTAGCTACGCTTTGGGCGCTTCTGGAAAAAAGTGCACCTGGAAAAAAATGTGTTCGCTCAGCTGATCGCTTTGAACTAGCAAGCAGGTATTAACTAGGAACAAAATTGAAGAACAAAAGAACAAATTTATAGCAACTATTCACATAAAATGTTCTAGGTAACACTCCGCCGCCGCACAAAGGGCCGCCACCAATGAAGGGCCATCCGCAACACAATAACAACAAGGGTCATCCATTTCCGAATACTAGTAATCAAAATCCCCATCCGCCAAATCACCAGCCACATCACCCACCAAATCATCACCCTCCGCCAAATCATCACCCGCAAAATAACCAGCTTCATCATCCGCAAAATAACCACAATTTTACTCCAAAAAAAAACACATTTTACAAGGTAACACTCCGCCGCCTCACAAAGGGCCGCCACCAATGAAGGGTCATCCGCAGCACAATAACAACAAGGGTCATCCATTTCCGAATACTAATCCGCATCATCACCCTCCGCCAAATCACCACCCTCCAAATCATCACCCTCCAAATCATCACCCGCAAAATAATAGCAACAACCACCATCAGCACCAGCTACATTGTCGCCGTCGCCACTACTAGAAAAGAGCATCGGTATTATCGTGTGTTCTAGCGCACAACACTAATCATTCATTCGTGAGGTTTTCTGTCGTCAGCCAGGCACCATTAATTTGAATTGAATTGATACAGGGCGAATTGAGAAAACATTTACTTTACATGGAAACAGAAATTGAGCATCATACGTGTGAATGAGATTATTGCAGGAACCAAAGCATAGGTGCAGCCATGGTATGATTTTTTTTACGGAGTGGCATTGAACGGATTCTCTGCATCGTGAGCCAAGACATCCGTAACAAGCTGTCAACAAGCCGAATAGTTGCTTAAGGGGGGCGTAACAAAGCCGACCCAACCTCATCATGCCACTAAGTATTCGGAAAAAACAAAGGTGCTTTTCCACTGTTCTATCCTCATCATGCCACTAAGAGTAATAATATGGCCGAAGGGTTTCTGGGTAAAAAATAATGTAAGCTCACCAAGGTCGACGATGGGACACAGCAAAAAAAAAAAGCCAGGCAGACTATCTCGGCTTCAAATTATTACGAGTAATAAACGGGACCCTTAGGTCCCGTTCATGCCACTATTCTCCCGCGCATAGATATTGACTCAACCTCATCATGCCACTAAGTATTGAAAAGAAACACCGGAAAAAACAAAGGTGCTTTTCCGAATAGTTGCTTAATCAAATAGTCACTTTTCGGTGAAAACAGAGCCGTAACAAGCCGAATAGTTGATCAAATCACAGGTGAGAAATCGAGGATGCGAAACACCAAACCAAAACACAACACACCACCCATTGACAAACGCAGAACGAGGAAGCAATTCAGTTCTGCGCCTGTTGGGTGTGTTTTTGAAGAACCAACAACCAACCAACACCCCAAACCCAAAACACAACCAAACACCAAACACACCCCACCACAAAACACCACCCACACCCAACACAACCCTAAAAAACACACCCAACAGGCGCAGAACGAGGTTTTCGCATTAAGAAGAAAATTTTCCATTGACAAACGCCGAACGAGGAAGCAATTCAACACATCCCCTCCGAACAACCTAATCTTGCGCTCAATTTGCTCCGGCGGAATTGCATGGCATTTGGGCGCGCTCATTCGTGAAGAAAAGAACTAATTTAATATCCTGTTTAACCTAGTGTGTCTTGCTTTTGTTGAATCTGAAACAAGAATCTTTCCTCCATTGGAGGTGGCCCTGGGCCTTGTGGCAAATATATAAATTGATGGATTGATTGATGAAAAAAAACTAGCGCCCGGTATTTAATCAAACGAATATTTCCATATGTTTTGCTGCAATTTTTTGCAATCAATCTAATTACGATTGGACACTTCTGATTCGACATATTCGTGGGTTTTCTTCTTCAAGATCTCGACTAGTTTTCTTCGAGATAATATTGAAGCGCCTGGCAGCAGTCAAATGGCAGCAGTCAAATTGAAGCGTTCAGCTCCGAGGAACATTAATTACGACAGATGCAACGTCGCTGTTATTATAACACAAAATTAATCGTGCAGCAGTAGCATTCTCTCCCCCTGTTACTTACAAGGAAGTGAGATTATCTATTCATAAGTAGAACGGCAATTCAATTGAATCTCCTGCTGTTCGGAGGGGATATTTAAGTAGAACAGACACTGTTTCTGCGGATAGTACTATGGCAAGGGACGAGAAATCTGCAGGAGGCGCTAGGAATATTGCGAATTTTCGATCAGATACTTTTGCTTAGTTATCCTACTGCGGCTGCTACCCGTTATTAGTTCCCGCGGCGGCACCTGCTTCACCCTATTTTCTCGCTGCTTGCACCTCTTTCGGGTTATCCTACCGCTTGCACCTCCTTAGTTAGACTCACTAGCTGCTTAGTTATACTACGAGTTTCCCCCGCGATTGCACCGTGTCAGGTACTACTAACTCATAGAAAACGGCAGCTGAATCTATCTTTCGCCGCTGTCTGGAGGGGCGGAAAAAAGCAGCTGCTTCTGGAGGTAGTACTAGTAATAAATAATATTGCAATCGCCGAGAACTCAGCAGCTGGTACTATGGCCAGTGACGAGAAAGCGGCAGGTGGAACTGGTAATATTGCGAGTGGCGAAGGTGGAGCAGTCGCGGGGAATAATATCGGTAATAACAAAGGCGGAAACGACGACAGGGCGGGAAGGGATCACGTTTCAGTTTTTTTTTTTTTTGTTTCGGTTCTGAATGGTACGATGAACCAGTTTTTTCGGTTCTGAATGGCACGATGAACCATTGATGATGAGAAGTTCTTTTTCCGGTTTTGTGGGGCTTTTTGCTGCTGGGAGCTTTTGTACAGACTAGTTGTGGTAACTATTTAAATAAGGAGTCACAGTTTTCATTGATGGCAAATTTAAAGTTGTAGTTTAATGCGGTTAATGAGTTTGAAAAAAGTATTAGTTGAATGAGCATGACAAAATGTTTATATGATTCAATCCTGGTTTGGGGTATGACAAGTGGTGAAATCGAGTTTGCATTGATGATTTATAATAATGCTGCTGCAAAGTAATGAACAAAAATCAGCGCCGGAGTAGGGACCGGGGAGGCGGGCGCCGGTCGCGATACAGCTATAATAACAACAATAATAGGTACAATAATAGTAATGCGTACAAAAATAGCATTTTTTTCTGCTCCTTTGCTTGTCCTAGTAATAGAAATTTCACTCAAAATAGTTTGGAAATTCTTCCTCCGAATTATTTTTAATATTTGGTTGGATAGCTCTGAATCTGAATCTGAATTACCGGACTATTTTTTAATAATTGGTAATGCAATTACCTGACTTAATAATTGGTAATGCAATTACCTGACTTACTATGGAAAGAGAGCCACAAAAAGCATACTTTTGAAGCATACTGGAAATTACACAATTATTCAGGAGCATGAGGGGGGGGGAAATCAATGCAAAATTGCATTTATGCTCATGTCAGTATACTCAAAAGTAAGTAAGCCAAAATCAGCTAGTAGAGCAGAAAATAGGTACGTAACAATTATTGAAATTCCCCCTTTTCCCATCTGCAACACGTTTATTTGTCTTGAGCCGAACAAAAATTTATTTTCTCTCCAGTTTTTATTCTGCTTTCCCTTTGATTTCCCCTACACAATTACCATAAATTAAATCCTACCAAATTACCATAAAATTCAACGACAAAAATCCAAAAATTACTTCAAAATTAATTCACTAATAGTAGTTTGAGTAGAGATGTTAATGGAAGGAATAATAGTAATTGATCGAAAAAGTTGATGGAACATATAATAGTAATTTGAATACAGATATTGATCGAAAAATAAGGTTCAATAAACGCGGTTACAATAATAGAGATCATCGAAGTAATAACAGCAATCGCGATAACTACGATAATAGAGATCATCGAAGTTATAACGACCATCGAGGTAATAACAATAGAGATCATCGAGGCGACAATCGAGGTAATAAAGAATACCGGCCCCCGACCAAATTGTGCACGCACACATACACACACATACGCACCATTCTAATTCCTCACGCCCCCTACGAGGCGTATGCGAAAAAACAAAAATGCCAAACAATGACAACACCTGAGAAGGCTGCCGTCCTCCGGAACCCTTGCGATTAATATTACTGTTCACAGGGGCCGGACCGCCGATGTTCACCACCGGTGGGCCTCCGATACTCACTGGTGCTCCCCCGGCCATCCCGCCCCCCTTGCTGTTGTCCACTCCTCCCTTGTTGTTCCTAGCATCCTTGTTGTTCCATTCCCTTGTGCCATTGTTTCCTGGATTTTCGTTTTAATTTTTAATTGTGGTGCGAATTTGTTTTCGTTTTAATTTTTTTCATTTTTTTTTGTTTGATTTTTCATTTCATTTTTAGTATAAATGATATGATTCAAGTTTCCCTCCGTTTTTGCTCGATAAATTTATGGGATAAAAAACTAAGGATAATAACCGATTTCAATTACCTTAATTCGATTTTATGCCACTAAAAAATGACACTTCAAACTTGAATCCCAATTTGATTGACCTGATCTTAAAACAAGATTCTGACTTGATCTTCATGACAAAAAAAAAAAGTATTTTGCTCTGGGTGTGAGTAAAAAGGGTACTAAATGGGGACAGGTTAAACACCTTTTTCCTTGCTACTCCATCCTCCCTTCTGGTTGCTTCTCTTGTTTCTATTATTGTTGTCTCTATTATCGAAATTCCCACTTCCCTTTCTACTTCTGTCACCGGCTCGCTTACTCCTGTCACCAGCCTTATCGTCGCCGGCTCTCCTACTCCCGTCACCTGTGAGTGCAAAGAGCAATGCTGTTTTTCAATACTGTCACCGGCTTAATAGCATACTGTAGCAAACCGCAACATAAAGCCGAGCGGAGCCAAATTCAGCAGAGCACACTGTAGCAAACCGCAACATAAACCCAGCCAAGAACCGCCACGAACAGCAAAGCAAAGAACGTAGTCCTGACGGACATGAAAAAAAAAAAAACCAGCTCTCCTGCTATGGTCGCCAGTATGCTCGCCAGCTTTCTTGTCACCAGTAGCAAACTTGATGAAATTTAATGGCGGAGGCCCTCTGTTTCTCCTATTTCCAGTGTTATTAGAAATATTCGCTGCGTTACTAGATATATGAGGAAGATTCGCTGCGTTAATATTGGGAACATTTTGCTTGGTATAACTATTATTTTCGTGAGAAGCCCAACTTTTACCAGCAGTGTCCGGAAGAGTACCACAAACAGAGGTACCAGTACTACCACCACTAGAAAGATTGCTAGTACCTCCCATAACAGCCGGAGAATTGGAGAGACTGTTGGAATTGCTAGTAGCCGGAGCAGTACTAGTGGTAGTTGGAGAGTTGGTTGCGCTGCTAGTGTTGGAGGAGAGAAGAGGGGGAGAATTACCAGTGGCATTACTCGAAAGAGGAGGAGAGTTAGTTGGATTACTGCTACTGCCATCATAAATGGTGGTACTATTCGAAAGACAAGGAGAGGGAGAAGTGAGATGAGGGAGATTACCAGTGAAAAGGGGTAGATTATTTTTGGGAGGGGATGAAGCTTGACTTCCGTTGTCAGCAGAAGGGAACGTGCTATTGGTGTTATTGTTAGTAGTGTTATTAAAATTGCTAATCGTACTAGTATTATTGGAACTATTACCAGTGCTACTTGATACAGTACTACTATCATGAGTGAAAGTGCTAGTATTTTCATTAATATTTGTACTACTCTGGCCAGTGTTAATGTTGGAACTGTTATTGGAATTTTGATCGTTGTTGATAACACCATTGTTCGTAGTACTACTATTGTTATTGTTACTGTTGTTGTTATTATTAATACTGTTGTTCCCATTATTAAGTCTGTTCGTAATACCACTATGATGGTTCCCATCACCATGATTATTTGTCGAATCACAATAATCCTCTCTGCGTCCGCCGTAATTATTATTTCTTCGATGATGATTGTTGCTACTATTATGTCTTCGATGATAATTGTTGTTCCTTCCGTTTCTATTTGGGTAACTATTTATATTCGAATTTCTATTTCTATTATTTGGATTATTGTTCATATTATTGGGATTATTCATATTATTCATATTAATATTGGGATTCATATTTGGATTCCCATTGTTCATATTATTATTGGGATTCGTATTTGGTGGTAATTGACCGAGTGGTTGATAATTGGGATTGTTATGAGGATGTGGATTTGGCGGAAAATCACCATTTGGCGAGGAAAACTGGTGGCCATTATTATGAGCGGGAACAGGAAGCACATTCGCGCCAGAAAGTGGCGTTTGATTAGCACTATTCATACTAATATTAGTATTACTGTTGTGGGGATGGGGCGGAGAGTGGTTGTTCGGTTGTGGAGGCGGAAACTGGTTGTTGTTCGGGGGAAACTGGCTGTTGGGAGGAAACTGGTTGCTCGGCGGAGGATGGTAGTGCGGAGAGAGTGGATTACTAGTGTGGGGATGATACGGAGGTTGATGATTACTAGGAGTACCATTCGGAGTACCATTCATATTGTTCCGAGGAGGTGGGGTATTGTGATGAGGAGCGTGATTATTACTATTTCCGCTGTTCATTTGCTGGTGCTGATGGTGGTTGTTGCTATTATTTTGCGGGTGATGATTTGGAGGGTGATGATTTGGAGGGTGGTGATTTGGCGGAGGGTGATGATGCGGATTAGTATTCGGAAATGGATGACCCTTGTTGTTATTGTGCTGCGGATGACCCTTCATTGGTGGCGGCCCTTTGTGAGGCGGCGGAGTGTTACCTTGTAAAATGTGTTTTTTTTTGGAGTAAAATTGTGGTTATTTTGCGGATGATGAAGCTGGTTATTTTGCGGGTGATGATTTGGCGGAGGGTGATGATTTGGTGGGTGATGTGGCTGGTGATGCGGATGGGGATTTTGATTACTAGTATTCGGAAATGGATGACCCTTGTTGTTATTGTGTTGCGGATGGCCCTTCATTGGTGGCGGCCCTTTGTGCGGCGGCGGAGTGTTACCTAGAACATTTTATGTGAATAGTTGCTATAAATTTGTTCTTTTGTTCTTCAATTTTGTTCCTAGTTAATACCTGCTTGCTAGTTCAAAGCGATCAGCTGAGCGAACACATTTTTTTCCAGGTGCACTTTTTTCCAGAAGCGCCCAAAGCGTAGCTAGGCGTAGGTTACTTACAGAACTACATTACTAAAACGGTTCTATAGTTATGGTAAAGCGCAGCTAGAGACGAGTAACTAAAGCAGTAGAAGCTAAGCAAAAATAAATCAAGGAATCTAAGCGCAAGAAGTAACGCATGATTAACAGAAAAATCAGAGATGCACTTTTCTACAATAGTGTAATAGATACCTTAAGGACAACATATAAATAATAGATATCTATATCTACAATATTACAATAGCACAAAAGCATTTTCCAAAAAGATGATACCTAAAGGCCCCTTGTGATGCGGCGGAGGCCCCTTTTGATGATGGTGCGGCGGCGGGCCCCCGTTATTAACATAGGGCGGCGGACCTCCATTCGGGGGCGGACCTCCCGGACCTCCATTCCCATATAATGGCGGGCCATTATTAAATGGATGATGAGGTCCCCCCTGGTGGAGCGGCGGGCCGCCAGGGTGAGGATGCATCATGCCTTTCCCTGGGTGCAGCATGTTGTTGGAGCCGGAGTCCCCGTCTCGATTAGAATTGTTGTTATTGGTGTTACTGGCACCTGTTGATAAGTGTGTGGAGCGTTATTCAAGTTTCGGACTCCAAATTTCAATCAAATTTACAATGTTCACTTTGTCCTGATGAAAAACTGCACTTCAATTTTTCAGGAGCACAAACACCTTCAACAGGGGTAAAAAACGAATTTTCCGAATAATTTAAACAAACAATTAAAACTGGAAAAAAAAAAAACAGCACAACAACCCGTTTTTCCCACAAATTAATGAAGACGGTCTGACGGTCTGAGGTATCGACCGCTCAGCCTCCTCACCGTGGTTGACAAAGTGATCCAGGGCATGGTGCTTAGACGTCTTGAGGAAGTGGTTCTGCCGAAACTGTCGACAGCGCAGGGAGCATATCAGCCTCGAAGCTTTGAAGACTCGAAGCTTTGAAGAATTGAATGGAATAGTATAAGAGCTCAAATTAGACTAGTGGCGAACACATTGAAAGCCGAAAGCCTACAGGACTACACCAGAACAGAACAGAAACAATTAGCAACCCAAGAATAAAAAAAAAAAAAAAAACTGGAAAAAAAAAAAAACAGCACAACAACCCAGACTGCATGTTTTTCCCACAAATTAATGACAAACAAAATCAGCAAAAAAAAATGAGCAGAAGATGCAAAAGAAAGAAATATGGAGTGTATGTGTGTGTATGTGTGCGTGCACAATTTGGTCGGGGGCCGGTATTCTTTATTACCTCGATTGTCGCCTCGATGATCTCTATTGTTATTACCTCGATGGTCGTTATAACTTCGATGATCTCTATTATCGTAGTTATCGCGATTGCTGTTATTACTTCGATGATCTCTATTATTGTAACCGCGTTTATTGAACCTTATTTTTCGATCAATATCTGTATTCAAATTACTATTATATGTTCCATCAACTTTTTCGATCAATTACTATTATTCCTTCCATTAACATCTCTACTCAAACTACTATTAGTGAATTAATTTTGAAGTAATTTTTGGATTTTTGTCGTTGAATTTTATGGTAATTTGGTAGGATTTAATTTATGGTAATTGTGTAGGGGAAATCAAAGGGAAAGCAGAATAAAAACTGGAGAGAAAATAAATTTTTGTTCGGCTCAAGACAAATAAACGTGTTGCAGATGGGAAAAGGGGGAATTTCAATAATTGTTACGTACCTATTTTCTGCTCTACTAGCTGATTTTGGCTTACTTACTTTTGAGTATACTGACATGAGCATAAATGCAATTTTGCATTGATTTCCCCCCCCCTCATGCTCCTGAATAATTGTGTAATTTCCAGTATGCTTCAAAAGTATGCTTTTTGTGGCTCTCTTTCCATAGTAAGTCAGGTAATTGCATTACCAATTATTAAGTCAGGTAATTGCATTACCAATTATTAAAAAATAGTCCGGTAATTCAGATTCAGATTCAGAGCTATCCAACCAAATATTAAAAATAATTCGGAGGAAGAATTTCCAAACTATTTTGAGTGAAATTTCTATTACTAGGACAAGCAAAGGAGCAGAAAAAAATGCTATTTTTGTACGCATTACTATTATTGTACCTATTATTGTTGTTATTATAGCTGTATCGCGACCGGCGCCCGCCTCCCCGGTCCCTACTCCGGCGCTGATTTTTGTTCATTACTTTGCAGCAGCATTATTATAAATCATCAATGCAAACTCGATTTCACCACTTGTCATACCCCAAACCAGGATTGAATCATATAAACATTTTGTCATGCTCATTCAACTAATACTTTTTTCAAACTCATTAACCGCATTAAACTACAACTTTAAATTTGCCATCAATGAAAACTGTGACTCCTTATTTAAATAGTTACCACAACTAGTCTGTACAAAAGCTCCCAGCAGCAAAAAGCCCCACAAAACCGGAAAAAGAACTTCTCATCATCAATGGTTCATCGTGCCATTCAGAACCGAAAAAACTGGTTCATCGTACCATTCAGAACCGAAACAAAAAAAAAAAAAACTGAAACGTGATCCCTTCCCGCCCTGTCGTCGTTTCCGCCTTTGTTATTACCGATATTATTCCCCGCGACTGCTCCACCTTCGCCACTCGCAATATTACCAGTTCCACCTGCCGCTTTCTCGTCACTGGCCATAGTACCAGCTGCTGAGTTCTCGGCGATTGCAATATTATTTATTACTAGTACTACCTCCAGAAGCAGCTGCTTTTTTCCGCCCCTCCAGACAGCGGCGAAAGATAGATTCAGCTGCCGTTTTCTATGAGTTAGTAGTACCTGACACGGTGCAATCGCGGGGGAAACTCGTAGTATAACTAAGCAGCTAGTGAGTCTAACTAAGGAGGTGCAAGCGGTAGGATAACCCGAAAGAGGTGCAAGCAGCGAGAAAATAGGGTGAAGCAGGTGCCGCCGCGGGAACTAATAACGGGTAGCAGCCGCAGTAGGATAACTAAGCAAAAGTATCTGATCGAAAATTCGCAATATTCCTAGCGCCTCCTGCAGATTTCTCGTCCCTTGCCATAGTACTATCCGCAGAAACAGTGTCTGTTCTACTTAAATATCCCCTCCGAACAGCAGGAGATTCAATTGAATTGCCGTTCTACTTATGAATAGATAATCTCACTTCCTTGTAAGTAACAGGGGGAGAGAATGCTACTGCTGCACGATTAATTTTGTGTTATAATAACAGCGACGTTGCATCTGTCGTAATTAATGTTCCTCGGAGCTGAACGCTTCAATTTGACTGCTGCCATTTGACTGCTGCCAGGCGCTTCAATATTATCTCGAAGAAAACTAGTCGAGATCTTGAAGAAGAAAACCCACGAATATGTCGAATCAGAAGTGTCCAATCGTAATTAGATTGATTGCAAAAAATTGCAGCAAAACATATGGAAATATTCGTTTGATTAAATACCGGGCGCTAGTTTTTTTTCATCAATCAATCCATCAATTTATATATTTGCCACAAGGCCCAGGGCCACCTCCAATGGAGGAAAGATTCTTGTTTCAGATTCAACAAAAGCAAGACACACTAGGTTAAACAGGATATTAAATTAGTTCTTTTCTTCACGAATGAGCGCGCCCAAATGCCATGCAATTCCGCCGGAGCAAATTGAGCGCAAGATTAGGTTGTTCGGAGGGGATGTGTTGAATTGCTTCCTCGTTCGGCGTTTGTCAATGGAAAATTTTCTTCTTAATGCGAAAACCTCGTTCTGCGCCTGTTGGGTGTGTTTTTTAGGGTTGTGTTGGGTGTGGGTGGTGTTTTGTGGTGGGGTGTGTTTGGTGTTTGGTTGTGTTTTGGGTTTGGGGTGTTGGTTGGTTGTTGGTTCTTCAAAAACACACCCAACAGGCGCAGAACTGAATTGCTTCCTCGTTCTGCGTTTGTCAATGGGTGGTGTGTTGTGTTTTGGTTTGGTGTTTCGCATCCTCGATTTCTCACCTGTGATTTGATCAACTATTCGGCTTGTTACGGCTCTGTTTTCACCGAAAAGTGACTATTTGATTAAGCAACTATTCGGAAAAGCACCTTTGTTTTTTCCGGTGTTTCTTTTCAATACTTAGTGGCATGATGAGGTTGAGTCAATATCTATGCGCGGGAGAATAGTGGCATGAACGGGACCTAAGGGTCCCGTTTATTACTCGTAATAATTTGAAGCCGAGATAGTCTGCCTGGCTTTTTTTTTTTGCTGTGTCCCATCGTCGACCTTGGTGAGCTTACATTATTTTTTACCCAGAAACCCTTCGGCCATATTATTACTCTTAGTGGCATGATGAGGATAGAACAGTGGAAAAGCACCTTTGTTTTTTCCGAATACTTAGTGGCATGATGAGGTTGGGTCGGCTTTGTTACGCCCCCCTTAAGCAACTATTCGGCTTGTTGACAGCTTGTTACGGATGTCTTGGCTCACGATGCAGAGAATCCGTTCAATGCCACTCCGTAAAAAAAATCATACCATGGCTGCACCTATGCTTTGGTTCCTGCAATAATCTCATTCACACGTATGATGCTCAATTTCTGTTTCCATGTAAAGTAAATGTTTTCTCAATTCGCCCTGTATCAATTCAATTCAAATTAATGGTG
>Ga0099798_10499_pt1 | contig 12934 bp, 8 predicted proteins | sample Uncmet_Sort29A_1_FD_89870 | JGI IMG/M metagenome (GOLD analysis project Ga0099798, IMG submission 89870) | Marine eukaryotic communities from CALCOFI LINE 67, Pacific Ocean - CN13ID_Sort29A_1 | ecosystem: Environmental > Aquatic > Marine > Oceanic | place: Pacific Ocean: Monterey Bay | collected... | reverse complement strand
CTGCTGTTGCGATCCTCCAGGGGATGTTGGCCTGATTTACATTGTGTATATTCATCATACTGAGTGAATGTGCGGTAATATATCTATCTGATATTACCAGTCATTATTTTCATTATTGTCTATTCAAATTGATTTTCCAAATATTGCGGGTCCGACGAACCGTTTTAGAGAGGCATTCGCTACATTTACGTCCTATTTTGTGCGCTAAATTTTACTAAGGTATTTGTGTATTGCCCATTAACAAGCATCTCTTCTTAATTTCAATCCTCTCCATGTGCAAGACTTTGTATTAGCGGTCTCCTCACCCTTTCCTTCGCGCGCAATTTTGGAATACCGAATCCAGTGAATCCAAAAATCAATCCAACATCTGTATCAAACAAAAATCTCAATGAAAGAAAGAAGAAATACCTGACTCAAGTAATAAGTGTTAAAAACAAAGCAGAGCACACTAAGGAACTGCGCAGTGAAGAAATAAGGCAAAGAAAGCCAAGCAAAGCAGAGCAAAGAACCGCGTAGTCCTAAAAAAAAAAGAAAGAACGATCCAGGATCAACTTTCGATCCTTGCGAAAGTATGTGGCGAGGATAAAATCGCGCTCATGCGGTTTGGACGAGTGCGACCTCTGGTCGTAGTGATAGGGAGCTCCCCCGCTATACGATTCAGCCATGGTTTCGGTATACTTCCTCCCTAAAACATTGTGGAAACTCAGCGGCTTTTTCGTTTGGACAGTCGGAGGCTTACCTGTGTTTCATTTTTTAGAAAAGAATATTTTTTTTTTCAATGCAGAAAAGAGTAGAATAGATACATCTGCTGCAGAAAACACAGAAGATTCCTACACGTCCGATGCTTCCCCGTTTTAGCTGATTGCAGTAGGATTTGAAGGTTTTTTTTCTTAGAGATAAGACGTCATTTCAAATGCACCAAAGAACAGGCGTTGAAAGAACAATTCCAGATGCTAAAAAAAAAATCTGGCATCCTCGATCCCATGTGATATATTTACAGTAATGATGTTTCAATGTTATTTGACTCCATATGATCAGATTTCCATGAACATGTAAACGCAACTTGGGAGCATCACCAAAATGGCGGAAAGTGCTGTATTATTGAAAGCAGAATAATACCCCAGTGCGAGGTGTGACCCCCCTTCACAAATACCAAAACATCTGAGGTTTTGATCCTGGAACATTCAATTGAGGTTTTAATAATCCTGGAACATTCAAATGCACTAAAATACCCGTTGTAAGCACTTCCTTGCGAATATTATTTGCGAGCGCAAAGACCCCGCGCAGTTGCCTCATCGTCCCTCCTTCGCCTTCACCGTTGCTGCTCTTCCTGTTCACTTTAGCCTTCATCGCATCGAATTTTTCGAACTGGGACGCCATATTTTCACCCTTGTAATACATCGACTTCCAATACCTGGATTTTTTCGATATGTAGATAAAAGTAATTTCAGATTTGCATTTTTTTTTAAACAAAATTGAATTTTTTAAACATATTTGCATTTTTTTTTTTTACATATTTACATTTTCCCGGATTGTTTCTCTTTGATATAGATATAGACACCGAAACGTTAATATAGACGACAACACTATGTAGACAATAAACTGTAAACAGCACTGAAAAATCAATGTGTTTGTTTTTGGAATGAGGTCTTTGGATTCTTTTTTCTGAGATTACGTCATAGTCGTTTTGTATTGTGTTTACAGAACAATCAAGACATTTCTCCAAAAATTCGTATACGATACGCATTATTAGCTTGAGTATTAAGAATTCTCTACCCCTCCGGGTTCAGGGAAGCTGCCATGCTCGACGAATCATTTCCGTAGCAGCGCCCCAAGTACAGCGGACCCTGGAATCCCAAGAATCTTATTATTTTTTATTTTTTCGGTCGATTCGCGAATCCCGGTGATCAAAAAACCCGGATTCTCATTGGACAAAAAAACATGTATCTATTACAGCAATTAATGTTCCATTTTGAAGTGTTTATTTAACAACAAAAACCCTAAGGGTAAGCAGTAAACCTTTTTTCCTTGTAAACGATGGCTAGTAGACAGCCATTTGGTGTTATAAAGCATCGCAGCGGTAGTAATACCTTTTCTCATGAAGCGACTACTACTTAGACGAGGCCACGGAGGTTTTGACTGAATGAATCAACTGCGTTTCAATAACAATTGAAAAATTTAAAGATAGCAATGAAACCGTTTATTCGCTGCTAGGGCGAACGATGAGTAGTCCAGCGTCCCGGGATGCTTTTTCTCTGCATCTTTGACCTGGTCGATCTGGTTCGAACGATGTATTTTTGAATTCTTCTCCCAGTGGGCGTTCATTTTGTCCGGTCTACTCACTCCTCGTCTCACTACTCTACAGTATGTTAACTAACTACCGTTCTCGCTCCTCTGCAATAGTACAGAAGGTCTATACAGTAGCGAATATCAATATATGAATAGTGAAGCTCTCTATACGCAGTGTATTGGTTGAATTCTCATATCAATGTTACTTGGTATGGTGATAGAGAGCCATTCAGCTCTTTAACAGTGTACTCTAGCTTCCAATAGAACGCACGGGACTTATATGCTACATAAAAATAGTCATGGTTGTTTCGCGGGAGTTAATACTATTTCGCGGAACTTACGTTATGAAAGGTAATTTGTTCAATATTATGAAGTAATCTTCCAATAATTAATAATGAACACTAGCAAATCGAATTATGTACTATTATATACATTATCAGGTAGTGTCTACTTTTTTTTTTTGGCGTTTCTTTGATTTTCTGGTAGAAATACGGTATTTTCGTTGTTTTCTAGGCTGGGCTGCTTTTACTAAGTTTTGCTTTAAAAATTTCCATTTTCAAGCTGGAAATAATTAATCCCAATTGTACACTTTATACAAAAATATCAGAACATTACAATCACATCGCTTTAAAAATTTTAAGAGTAGGCGCTCCAATACTTAGAATTCTCACATTACGGCGAGGTTGTTAAACGCAATTGTTCGAGTAATAAGAGGTCGTTTTTTTCTTTTTGCCATTTGCTCCGTCTCTGCAACAAGTGTCGATTTTTTGGAAGTAATATTAATACGTATCGAAGCCTTAATAAACATCCCTATTCTGTCTTTTCTGGGAAACTGCCCCTAAATTTATTTGTCACTTATCAAATAAATACCCCCGATTTTCCCCTCTAATTGCTCCCTGTCAAAAACAACTTTTTGAATAAGCAAATACTTACGTTTCGGAGCCGCTTCCCCGTGATTTGAAAATTCTTTATAACCCGTCGATGCCGCATTCAAAATTCTTAGTTAAACATTATTCGAAGAATTTCTCGTTCGTGTACGGCATTAATTTCTTTCGCCTTCGATCAACAATCTGGGTGCCCTCCTCGCGTTTCTCTTTATCACCTACTGCTTATTGGTGCTGCCTCACCGCTATTTCGCGCAATCGGCCCCTTCGCTGGTAGGAACCGAGCAGTAAGCACGCTAAATTGAATAAGCGGAATAAATTGAATATATACAAGAAGCGCATGGAGGGTTATAGCACTTTTAGCAAACACAAGAGCGACGGAATTACAATAGACACTATGCTGAAATTCATGCTCTTCGGCAATTAATTTCCGCTTCTCACCCCAATTCGATCGAGATGAAGATTGCCCCGTTTTTCTTTTCAAAGACCAAAGCGGGTTTGCATTTACGACTTTCATTTTCGGCGAAATTTAGATCGCGCCTCGGCGCCAAGCGCATTTTTCTTTAATCCATTATCAGCGCCAGTCTTGATTCTATACTTCAATTAAGTTCATTCTCAATTCTATTCGCGACTCTACTCTTTATACCAATCTTAATTCCATCCTTACTATCAATTCTATCCTTACTTCTGCCCTTAACTCTGTTTTTGAACCCTTATAAAACATATCCCTCATTTAGATTCTCCCCATTATTACATATACAACTCCTACCTAATAGCACGTTCATTCGTAATTCGCTTGAGTATATACGTTTTTACTTATTTTACTTCCCATACTTTTACTTCTTCTCCCTTTGTTTTATTATTTCCCTCTTTTCCTTTTTTTTTTTTTTTTTCACCCCAGTTACCCATTTTCACACCCTCCTGTTCGCCCTTTTCGATCCTTTTTGCCTTACCCTCCTTTTCATCTCGATTTCCCATATTCTCTCTTTTTTATTTTTTTAAAAAAAACTAATTTTAAAGATTGTGTAGATTCAAATGATTTTAATATTTTAATAAATATAAATTTATTATTATTTAATATATTATTAATTATTAATTTATTATATTATTATGGTGTGTTGCATATTTTTTTTTAAAAAAATAAAAAAAAACAATTTTTTTACTGTAAGATATACAAATATTAAAATATAAATGATAATAAATATATAAATATTTAATATTTTAATAAAAAATATCTAATTAGTTACGTAATTTATAAATATATATAATTATAATAAAAATTTATTGCCAAAAAAAATATTTTTTTATCAAAATTTTAGGATTTTGATAAAATTGTATGATAAATTTTATAATAAATATAATAAAAAATAAATTCCTTAAAATTAAATTTCATAGATATTATAATTGTATTCCAAATGTTTTGAAAATGTGTGGAATTTGTTGAAAAATTATAAATTGGGCTATCAATTTAGATTTTTTCTTCAACTGGACGCCCCCTCCTCCCAGCTTTCCCATTTCGCTAAGAAAACAAAGCTGGATGCAAGGTTTGAAGGGGTTTACATGGAAGGTTCGAAGGGGTTTTCATAAGGATACCGTCGAGGATATAAGTTTTTTTTTAAAAAAAAATAAAATCGAATCGCAAAAAGCGTTAATGGTGGCATGGAGGAAAGAAATAAGAATAACGTTAAGAATAACTTTAAGACGAGAATCCAGAATGGAATTGGAAATTTAAAGTAAAGACAAATATGAAACTCGGAAGAGTATTAAAGGTAGACCGAAGAAGTTAATTACAGTAAGCGCCGAGTGGAGACTGGAATTAAGCGCAGTTCAAGCCGCAGTGACGCAACCAATGGCGATTGATTGTTGTTTCGAAAATGTTTTTCAAAAATTGGGGTAAGGTAGGGTTTCAAGGTAGCAGGCAATGGCAAACCGAGTAAAACTACGCGCTTCCCCCGACCTGGTGCAATGCAAATCCAAAAACCAGCCCCAAAAATGGCTCTCCCTGAAATAAACACCTGATTCGGGGCGCGAAACGCAATTGGCAGCCCTGAAATAACTAATAAACGCAGGAGCAGATGTTACGTCTCCCACATTTGGCTGTGCAAGGAGTCACACACTCTCTCTTTCCAATATTAGACTAAATTTAGTCAGGTAAGTGTATTACCAATTATCAAGAGTAGAATTGAAGGCGAAATTGGGCATTGAATTAAGGATGGAAAGAGTTGAACTTACTGCGTGAAACCAATTATATAAGTAGGATCGAAATTAGATCCAGGAATAGAATGTTAGATTAGTAGTAAGAGCAAAAGAACAAATAGGGAACCGAATGTAGAATGGTTTCAAAATCAGAGCGACTTGGAAAGAGGAAACTGTTTGGTGAAGGCAATTCCCGGCCCACCCCGCTCGCGTTCGGGCTTTGGCACCTAAAAACCTTCAAAAAACTCATTTGCACCAAGAAATAAAACTGTCGTTTGTGGATTGAAACTCAAGATTGGGTGCTAAAAGCAATAACCAAAGGCCAACCAGCTGAGCTACCTGCAGCGCAAAATCGCAGCGAAAAGCCTACGAATGTCCTTCATTGACATACGCGTTCGGTGCTCAAACTCCAGAGAAATTAATTTTTTTATTATTGTAAATGAATTTTGATTTAAAATCAATATTATTATATAAATATTTTTATTTTACTTTAAAATATTTATATAATATTTTTTATTTAGTTATAAATTAGAAAAAAATATTTATTGTACTGTAATTCGCGCGAATTTGTCGCGCGGTTTTTGCGCGCTTTTCCAGCCCCGCACTTTTAGACGGCTCAAGAAAACACTACTGTAAGTTGTAATAATAATTTTAAAAATAATTTCAAATCTAATTATTGATTATTTTTTATTTAAAATAAATAATATATTGTATAAAACAATAAAAATATAAATATTTATATTTATTTATATATAAAATATTTTTTATAATCATTATTTATTTAATGATATTATTAAAAATTGTATAAAATATTTTTAAAAAAATAAGTTTTAGAATATGATTAGAGGCGGCAGTTGCAGGAGGACCTCAACGAGGAGCGCGAAAAGAAAGGGCAGGAAAAGAAGAGAATGTGCGACACCGCGACATGGGAAATCCTGGCCGCAGACGCCTTGGAACATTTTCTCCACAACACGCTGTGGAGCAAGCCAGTAGATAACGGGGCCTTCGACGACACGAGCGCCAACGAAGCCGCGGAGGGCCGCAAGTAGTATTAAAATAATAACGGCGCGAGGCCCGGGTTTTCCCGGGGCCAGGGTGTGTATCAGCCCAACAGCGAAAGGGTTGCGGTGCGATTAATAACAATAACCTAAATTTGCCCGCAACCAGCCATATTTCTGAGCTGCCCGCACCAACTTATTGGTCAATAGTAATTAAGTACAGTAGTAATAAACAATTCGAGCTGTGTTTTACCCGATATGCTAACGTTTTTTGGTCAATTTTACTAGTAAATAACGGGAAGAGCTAGCAGTACCCCAGGAGCTAAGCAAAACGTGGTGACCAACTACCAAATAGTCACCCAAAAGAACAGGGAAAAATGCAATAGTACCTTCACACCAACAAAACGCTGGCTTCCCCAAGGAAAAGAAAAGAGGAGTTGAAGAATCAAATATTTGATAAACCGAATAGTCAATGAATCGGGTCGTTGAAGACCCGAGGTTTGGAAGAATTGAATCGTATTGATTGGAAGAAGAGCTGAAATTAGTAACGGACAAATTACAAAGGCGAAAGCAACAAAATACCACCAGAACAGAACAGAACTAGTAGCAACCCAACAATAAAAAAAAAAAAGAATATGATTAAAAATGAATTTGAGTGTAGGATGGATAGTGGAATGTGGAAGAGAATAAGAACGACAATAAAAATAGAATTAATTATAATAATGACCAACGAATTGGGGATAAACTTGAGAATAAAATTAAAAGTAGAATTGAGAATGGACGTAAGGAGAAAATTACAATCGCATAAAGAATGTACTTGAGAATGTAATTGAGAATGCAATTAAATATACATTCAAGAATTCGATTAAAAACGCAATTGGGAATGCAAATAGGAGCGCGTATTGCATTCGAGAATTTTAATTGTTTGAAACTTTAATAATGTCTAATTGTGCTTTTCCATGTTTTCAGGTGCGTATGTGCGATAAATGAACCGTCCTGGTTGGATTAGGGCCCATTACAACCTGAAAACGCAAAGCAATCTCAAATTATTGAAGATTCAAAAATGTGTTGAATCAGCGTTTCCATTGCTGGTATGCAACAACATTAATTGGCCTGGAATTGACCACGGCCCGGCTATTGGCTTTTTGAGTTTTTCAAACTGGGATTTATTATTCACAACACCGTTGATTGTCGCTTCTTGTATTATTATTACCTTTTTCGGTCTGCTCCCTGGATGAAAACTTGCGGGTTTTCGTGTTTGAATTAATTTTCTTTGCCGAAATTTGTCCAGTTTCATTTCCAGATTCTATAATAATATACCTACATGTTTCCCGCTACGTTTCTTCTTTCGTTTTTTGGTGGATTTACTTAAATTTATTTCGTTTTACTTGGGCCTACCCGGGATTTGCTTGGGTCTACTTGGTTTTCTTTTGGCTTTTCCCTGGTTTTATTTACATGGCGACTCCTGGGATTTGATAGTGCAGTTTTTCGCGCAACATGAATGTTAAATTAATTATGCAATCTGTGCTAGTGGAACTATATTAATTCCTGTATATAATTATATTGAAATCGGTCAACCAATATATCCTGTAGATACCGCGTTCCCAATTCAATATCTTTTAATCGTAAAATGCTCAAGATCCCTGCCATTTTTGGTTTGTTCTTCGCAAATTGAATCGATTCAAAATTATCAATGTTTCTTCGCTAAATTCACCACTTTCCAATCTCACCATCGTCGCTAACATCAGCCAAACAACAAGATAAAGATGAGAAAACAAAAGAAGCAAAAATTAAAAGGATCACCATTACAAATCAAACAAATTCTGATTGTTATCATTTCTCCACTAATAATACTGCATGCGTTAAATTCTCTTTTCTCCACTAGTTTGCTTTCTCCAAGATTACTTTCTCCAATTATTATTTCGCTAACACGTTGATTAGCTTTAGATAATTTTTCGATAAAGGGTGCTAAAAATCAGTAACGTCTATTTTACAGGGGAGCCCCCCAAAGTTTATTTGAGCACAGTAGCGTTGCTCTTTAAGTGATTAATTAAGTCAGAAAATCTTGAAGTTGGTCGGAACTTATGACCGAAAAGTGGTGTTTTGTAATAATAATTATGAAAATTTGCAGATCCTAGTTGCAAATATTATTCGATATACTTAGTGATTATTCGACGTAATTTACTTCCTTATTATATTGATCTGCCAATGCGTTTGGCGTTTCCAATTCAATTATCTCAGAATAACTACGGCTCCTTGCCGCTATAATATTATTAGTTCAGGAGGGGATGGGATCGCTACAGATACTTGTTGTTTCTAAGTACTACTTAGTAATACCACTAGGAATTATACTCTTTCCTAATATCCCGATCAAGATACAAACGTCTACACTGATAGTATGAAATACTATTATTATTTTTATTATTTCCAATTCCCAAATATTAAGAGTGCGACAATTTTTTATATTATTTATTCAGTATTTATTTCACTAAAATACTTCTGGACGTTTTTTTGGCGTCAATCAAACTTTATTGCAATCCAGCATGCCCCAAAAGATATATTCCTCCAATGAAAATTCAATATTATTATTATTGTTTCCCAAAAGAAGGTCGAACTTTTTTATAGTTTGCAGTATTATCCGCCAATTTGTTATCAATATTCGTATTTCGGGATCCAATAGTTTCCCGAGTAAGAGTACTATTGTTTCCCAAATAAGGGTACTAGTAGTTTCCTTTTTAGAACAACGGGTCGTCACAAAGCGTGCGAAAATCAGTGCATTCAATTTAGGTTTCGTTGATCAGCGCGATCATTGATCTGGATTTCAAATGGGATCGCTCAAATGATAATATCGGAGAAAAGAAAACACTCCCAGCACTAGCATATGCAAAAACGATAAAAATGGAAAAAACTGAACTAGTATCCAACAATTTCAACAACAAAAGCCAAACGCACCACTCACTAGCTTTCAGAGCCCCTATCTTTTTTTGTCCCCAAAAACCTGATTCCGATTCCACATATCAACTGTGTCGCGGCCGAAAATCCACGCCTCTTAGTGAAATCGGGGGGCTGTTCCACCCTGCGTCAGTAGAGGGTTCTCGATTTCCAAATTCCCAGGAACCCACTGGGGTGCGGGGAGAAAAGAGGGTACGGGACATACTTTTATCCAGAAATTACAGTTTTATTCGCAAAGACAAACCTCCAGTTTTGGACGTCACGTTATACAGCGGCTGGTTGTTCCCATTATTATCTACCCGTTGTCCCGCTTCGTGATTCGGTCCATTGTCTTTTACATCGTTCGCTGCAAAGAGAGTCGGCGAAGCGAACGGATTCCTCTGCATTTGGGCGGGTGTCGCCGCCCGCAATAGGAAGGAGCTAGAGGTCGCAGCGCCTCCACTCTGCATTACACTATTAGTAATGTTCCCACCCATCATAGTATTCCCATTATTAACGCCGTTAATATTAGTACTATTATTGCCGAATTGATTCGTACTATTATTGCCGAATTGACTAGTGCTATTATTTCCAAATTGCCCCTTTGCAGCGCCCCCCATCATTATATTGTTTTGTTGATTCATATTTGGTTGATTCATGGTATTGGTTGCAAATTGCATCGGTATCATATCACTCCCCATCTGCGATAAGGGACCTCCCCCACCTGTACCTAAAAGATTATTAGCGTCTTTGGCAGGTGGTTGCGGTGACTGGACAATAAACTGCTGCGCTTTCGCGGTCGACAGAAACTGCGGTGCAGCACTACCAACACTGGTAGTTGACGGAAACTGCGCAGCGGAGGCTGGCGTGAAGACCGACGACTGTTGCCGGGCGGCACTATTATTAATGGCATTATGAAACTGGCTGGTCCCGGCATTATTCGCATTTGGATTCAGAAGTCCGCCTGTTTTCAAGGGGGTGGTTGTTGCCTGGTGGAATTGGCTTGCTGCTGGGATTGGCTGTTGTTGACCCTCGCTCATACCTTTTGTGAAATATTTGTTGTTCTTCTTTCGAGATTACTTTGGCATTTTTTTGGAATTTTTTGCATTCTTGTGGCGTTTCCTAGATTTTTTGACATTTGTTTCATTTTTTTTCTTTCTCTTTTTTTGACTTTTGCTTGGATTTTTATAGGGACCTGTTTGGATTTTTTTGATATTTTTTGGATTTTCTCGACATTTGCTTGGATCCTTTCGCATTCCTTTGGATTGTTTTAGAATTTGTCTGGAAGCTTTGTCGAGCACAGTTACTACCGAAATTACCCGCGTCGGAAGACGAAGAGGCAGGAGGATTGCCACCTTCCATCGTGGAAGCAGCCCCACCAATTCCCCTATTATCTGCTACTGGTGTAGCACCCATTGGTTCTTGCTTCACCATCTTCTTTTGTTCCAATTCAAGCACAATAAAACTATTTATTTGTTCAATGCCGAAGCTGGAATAAGGTTTACGACAACAAGAATAAGACAAGAAAATAATGAAGTAGGGCTTAATACTTGGTGAATATCGAATATATAGATTTTGACCATTATTGGACCAAACAAACGCCCACACAACATTACGCAAATGCAATCGGCCAAAAAGCGGCACACAAAAACACAGACAATGTCAAAATACACACACACACACTCATACAACCATTGCTATTGCAAATCCAACCCAAGCACATGCGCGCAACAGGATAGCTCGCATGAAGAAAACATCCCCGGAGTTTCGGCACCAGAAAGAAAATCCACTGTTGATACGCGACAACGATCCGTCTCCCGCCACCTAACAGCCCTGAACCAAAAACAAACTAACTGTTACCCTTGTTTCAATTCTTTTATTATTATTTTTATATTCAGTCAAGTCTATATTGTATACGGTGATAGCCAATGCGAATCATCGGATCTTTGAAAAACATTTTTTTTTCACAATAATACACTATTTGGTCTAATATTAACAAAACAAACACTCTGACGCGGATTTCAAAATCCATACTATAAAACGAGAAAAACATGGTTATATTTATGCATCTAACAGTTTCATTATTGAAGTCGAAACGATCAAATTCTGGATTCACTGTAAGAGGCTTATTTATTGGCTCAACTCTTTATTACCCCCAGATGCCCCTCAACAGCTTGCACGCGGCGAGGGAAGTCTCGTTGATAGACATCATAATAGGGCAGTCTTGGCATCAGTCGGACTCCCATGCTTCAGCAGTGCGAGACGCGTTGTTTACCTTTGTCAGGACCAGCGCCACGTCGCCATTGTTGTATTCGCCACCCCCAGCTTTGCCGTCGACCAAATAGGACATAAATAAATAGATTAATGAATAAAGTTGGATTGTAGAGTGCAACCAAGATTCAACTATGAAGGAATATTCAAATTTGAAATGTTATTTTTTTTTGTTATGCAATATGTTGCTTTTGCTAAAATTGCTATATCTGGACAAAATAATCAAGTTCTACCAATATTTATTGTACTGTACTGTGAAACTTTCCAAGTTTTTTTCCAAAAATTGTGAAAATGTCCAATTTTGTGTTATACAATCAATTCATCAAGTGTGCAAAATATTAAACATTTCCTGGTTTTTCTTTTTTGAAGCTCCACAGATTCGCCGCGCTGTGTCATTCATTAGGTCGTTATTCGTGGATTATTCTTTTCTTTTTGTCTCCAGTCGCTGCTGACTGGGGGCCGGTTTTGTCTTCGCTCTGCTATCCTTGTTCTCTTCTGTGTTCGTCTGGGCTCTGCTAGGGCTTCCCAAAGCCTTGCTCATTTCTGTCGCAGGGAGGAGTGAAAATTACATTAACAGTGATCCCTTACTAGTATTTTGAAATCGGATATTAATTTGGGATTGTTCATCCGTTTTATGGCTGGTCCGCCTGTTTTCACGTTGACCACTTATTGACTAAAACATGTGATAAGTAAATTTAGCGTGGCGACCACTTATCAACAATGGTCGACGGCCCATATGAATATTAAAGATTTGGCGAGATGAAAAGATGGATTTTTAACGGATACTAAGACTTTTATTAACAGCAAGGGGGGGCAAGCATTAATTCAGAGAAAAGCAAATACTAGTATACTACTTTTTTGAATCCGCACAAGGAATATTAACGTTACTACTGGGTATATAATGGAAGGGAATTCAATCACTGCATGAAATAAAACACAGGAGGGGGAACGAGACCTGAATCCTGGTGAAATCACATCAAAACAGAACGACTGATCGTGATGGAACTTTCTTTTCATAACAATCTAATACATACCTTGCTAAATTCTCAATCACAAATCCTGTACATAAATAAAAATCAGATAAAAGAAAAGGGAATCTACACTTATTATTTGTTTTTTTTTCCCTATCTAGGGTCCTGGTTTGTTAAACGGTTAATATTTATAACTATTTTACTTCATACTTGGTCGTGTTCCCAAAATAAGGGTACGATGGCTAGGTTATTTAATAACACAAAGATAATACAGATAATAACAAAATCAGACTCTGTTATTCAACATTTTTTTCGATCAATATGAATTGGGTTTGTTTTATAAACCCCCGCAAACAACTCCAAAAAAGGCGATTAACTACTTTCTACTCCACAT
>Ga0099798_10498_pt1 | contig 12998 bp, 9 predicted proteins | sample Uncmet_Sort29A_1_FD_89870 | JGI IMG/M metagenome (GOLD analysis project Ga0099798, IMG submission 89870) | Marine eukaryotic communities from CALCOFI LINE 67, Pacific Ocean - CN13ID_Sort29A_1 | ecosystem: Environmental > Aquatic > Marine > Oceanic | place: Pacific Ocean: Monterey Bay | collected... | reverse complement strand
ATTTTTTTGAATCAAAAAAATCTGCGAACGAGGAAGGCATACTGCAAACGATGTAATACGGGATGGTAGTAATTACTGAGGAATTATCTGATAGTAAGATTCCACCACGATCAGCATCCGCGAGTTAGGAGGATCTTCGACGAACTGCTACTGCTACGCTTGCTCCCACTCCTCCGTCTGCTCCAGAACCCCCTGCGCCACCACGTCTGAAAGCAGATAAAGGCTGGGCGCAGTTCCGCAAACACCATGATTTTCCCTCCACTCCGTGGAGACGTGGACGCGTCTCAGCTTTTCCAACCACTCCGGCTCTGTCAGTTTCTTGCGGCAGCTTGCCTCGCTGAGCTTCCCCCCGCCCTTCTTCTTCTTGATCATGTCCGACATCTTCCCCTTGTCCACATACCCGGGGGGGACCCACACTGTCCCAGACGCGTCTACCACCCACCACCCACGGTGCTTCCCCCTCTCCCCCACAGGGCCCTTGATCGTCACGGGTTCCATCATCGCCAAGCCCCCACCGCCACCGGCGCCGCCATTTCCCCCCTTCCCCCTGCCAGCCCTGCTGCCGCCGCTGTCACCACCGCTGTTACTGCTTCTACCACCATTACGCCCCTTGCTGCTGCTGATGCCGCTGTTGCCGCTGGCTTTGCCGGTGCCGCTGCCACCCGGAGCCTCCCTTGTTGCTGAATCCTCCCCCAGCGAACCCGCCATTCCTTCCCCCTTTTTTCCTTTTGCATTTCCTCCCTTAGCTCCCTTCCGTCCACCCGCGTTCGCTTGATTGATTGATTGAAATTGCCCAGCATGGGGCGAATTTTCGGGAAAAAAATTTTCCGCGAAAATATCTGCTTTTCTCCCCTTAATATTGGTCGCTTTTCTCGAAGAAGTCGAGGTGTTGGCGAAAGCGATTTCCGCGTCTGTATACGAGTTATTATAACCGCCAATGTTGCTGAAGGAGGAATCAAGGTGATGTTTGCTGTGGAAGAGAGAATCACGATGATGCTTACTGTTGTTGTTGGGAGGTTTGTTAATATCAGCGTTCTTGCTGCGGTTGTAGCTACCCTTAATATTACTAGCCGCTTTTCGCGAAGAAGTCGAGGTTTCAGCGGAGGCGTTATACGATTTATAACCGCCAATGTTGCTGAAGGAAGACTGAAGATGGTGTTTGTTGTTGTAGAGAGGATCAAGATGATGTTTGTTGTTGTTGTCGTTGTTCTTGCTGTTCTCATCAGCGTTCTTGCTCCGGTTGTTGCAGTTGCTAGAACTGCTCCTGCCTCTACTTCGGCTAAGACTCCGCGAAAGTTTCGCGAAAATTTTTTTTCGCGAAATGTCCCTGATTTCGTCCGCCTCCCTCAAGGCTGCGGCGGCTCTCGAGAGTGCCAAGGCTTCCTTCGCCTTTTCATCCGCTTCTCTCGCCTGCGCGTCCGCTTCCCTCGCCTTTTCATCCGCTTCTCTCGCCTGCGCGTCCGCTTCCCTCGCCTTTTCATCCGCTTGTTTCTCCAAAGCCGCTGCTTCTGTCGCCAGCGTTTTTTCTCCGGAAATTTTGGCGGAAATTTTTTTTCGCCGAAAATCGACAATTTCCGTCCCCCGAAAACCCCTGGCCTGCGCGCCGGAGACGGTGTTTTTGCGACGAGTAGTGCTGTTGTCTAGGAAACCGCTGTTGTCTCGGAAACCGCTGTTCTCTCGGAAACCGCTGCGAGTGTTACTGTTGTCTAGGAAACCGCTGCGAGTAGTACTGTTGTCTAGGAAACCGCTGCGAGTAGTACTGTTGTCTAGGAAACCGCTGCGAGTGTTACCATTGTCCAGGAAACCGCTGCGAGTGTTACTGTTGTCTAGGAAACCTCTGCGAGTAGTAATATTGTCTGGGAAACCGCTGTTCTCTAGGAAACCGCCGCGAGTGTTACTGTTGTCGAGGAAACCGCTGGCGCGAATAATACTACTACCACCAGCACCACTCCTACTGCCACCACCTGTGACCTTCCGTATTTTGCTCCGCGGTGCACCCACATAAATATCAGCGTCGTCGTCCTCGTCGTCCTCTCGGTTGCGAGAGCTCTCCGCAATATTTCTCCGTCCCATTCGACTTCGCCCTCTCAGAGACGCAGTCCCCTCTACTCGTGCGCGACTTCCAGCAGATGATGATGATGCGGACGCCTTGGCATGCCAAGCGTCAGTGTCTGTAGGTAGTTTTTTTTTTGAATCTTCTTCTCGATATAATAATTATTACGATTCGTATTAATATCCGAAATTCTGATCTGGAATTTACGGAAGTAATTGTTATTGTTATTGATATTAAGTATTAATTATCGTATTATCTATTAGTAATATTCATCAGTATAATATCCATTAAAATATTAATATCAAACAATATTTTCGCACCCCTTCCTGTCTCGCCGAATGGCAAACTCCCCTCAATATTGTTATTCCTCCCTCTCGCTCTCCCGCTCCTAGATTCAGCACTTGCAGCGTGCGGCTTTCTTGCTGGTGGTCTGAACAGCGTCTGGTGGCCATTATCTGTGGATATTTTTTTAAAAAAATCTTCTTCTCGATATTTAGTACGATTCGTATCAATCCGTATTAACTTGCATAATTCTATACGTAATTCGTAATCCGAAATTCTGATCTGTATTATTTAATACGAAAGTTAAAATACGTATTACCGATTAATATTACTAATCAGTATTAATAAACCCATTATTATTCTAAAATATTATCAACAAATATTAAAATTCCGCATTGAATCAAAAATATTTTCCGCATTAAATCAAATCGAAATCCCACCATCCACCCCTCCTGCTTGACGCCCTAAGAAACCGAGCACGCCGGCTCGAGGACTACTGCTCGACTCGTCTGAGAAGTGCTCGTCTGCGGACCAGTGCTCGTCTTCGGATCGGAGATCCACATTAAATGAGGTTGATTCACTCGGCTGGAGGCGCCGACGAGAAGTCGCTGCCGAAGCGCCGCCCCTCCTCGTCTTTGCGTAGGAGGTGGCGGAGGAGGAGGGCATCGCGTTGGTGTTAGATTGTTAAAGTGGAGTTAATACTAGTTTTAGTATTATGATTGTCTAGTAGAAAATGGATTATAATTTGGATAGTTTTGTATATTAATATGTACAATTGAGACGGGATGAATTATTTGATTCATGATAAAGTAATGTTAATATAATATTAACCGCATGTTTTATTAGGACACAATAATATTAACTAGGTATGATTTGGGTTCTGCTCAATAACAGTGTTACTTCTTAATAGAGTTATAATATTCCCCCTAACAGTGGCGGATGATGCCAGATTATACAACGAATGTGAGGAGATTCATGGGAATATTAATGGAACCTTGCATACCACTCAAGAAATCGAGACGATCGAATGTTTGAGCGGCGGGATTTTTTTCGCGAAAATCGAAAAATCGATTTTCGCGAAAAAAAATCGCTGTATATATCACTGGGAATTCATTGTATTATTAATTATTAATAGATATCACCTGCCATATTACGATTTGCTGACAGTAGTCCGGATGGTTCTTTGAAAGTCACAAGTGCCAAGAATCTTCGAATGACTATTATACTCTAGGCCGGAACGAAGTTTAATCGCAAGAATTAGCATAATAATACGACGACTGACTGTTTCGACGAAGTATTATTACTATATGGGAACCATATTAACGTCGAGTGGTTGCTTCGAATTCTTCGAGAAATGTTTCGATATTATTAACGAGAAATGTTTCGAGAAATGTTTCGGTATTAACGAGAGATGACGACTCAGAACTTGAACAAAATTTTCGCAGAAAGTTTTCCGGGATTATTTTTTTTGCGACCGACTGTTGGAATAACTCTCTTGATACTAAGAGAGACTCTCCCGACGGACTCTCGACAACAAGACGCCAGTACTGATTCTCGCCATCATGGACTTTCGACAACAAGTAATATTACATAGCGACAATATTAATATCGAAAGGACGAACTACTTTTTTGCTCCTCAAGAACCAGTGTTTTGGAACACAACGGAATCCGAAGAACGCACGAGAATGAGAACGCACGAGAATGTCGACTTGAAACGATAGTAATATCCTTATTTTTTTCTTTATTTAATATCCTTGAAACGACATTAATATCCTTGTCAACGTGTAGATGCCACTTATATTGGGGAAATACTGCTACACGGGAATTTCGCGGGAAATTTTCGCGGAAATTCTCCAAGCCCTTCTTAATAGAACATAAAAATACAAAGAAACGAGTCGGAGCAAAGGAGAAAGAAACGATTCGTTAATAATATTTATAATAAGGGGGAGTCATTATTTTCCGGCTTAACATTGGAAAGATATGTTAACAATATGTTAATCATATGTTAATAATACGCACTTTGGAATTCTGAGTTAATATTAATGATATTTTATGCATCAAACTATGTCTGAATTTAGTAATATCAATATGTACTATTATGTACTACTTGCGAAAATCCTGACTCGTATTAATATTAAACGGTCTCGTTTTAATCGCTAATTATGAAGTTTTTCGGGCACAAACATAATGTGCTTAACAAATGTGCTTAACATGATGTGCTTGGAATCGCCGTCTTCACGCGAAAATTGCGCCATTTCTTTCCTGACACAGTATTCGCTTTTTTAATAGTATTGATCGAAAGTTGCGCCATTTCTGACACAGTATTCGCTTTAATAATACTATTAATATGAAGACAGCACTGGTATTCGCTCGTCGACACAGCATTGACAGTCGTTTTCGAAAAAGTTTATAATCCGCACTGGTATTCGAGTTTTTATATGTGCTCTCCTTTTCTTCATCAACATTGCCGCGAAAAAAAATCCACGAAAGGATTTAATGTATTATGTAGTAGCACTTTTAGAATATGTACAGAAGAGCTGTAATGTTAGCTACAAGTATTTCTTTTATTAATCAATCTATTATAATCATGGGGAAACGAGATTAAGTCAATGGTTGGACTATAATAAATAATATACATAAATAATATATGTGAGAGTCTAAGAATGGAGAATATGCGTGAGAATGGGGAAAATATTTTTTAATCATGCGCAAAAAAGAGAAAAAAACAATCTGCTCAATGGTTGGATGGGGAAAATATATGCAGAATGTAATACGCCCTCATAGATAAATAAAAGAACCATCGTAGATAAATAAAAGAACATCGTAAATATTTAAAAGAACATCATAGATTCTGCATCGACTTCTGGTATTACGCCAGTGCAGCGCATTGATACTGTCATATTCAATTGCTGAAAACTATTTTAATAAAGAACTACATAATTATACTCGCACACAACATGTAACTTCCCCTCCTGCCGTGCTGACTCGACCCACGCCGCAAAAGTGTTATAGGGGAATGCATTATTAACCATGTTCACTATGATTTTACGACTCTTGCATCGACTATTCCAGACGGGAATGCTACATCATAAAAGTAAGAATTTCGTGGATTTCTTTTTTCGAAGAAAAAATAGTCGCGAAATTCCATCAACTATTACTGCACTCACAGCAGAATGTAAAACGTACTTAATAGTTCGCATCAAAGAACAAAATATCGATTATAGATATCTTAGATGGAAATTATATATTCAAGAACGCCTATAGATACCTATGGAAATTATATGTTCAAGAACAACCCAGAACGTATTGACTAAAGAACATATTGAGGAACACAATAACGCCTAATATACAACCTAGAACGTCTATACCGCCGCTTCATCGGCCTCTTCGCGAAGAACCCCCAAAAGAAATGCTTTCTGGCTCGCATCCATACCCTCCTTCCTCGCCAATTTCTCCCACCCCTCCGGATCCTCCACATCCAAACTACTACTACTACTACTACTGCTACTACCACCCACACCCCTACCACTGCTACTACTCTTCTTGTCAGTAGCGTTGGTCGTCTGAGAATTTCCTCCCGCAGCAACGTTTGTCCCGGCATTAGATCCAGCGCTGGCCTTCTTTCTAGTGGCATTACTATTGGCCCTCCCGGCACTTTTGTGCCCTTCGTCCACCTCATCGTCATCATCTTCGGCATTACTTCCCCCCTCCTGCGAAATCGCCGGCCCCCGCATAACCCTCCCTGACCTCCCCCTGCTCGCCGCCCGGCTGATAGCTTCACTACTGTGGTTTCTACCATTGCTGCTGTTGGCCCTGCTACTACTGCTGTTTTCCCCAGCAGCTCTCCCAGCAATGCCACCGTTGGAATTCTTTGCAGTAGCACTAGTATTGCTTCTAATGGCAGTAACAGTACTACTGCTGCCATTATTTCGAACCGTGTTACTGCTACTACTACTGCTCCCATTGTCCCCAATGGTCCTCCCAGTACTTCCATCATTTCGAACCGTGTTACTACTGCTACTGCTGCTTCCATTGTTCCCAATGGTCCTCCCAGTACTTCCATTATTTCCAACAGCATTACTACCGCTACCACCGCTACTGCTATTATTTGCAATACCGCCAGTATTAATTTCAATGGTATTGATACCGCTACTGCTATTATTTGCAATAGTATTACTGTCGCCTTCATTTTTATTCCCGATTTTCCGCCTCTTCGCGGCCCGACTCCGTCCGCGGCTCGGGGCCCGACTCCTCCCCCGGTCCCCGTTTCCCCGCCCCCTGCCCGCAGCCGCAAGACCGCCACCACGGGGGGTCGAAGCTGACGAAGCTGGGCGTCCGCGGTTGGTGTTGCGCCTGCACCTTGGAATTGATTTGCGGTACCTACAATACTTGCATTTGATAGTTTTTTTTCTAGGACTGTGAGCTTGGTTATTAAAGGACGCGGTCCGCGAATTCGGTAACTATCAATAACTTATAAGTAAATAGCAAAATCGGTACTACTATCAATTTATTGCGGTCCGCAAAGTCGGTATTACAGGGAATGAGTATTAATGTATGTTAATAATGGAGGAAAATAGTACTATGCTAATGCATATTAATAATGCAGTTATGGGTGTTAATAATATAGGCATGGTAAGGATATGGTCCGAAATTGTGGCGAAAAAAAAAAATCCGCGAGAATTTCCGACACCCCCCACCGGTCTCTTGGCGCCTCCAGCAGCAGTGGCAGTGGTCATTGGCGACTGCAAGAGAAGAGTCAAGACTGCTTCGACTGCTCGACTGGAAATTTTCGCGGAGGAAAAATCCGCAAAATTTTTTTGCTGGAACCACTTTCGGGGGTAGAACTGATGTTGTTGTTTTTTTTTGTTGCCATATTGACATATACTACTACTATATTTTTTTCTCAATCATAGAAACTGCCTGGCTGATAACGTTCTGCCACGATTGCATGGCGCCGCTGCTACGATTGCATGGCGCCGCTGCCACGATTTCCGGTCCAATCGAGGCAGAAATACTGTCGGATTTTTTTCGCGGAGGAATGTTAGATGTTTTCGCGGATCTTTTTTAGAAAGTGCACAAAGTTAAATGTCGCGCTATCTAGATCAAAGTTAAATGTCGCTGTGTTGAATAATATTAATATTATTAGTTGACAGTCGGAATATTAATTTAGCGCCAAGCTGTACCAAGAATACAGCGCCTGTGTTAATTAATAGCGCCATGGAGGCGACAATCAACACTAGCTGACCAATATTTTTCGCGGAAATTTTTGTCGAAAAAAAAAATTCCGCGACAATTTTTGATCTGCTGGTCCTCCAGATTTCAGCGACAGTGATATTAATAGCCGAATCCATCGCTTTTTTTCTTGGCTCTTCGGCATAGCATGAGACTTCAGACAAGAGCTTTAATTTCTCCGCCGGGATTTAATTTCTCCGCTGGTTCCTCATCAGTATGATGGGAATTGATGATGCATTCGAAAAAAATACTGGCGATATGCGGAAATACTATCGATGGATAATAGTATGGACAATACTACTAGTGAATATGCGGAAACGAAACGATTGAAACGATTGATTTATGGATGTATCCTCTATAATATATTACTATCATTCTATGCGTACCGTATAGTCATATGATAATAGCTCAATGCGATGATACTTTGATGCGATAGTACTTTGATGCGATAATACCTTATTAATGCGATAATAAAGACCTTAATGCGAGATATCAATACTTTTCACGATTAAATTATCCTTTGCGATAATATCTTTGCGATCAAATATCGTTGCGATTAAACACTCTTACGATAATAAATCCCTTGATACGATTGAATACCTTTACGATGAAATACCTTTACGATCAACTATCTTTGCGATTAAATATCTTTTTTTTTTGTTTTAAATCAACTATCTTTGCGATTAAATACCTTAATACGATTAAATACCCTTACGATAACAAATACCTTCACGATTAAATACCTTGAGGATTATTAATATCTGTACGATTATTAATATTAATGCCTTTACTACGATAATATTAAACACCTTCTACGACAATTCCGAATATTTCGCGAATTTTCTTCGAAAAAAACATTTACGAGCGAGAAAATATCCGCAGAAATCCTCCAATCTGGATGATTTTTTTCGCGAAAAATTTTTTTCGCGAAAATCGATACATTTCGCGATCTTTTCTGGCCGCTTCATGTGCTGTAGAGAAATATGATTGTTCTTCTTCTTCTAGTAGATTCGGAGAGGAACTTCTTTTCTGGATAAATTGATCTAATAGATTTCTGGACTTAGAGCTTAAAGTAATACCGTCATACTACTTCGATCTTCAATATTCTTCAATTTTTTTCTTCAATTTTTTTCTCTCTTCTTGGAAGTCCGTTGTTTCAATCTTATTATCTTTGCTCTTCTGGAAAGTCTATCAATTTAAAGCGTTGTATTGACATGTTCATAATAATCTGATAGTAGTTCTGATATTAATAGCTCTGATGTTAAATAGCTCTGATAACGAAGTTGATACTAGATGTAATAGAGATGTTTGCTGTTCCATTATAGAGATGACGATCCCTCTGATAACGAAGTTCTGATAGGGATGATAATACCTCAGATATGTAGAAATTTTTGCCGTTCTATGATAGAGATGATTTTTCATGATTAGCTCATGAGAATAGCCACGAGATTAGCTCATGATAGAGATGATAATAGCTATGATAATATATGTAGATACCAGATATGCGTAGCTATGAAGATAATATCTCCGATACTAGATATGTAGAAATTTTTGCCGTTCTATGATAGAGATGATAATAGCTATGATACTATCTCCGATACTAGATGTGTAGAGATTTTTTGCTGTGCAACTAGCTCTGATAATAGCTCTGATTTAAATGGACGTGACCTGATAATAATAGATACGCTCCTTTGCTCATTAATATCTTCTCGTTGTTGCTTAATAATAATAGGAATTCTGCAGATTTTTTTTCAGGAGGTTTTTTCTGAAACTTCTTTCTCAAAAAAAAACCTGAAACTATTAAAGCTCGATGCGAAACTGAATCTAAATCCGAGACTCGAGCAAAATACGAAACTAGAGCTCACAAATCCTATGGTGAATTTGCATTGATTCCAATTAGTAAATTTTTTTTCGTCTGATTCTTTATTATGCTGTTCTAAGAACGGGATCTATGGGAACGGGATCGATGAGAACTATTCTGACTAAGATATTCCGATATTATCAATACACGATTTTCCATTTGCAGTATTAATATTAGATTTTCGTGAAAATTGAATTTTCGCGAAAATACGCAGAATATTATAATTAGGCGCTATTCATAATGATATTAGGCTAAATTAGGCACTATCAATACATACAGATGAAATAAGAATGGTCTTCGCCTGCACTGCAAAAAATTACTGGCTTAAAGAGGATATTTTAGAATATTGGACGTAATGTTGTAGAGCGTAACTTAGTAGAGGAAAGTAAAGCGCAACTTCGTAGATATTTCGATGAGACTAGATTATTGGACACAACATTATTGTAGAGCGTAACTATTATAGTAGACATTGCGAGAGTTATGCCTGGGATGAGACAAGATTATTGGACGTAATATAATGAAACGTATTAACCATTGCTAAAGGTAGTAGCCACGAAGAGAAGAGATTGTCTGACTGCATTCATTAGTATAAAATGCCTAGCAGGTAATACATGATTGCGAAAGTTCCTGATTCAGATGAGATAAGATGATTTGATAAATCTCATTCGATATAACCCACGATAGTAGCTCATTTGCTACTACTGCAGGGAAAGTACATGGAGTATTAGGTAGTCCAAACTTCCAAAAGAAATTCTGCAAATCTTCGGTATTAAATCATCAGACTGTATATCTACAAGAAACTTCGCGGCAATAACAGTCAAAAATGCCCTGTGATGACAACAAGTTCCAGAACTTCACAGGAAAATCATGCAGCATTTTCCGTCGTGAAGTCAACTTTTCTACATACTACTCTACAGTATTAGCGATCCTGGGTGAACCGGTCAATTATTGTCTGAAACGTCGTCCTATGATTACTTTGCAACCCTGGCAGGATTTCGTCATTGCTGCAACAGCTCTTTGGATCCGCTTTAAGATTACCCTTTGGATTTCTCTCCGTGTAACCTTCTTCCTTCAAATACGCCAGTCCTTCTTCAATCCCAAGAATCATGTTCATCGCAAATTTGTCGCCCTCCTTTTCCCGGGCCGCTCGCATATTATTGATCTTATCTTTCGTATAGTATCCTGCGACCATCGCGTCCCATACACTCAGAAGCCTCTTTCGCACGTATTCGTCGCCGAGCGCCTGGTTCGGGGGAAAATACGATTTGCGTTTAACAGTAGACATTATTATTCTATCGAAGTAATACCACAAGGGAACTTCATCGAATTCATTTTTGAGGTTATTAACCAATCGTTGTAAGTTCTTCGAATGCGAAAACGAATATTTATGTCCTAATACCAAAGCAATCCAACACAAACTTAAAAATACTCACGGGATTTAGATAAGTCTTAATATTGGAACTCCTTTCTCCTTACATATTTCTTAAAGAGAATATCAACGCCTCCGTTAACCGAGTGCAATCTTATTAACTGCTTCTCCTTATTCTCGTTCACGATCTTTTTCACTTCGTCATTTTTTTGGGGCTTATCCCCATTCCATCGTAGGTCCCAAGCCGAACTAAACGCGTGTCCTTTGGTGGCAAATTTGACGTACATCCGCGAATCATGTACAGGTTGCCTCTCGAATCCGTCGCTGTCTCGCTCTTTTTTGGAAAGTTCCCACTCGTCGAAAGCCAACACTGCAGGGTCGGCATTGCCGAGAGAGTCGGTGAATGTGACACGGACTGAGTTTTTGTGGACGTCCGGTTTTTTTGCGTTCTTGTACCAACCCTTGTTACTCCACCTGTTATATTGCCCCCATTCCTCTAATTTATCCTGCGGAATCCAGACCCAATAATCAGCGGTTGTCGGAAATTTGAAAAGCTCCCCTGGAAGTCTGGCCTTGTCAGCTTTGTTCGCCATTTCAACTAGTCCGAGGATCGTATTCGCCATTTTTTCCTTCAACGCATCCGCGTGCTCCTTACTGTGCTGCTTAAGCATTTCCTCGATCCCGAGTGGCACGGAAATAATTCCGTTTCCCTCTTGGTACTTGGCGAGCTGCCTTGTCTCTTCTTCCTTCTCCTTTTCCTCTATTTTTTCTACGAGGCCGTGCTCCTCCAGATACAGAAGCCCTGCTGCAAAACCCACGATCAGGAACCGCACGAACTCTGACTTTTTCTCCTTCAATAATGGTTTTGACTGAAAGCGCAATCGAAGCGGCTGGAGTTTCTTCCCCCATACTTTGTCACTCCCGTCATCCCACTTCGGAAAGAGCGTCTCAGCGGTACTTTTAAACTTGTCGTACGCGCCTTTCTTGTGTGGGTCCTAGGGAGGATTTTTTTTGGGGGGGAAATTTACCATAAAAATGTGAATGTTATAATGGCAATGCGACTGAAAATCGGAACAACGAACAGAATTAAATCGCTCATATGACATTCTAAAGAACTCCAAAAATAAATACATCTCTACAATGTTTGCAAACTTCTTTTATTAAAGTTCTTCGATCTTGGCGTATCATTAGTAATAATAGAATGTGTATATTAAATGACAATTTATTATTGATCAAGAAGCAGTTAATGTACTGGAATATTCTCGAAGTTAGCCTGTGATAATATCTGCTATACGCATTGAAAAACGATGAAAACATTAATAAATCTCAACGTTTTAAAAACGTGGAAACGTGAGCTACTACTCGTACTTAACTCTAGATCTAGGCGATATTTAAATGCTTAAGCTTCCGGCTGAATACCGTCAGTTCCCACTCCCTCTCCGGGGTCTTCAACTCCCCGGTCTTCAACGCCCGCTTCCCCCCCTTTTTCACTGGCTCTAACCACATCTTATCCCCCCTCTTAGGAACGTTCCGATTCATTTTCAAAATGCCGTCAGGATCGCTGGGTTGGTGCAAAGTCTTGGTGGAAAACTTGACGTACATAGGCGAATACGTAAGTTTGCCGTTAAAACTTGCCGTTCGCGGCTCACCGATCGCACCTTTTATCTCGTATTTCAGTGGCTCGGGCTTTTGTGCCGAGTTGTCGTTCCACCGATCCCATGCCAACAATTCTGGAATCCATACCCAGGAAACCCTTGTATATCCGTCAGTCATGTCCTCGAAAGTTTCCTGGTATAAAGTTCCTTCGGCCCAGTGCTTGGTACTTTCATACATTACCTTGTAGTAATTTGCGAGCCTGACCTTCTCCTCCTCCACAAGCTCGCTGACCAACGCCCCACTGCTCCCCAGCTTCTCCCCCACTTTCCTTCTATCCTCCACCGTCACATCCTCCTCACTGCCCGCCCCCCCCTGCGTCTCTCCGGCAACAGTCGAAGCATTTTCCGCCGACTTCTTCGCCTCAGCAAGCTGAAGATCGTCCATCCGCTTCTTAATCAGTAGGCCGGCGTCCTCCAGCCTCATCTTTGTGTGTATTCTTGAGCCTGGCAGAGCAGTCGACGACGACGGGATAGTAGGAGTCTTCACGCCCACAGCGGTCAGTTCTAGAGAACTCGGAGGATCTCCTAAAGCAGCCGTCCCCTCCG
>Ga0099798_10497_pt1 | contig 13002 bp, 8 predicted proteins | sample Uncmet_Sort29A_1_FD_89870 | JGI IMG/M metagenome (GOLD analysis project Ga0099798, IMG submission 89870) | Marine eukaryotic communities from CALCOFI LINE 67, Pacific Ocean - CN13ID_Sort29A_1 | ecosystem: Environmental > Aquatic > Marine > Oceanic | place: Pacific Ocean: Monterey Bay | collected... | reverse complement strand
AAACCCGGAAAATGATTATCCTCATTCACCAAGGCTGGAAAATGATTATCCTCATTCACCAAAGCTGGAAAATGATTATCCTCATCCACCAAAGCCGGAAAATGATTATCCTCATTCACCAAGGCTGGAAAATGATTATCCTCATTCACCAAAGCTGGAAAATGATTATCCTCATTCACCAAGGCTGGAAAATTATCCTCATTCACCAAGGCTGGAAAATTATCCTCATTCACCAAAGCTGGAAAATTATCCTCATTCACCAAGGCTGGAAAATTATCCTCATTCACCAAAGCTGGAAAATTATCCTCGTCCACCAAACCCAGGAAGTTGTCTTTGTTACCACTAATATCAATATTATTCTTCCCATTCTTATTTGTATTCGTACTATTGTTTTTTCCAGCCGAGATGTTGCTACTACTGCTGTTATGGTTATCTTTTTTGTTGTCTTTTTCTCCTCCCTTTTTGTTATTTTCCAAGATAACCTTCCTCCTTCCTTTTATCGACTCCCCCCAACCTCCTTTGGTATTATTTTTCATCTCTCTCGAATTATTTGCCAACTTTCCTCCTTCGACTTTTATCTCTTTCTCCTTTCTTTTGTTAATAGAAGAAACAATGTTATTATTAGTAGTCTTCTCTTCGATGTTTTTGGGTTTTTTTGAGGAAATTTGAATTTTGTCGACTTTTTTTGACGAAATATTCTTCTTTGAAGAAGAAATTCGCCTCTTCTCTTCGATTTTTGCTCCTCTTTTCTTCTTCTTGGATGCTCTTGTTACTTTCCTTCCTTTTATCGACTCCCCCCAACCTCCTTTAATATTATCTTTCATCTCTCTCGAATGATTTGCCAACTTTCCTCCTTCGACTTTTATCTCTTTCTCCTTTCTTTTGTTAATAGAAGAAACAATGTTATTAGTAGTCTTCTCTTCGATGTTGATGTTGGCTTTTTTCTTCTTGGACGACGAAATATTCTTGTTTGAAGAAGAAAATCTCCTCTTCTTCTTGGATGCTCTTGTTCTATTCCTTTTCTTCTTGCCTGCGAGTTTCTTCGCAAGGACTGCGGAGTTCTTCGGGAAAATATGAATATTGTTGACGACAATGTGGCTCAATGCGGCCTCTAGCCTAGTACTACTATCATAGTCGAGGCTGCTAAAAATACCCAAAACCAATAGCATAACCAACATCATTTTTGAAGATATTAATGGAACGAAGCCCATTCTTTTTGTCAGCTTTCGGACTGAGACCATTTTTGTTGGCTTTCTGACTATACCTTGGCTTTCTGACTATATTTTTTTAATTTACCTTTGCAACGATATTTTCGGACTAATATTAATATTCTTCCGACTAATAGATACTGATGGACATTTCCGACTAATATACTGATGGACCTTTCCGACTAATATACTGATGGACCTTTTCCGACTAATATACTGATGGACCTTTTCCGACTAATAGTGATGGACCTTTCCGACTAATATACTGATATTAGACCTTTTTGACTAATAATACTGATGGACCAATATATGGATAAACTAGTAACTACGTTAAATCCTTTTTGTTTGCTTTCTGACTATGCCTTTCCGACTAATACTGAAATCTTTTCCGACTAATACTGAAGTCTTTTCCGACTAAGATACTGATGGACCTTTCCGACTAATATACTGATAGACTATCCGACTAATAGTGATGGACCTTTCCGACTAATATACTGATATTAGACCTTTTTGACTAATAATACTGATGGACCAATATATGGATAAACTAGTAACTTACTACGTTAAATCCTTTTTGTTTCCTCTTTTTCTTCGAGCAATTGGAATGTGAAGTCGACTAGTACTATACCAACTTGACTGTATTGTATCTACGATACTAAATTTTGGAAAATAACTGGTGTCACTCTTAATATTTGTTTGCGCACCGCTTGTGTTGACACTCACATACAATTAGAAATAATTTTAACAAGCATTTGTCTTGATAATGCTAATAACTCAACATTGATTGATGTCGATAATATCCTCAAAACTATCGCCTCCCTTTCGCTATTACTATTTACGACACGCTCAAAAAACCTACGCTAGATCACGCTTTTCACATCAAAATTGGGTCTCGGGAGGTTCAAAGTCAATGTTGCTATTTCATTTTCGATCGCTTTCTTTGCGCGTTTCTCCTGTGCGCCGCTCCCAAGGCGGCAAGCTTTTGTCTACAATTGTCTACACTCACATACAATTGGAAATAATTTTAACAAGCATTTGTCTTGACAACAATAATCGTACCCGAGAAATAACTCAACAATAATCCTACCCGGTAAATTCTTGGAATTTTAACAATCTTGTCTAACGTTCCTTTATTATCAGCATTATGAAAATATTAACAATCTATAAATCAGCATTATGAAAACACAATCAATGAGCTTTTTCGAAAAATCAACAACAACTTTCTCACTTTTTGAAAACAAAAAGAAAATCATCATCTGAATCATACTTGATCTTCGAAAGAAACTATCTGGAAATAAAAAAAAAACCCACAAAGTTCATCCATCTACCATATTTAGCAAATGAAAAATAACAAGACTCATTTCAAAATAATTTTGATTGATAAAAAAAAAAAACAATCTGATTCTTGACAACAACGGAAGATCCTTGAAAAAAACGTAAGCAGCATCCAAAAAAAAAAAACGGAGGTAATAAAAGAATTTGAACCAAAAAGGAAACACAAAAGAATATGAATCAACATATGCGCAGCCTAATCATAATCTATTTGCTTCTATTGCCGACCCAAACCCATATATGACAAACATCTGACAAACAAATTCCAAAATCTGGTAAAAATTTAAACCCCAAAACTGTGGCAAAACCACATCAGAACCAAAAAAAATCACCCCCAAAAAACACCCCAAAAAATGCCATTTTTTTTTTCCCTTTCAACAGTTTTTCACATTGACATGAATCCTTGTTTTCGCTCCTGTTGCTACATTCCCATGCTCCGTATTGACATGAATCCTTGTTTTCGCTCTTTGCCGACCCGAACCCATATATGACAAACATCTGACAAACCAATTCCAAAATCTGGCAAAAAAAGAAAACCCAAAAACTGTGCCGAAACCTCCCCCCAAAAAAAAACACCCCAAAAAATGCCCAAAACAATGCCAATTTGTTTTTCCCTTTCAACAATGCTCCATATTGACATGAATCCTTGTTTTCGCTCTTGTGTATTTGCTAGATTAATCAATGACAATGAAATTTCTCTTAATCTTGATCTATAATCGCTATTGCAGCGCTAGACACTAGGTCTATAACACTCGTCTATAATCGCTATTGCTATGAAGTTTTTAGATAATCACTAATTGCTCCGAATTGCAAATATAACCGTTTGGAAGATTTGACTTTTGTTTATTTTCTTTTACTTTGCATCGTGCATTGTAATGCTGCAACTAAGGAAGATCAACCATGTGGAAGCTCGACCATCTGGAAGATCAACCAATAGGGGCACGAAAATACTCTGGTGATACTCAACATGACTTTCGGAAAACTAGTACTAGCAAAACACGCCTTCTAGTCTTCTTTATTAGTGATGCGCAGTGCCACCGCTTCCACCACTAATTAATAATGCCCCATTCAATCGCTTTGTTTGACATGTTGAGCACCGCTTAAATTTTATGGCCCTTTTTCCTCTTTTAAAAAAACTCATGGAATCATTGAAATAAATAAATGGCCATGGTGGTGTGCTGTTAAATAATGAAAAACGTGCCGCGGTTGGACAAACAATGCCCTCCATCCATCCATCCATATAACGGCGGGTTCCATGGGAACCTAGTGAGACAACATTGGCCAAGTTCAGCAACTAACAGCAGCAATTGCGCGACACAACTAAGAAGTAGGGTCACAACGTGCACGAAAGGACATCATCATCATCTGAATTCCCGCATGCTACTAGGAGCACGCACTCATCAGCGCGTGAGAACAACATCAGCACAAACAACACAGACTGAATCGCAGCATCACAATACATAGTCGCAACAGGATATGCCGGAAACCGGCAGAAGAAGCGTATGCATACACGCACACCACGCACTCTGGAGACATCCCAAACATCCCAAAACATCCCAAAAACGTGCCGCGGTGGAGACAAAAACGTGCCGCGGTTGGAGACATCCCAACATCCCAAACGTGCCCTGATTTACAAAAGGCGGGTTATAAAATGTGATGATGACAAAACCCGGGACGATTTTACATGCCACTGTGGTATATCTGTGCCTTTCATTCAAGGGGAAGATGCTCAATCTTTCGCCATCGGGGCTACATAGATGGTATGATCGCTGCAAGCGACCGCGGCGATGTGGCCCATGTGCGCGGTTTCGGTTGACGCAACTGACGTACATGTATACAATCCTTCTTCGACCACTTCCCAATGCGTCTCGGAAATTGTCGTAAATTGCTGTCCGATGCCTTTTGTTTTTTGTTTTTTAATTTATCCTCTTTTTTTTGTTCTCTTCTTTATTATCCTTTTTGTATTGTCCTCTTTTTGTTATCCTCTTTTCTCTTTTAATTATCCTCTTTCGTCTTTTTATTATCCTCTTTTGTTATGCTCTTTGTCCGACCAGTGGAGAAAAAGGGCAGCAGAGCGTCAGCGCAGAGTAGCACAAACGAGCAGCCAGCGCAGCCTCATCAAGGTGCAGAGGAGTACAGCAAATTCCGAAAAACCAGCTCAATTAGCATCGCAAAAAAAAAAAAATATCATCCTCTTATCATTGTCCCTTTTTTCATCCTCTTTTATTAATTTATTAAATTTATTCTCAAGGGAAGAAAAGAACAAGATCGGGAGGAAGAAAGAATATCAGGTGTGGAACGGATGACTAACAAACCGCAAAAATACAAAAAAATACGTTTCGTCGTGCACGTCCCGTCTTCACGCCCACATATAAGCTCCCCAAATCCACCCCAGCACACGTCTGAGACCACTACTCCGCTGCCTCTAGTACTATTAGCTGCACCGTCAAACCCCTTTTGCGCCGCCCCGGCGCCTCCATCAAACCCCAACGAGAAAGCTTTCAAATTCCGCATGTCGTACAGACTGACAAAGCCCCCGGCTGGGCCAAACCACGAGCCAGCGAGGTAATCACCGCCCCAGGATAGTCGGCAACTCGACGACACAGATGTTAGATTACTACTTGGATGTAAATTGCTATTCATGTTGTGCATGTCGTCTGCGTCGAACGATCGACCCGAACGCCTTGCTACTGATGACGGATCTTGCTCGATGAGATGTGTTTCACCATCCCGCGTCCTAATATCCGCGTAAAGGATGGTGCCGCCCTCCTCCGCAATGGCGACGGGCCCGTCGGGGTCACGCGGATTGAAAACCACGTCGAGTAGGGGGCGTTTGTATCTGGGTTTTTTTTTTCATTGTTTTTTAGCCGTGGGTTGATTTTTTTTTTTTTGCTTTCTTTTACATTTATTTGATTATTTTGGATCGATTTGGCATTTTTCTTCTTTTGGATTTTACGGATCTTCACGCCATTAAAAACCTTCACGCCACAGCATTCATTTTCCGCGCAGTTCTCGTCCCTGTAGTTCCTCTCGAAAAAGATCGGTTTGCACTTTCTTCCAGCTTCCCAAAAAAAAAAGCAAAATTACCTTAGTGCTTGCACTTTCTTCAGCGTTTCGGCGTCCCACAACGCACAATTTCCGTATACGTCGGTCGATGCTATTGAATCCTAGTTTTTTTCAAATTTTGTTCAATTCAATTCGAAATTCAAAGCCATTTGATTTATTAGAAGCAGAAGCTGGAGTAGAGAAAACAACAGCGACGATAACAAAGCGTCAGCCATCCCGGAGGACAAACCTCAGGAAAGTTTTTCAATTAGTTTTCAAAATTTTGCAGACTACTATTCGGAAGGGTCATGGTTGTTCAGGACTAGACAATGGCGAGTAACTAGCTACTGCAGCTAAAACAATGGTTCTAAAGTGGCTGAAAGGAGGCTGAAAAATGGTTGGAAAAATGGCTGAAACATGGTTCTTGCAAAAATGCTCAGAAAAGTGGCTGGACAAATGACGGAGTGAAACATAGCTGCAAAAAAAACTGAAACATGGTTGGAAAAGCGGCTGGAAAAGCGGTTGGAAAAATCGTTCGAAAAATGGCCGAAACATGGCTGAAAATATAGCTAAAACAATGGCTGAAAATAAATCTATTTGGCACCAAGAAAAGAACTAAGTAAAGAAAATACATTCGTCGCGTTCACTGCCACACTTGTTATCGGTGAGCAGACAGCGCAGATAAGAACATCTGTTTTCCAGCTTCGCAGCCCCCTACCACCAACTTGGCGATGCAATGCTTGATTAGAATTCACAAAGACTGCCGCTGCGACTGCGGTGAAAATACTGATCTGATATGACAGCAAGCAAAGTGCAGTAGAGTACAGCAAGTTCAGACAAACCAGCTCAATGAGCATCGCAAAAAAAAAAATACATTCGTCGCGTTCACTGCCACACTTGTTATCGGTGAGCAGACATCCCGTTTATTAGCCGGATGGACGGTGCAATGCTCCCTGAGAGGATTTCCGCTAAAATCGTATATTTTCACGCTTTCACCGCACGCTATTAGCTGTTTTTTTTTTGATTCCAACATTTGGATTTGGTGATTCATTCCAACATTTCATCACCCCTTCACAACTTCACTTTTCTTGAAGGAACATACTTCTACTATGTTGTCTTAACTATTTTGCTGTCCCTAATGTTTAAGAAAACAAATGTCAAAAAGGAAGTTGCTGCAGATCTTCAAAGGAAGAAAAGTAAATTACTTAATAATTGGTAATACACTTACCCGACTAAATTTAGTCTAATAGTGGAAAGAGAGAGTGTGACTCCTTGCACAGCAAAATGTGGGAAAACATATGGGGAAACTACACCTTCTCCTCCCACCATTCGATCCTATTCACAAGGTTTCGCTCCCAACTGCACATTCAAACAACAATTTCATGAAACAAACCGCAAACTATAAACAAGCAAAAGTATTATTCTGATTCAATTGAATTACAAATGGTATCAAATAGCGTACCACCACTTTATTATATAAGAAAAATACAAGAAAAAAACCTTCTCCCCCCACCACTTAATCCTGTTCACAGGGAAGAGTGTGGGTATGTCTATTACATGCCGAAATTCACCGTCCTCCTCGAAAGTGCTGACGTCGATTACATTCTGGTTGGTCGAAAGCGCGTCATTGAAGCTTGACGAGGCGAGCAAGTGCACGTTCGGCTCAATTTCAGGTCCAAATTCCACGTTATGTGGCAGGAAGTTGCAGCGTTTCTCAAACACCGCCATTATTTTATTATTATCCCTTATTATTATATCCCTTATTATTAAATCCCTTATTAGTACACCGATTTGTTATTATTCCTTATTTATTAGGTGATTTTCCTTATTATTATTATTTATTAGGTTATCTGTCCACCATATGTGTATTAGGTTATCTGTCCGCCATAGATTATTGTATTAATTAATACCATAATGCTGAATAGTATTAATGTCCCCTAACACATAGTTCATCTGCCAACCATTGTCAACCAGTAGAAAGTTAATACTGTTTTTGATTTTTTGTGCTTTATTTTTCCGACATTGAATGTTGTTTAAAGAGATGCTTTGTAGATGTGAGATTGTTGTTGTTATTATTTTTCCGGCTGGCTACGGGAAGAAGAGCCAAGCATAGCCTAGTCCTGCAGAGCACTGCAAAGAGAACAGCCAGAAAAGCCCAGCCAAGATCCAGATAGATGAGAAAAGCAAAGAACATAGTCCCCACGGACATGACAAAAAAAAAAAAAATATTTTTCCCCCAACAAGGGTACTATTGACAGCATTAGTTTTTGTAATATTTGATCCGTTTCTGTTTTCAACTCAAAATGGCAATATCTGTTTCTTTTTTCAACTCAAGATAGTCTCTTTTTGTCTCCCTGGGTCTTGTAGTCCTATTATTAGCATAGATTACTGAGAGAATTTCATCGTTGAACTCTCACATTGAAATGATCAGTATTGTTGGTCAAAAAAACATTCACAAAATAAGCGGTCCATCCATCCATCCGTCACGAGCTCAGGACCAGAAACCTGTTCTTTCCATTAATAAATATTATCATTTCCCCTTGATTATTTTACTCAGTATAGGGTCCTGAAATTGGCGTGACGCACAATTTGGCTCCCACATTGATCGTTTTTCCTTTCAACAAAAAAAATCTCCCATCCCTTGTGCGCCAGAATCCCTTGTGCGCCTATTATTAATTAGCATAGATTGTTCAAAATTGGCTTGTTTTTCCCCCCTGGGTCCTGTAGTTCTATTATTAATTAGCATAGATTGTTCAAAATTGGCTTGTTTTTCCTCCCATGGGTCCTGTAGTTCTATTATTAGCATAGATTGTTCAAAAGTTGGCGTGACGCACGACTCGGCTCCCACTAAATTCTTTGAACAATTGATCATTTTTCCCTCCAGAAAAAAAAATCTTCATTGTCAAAGTGGTTTTTCTCACCATTGTTTAACAACCCGTTTGTGCGCTAGAAAGAAGCTCTTTTTTCCAGATACGAAAGCAGAAATAATTTTGATAGGCGACAAAAAAAACCCTGAAAATGCAATAATTGTGTGATCAAAAACCTGAAAATTTGCGGAAAAAATGCCGACAGAAGACTCCGAGGATTCGGGGCTAGTCAATTGTCACAAAATGCCGACACCACCCAAATGCACTCCTGGACGAAGCCAAACGACTAGAACCCATGCTAGTAAGTATGGTCCTTCGCTCACTCACAAGAAGATGAACGCTCATCCTTCCGCGGGCTCGGCGCTGTCGGAGCGCTGCACGTCCCTGAGGAATTTACTTAGTAACACCTCCACCGCAGGAAAACAAGCACGCCCAACCTGGGAGAAAAGGATAATTATCATCCTCGGAATCTTCAGTTCGACTCCGAGGTTTTAATTGTCACAAAAATGCCAACACCACCCGAATTCCCTCAGAAGACTCCGAGGATTTGGAGCTAGTTTTAAATAAAACATCGAAGGTTTAAAAAATTAATTTGAAACAATCGAAGCAATTGAAACATTCGAAGCAATCGAAAAAATTCTAAGATTCGAAAAGTCTGAAGCAATCGAAAGCTTTATTCATCGTTTTTCCCTTGAAACAAAAAAAGGAAACCTTTGGAATTCATAATCGAGAGCAAGCGTTTTTCCCACAATCAATAATCGAAAGCAGGCCCACCTAAAAAAGGACAAGATGAAGTACCCCCCTGCAATAAAAAAGTCCAGAGCAAGCAAATCATGACTAGCAGCATTATCACTTATTAATATTGATATCCTGTTATTTTTTGATCCATCCATCCATTTCTTTTTTTCTCTTTGAACAGCAGCATGCATTTCTTTTTTTCTTTTTCAAACTCGTGAAATATCATGTTTCAACGATTATTTTTCTTTAAAATACAAACGGCATCACTTTGGTAACTTACTACATATTTTTTGGAAGATATTAATCTATTTCAACAATAGCGCTACCATCACGCTACCTCCCATTTTTTGGAAGATATCAATAGTTAAATCTACTTTGGAGGCTTAGACTTAACTAAAATAAAGAATATTAATTGGCGTGGTAGCTGAGACTGGCTAATCGAGCTTGATAAACTACAATCAGAAAATGCTCTCTTTATACATAATCAGAAAATGGACTTTTATTAATTATTGTTATATAATCAGAAAATGGACATTTATTAATTATCGTTTATACATAATCATAATACTTAGCTGGGACTTTGTATTTTTTTTTTTTTTTTTACATACTCACAAATGGTTACTCCGTGTAGATAAAACGGATTATTAAATATATATTATCATCTGGGTACACCACTTATTGCCAATAGAATTCCATTTAGTATAATGATATATTTGAAACATATCTCAAAATAGTTATTATAGTTGGTACTTACAAGTATGGCGGCACAATTGTCACCTTAGCAGATAGCGAAATGCACAATTCCTCTAACTGAGGTCCACAAGCTATTCCTCCTTATTGGGAGTCATGTTATTTCGCTTTTTTTTTGTTGAAACTTAAGAAACAGAGGTTGGCTGCTTGTTTTGACATAGAATATGTACTATGGCTATACCACACGTTGTCATTTGATTTATTTTAAGTAATATTAATTATTTGCGGAGGCATTGCCTTGTATTATTTGAAGTACTATTGATTTGCCGCCACACGTCATTGACTTCTTGTTTGCTGCATTTTGTTTCTTTTAAATCATTTAACCACGCGAATCGGAATGGAACTTCGTACAAACGAATTAATAAGGTTTTGGCTAATTCCTACATACGAATATTTTCAGGACTTCTGCTAGTGCCAGTGACAAACACCTCTGCCCCGCTTGTGGGAGGGGGGTACATCATTCCACCCCTAAGGAAACAAGAAAAACCCCAAAAAACAATCCAAAAGTGTCATAGTTTTGATCAGTCACCACCACAGCACCTTCTGTTTCATTTTCAGGGGGTTTTGATAACCACTTGGGCCCTTTCTCTATTAGTATTATTTTGTTTCATGAATCACTAGGGGTGCAGGAGGTGAAAAAAATGGGACCATCGTAATGCAACAAAATGAACTCCAAAGAATGGGCCAACTTAAATAATAGCATAATAAATAACGTACACAGCAGAAAAGATTGAATGACACTAAGTAAGAGACCAGCAAACTCCAATTGACTTATCCCATTTTACAAAAACGATCGAGAAGTGTAATAAATATGGATGGTAGCTGGCATGCATGAATTGACATCCATCATTTTCAATTTATACACGCTTCTCTGTTCAACTTAAACTCGACTTTAAATAATATTCCGCATTTCTCTTGTTAGTCATACGATGCATCCATTTCTCTTTTTAACTATATGATATATTTCTCTTTTTATTAATTATATTTCTCAAGTAATTTTGCATTCACTGATGCATCTTGCGAACACAAAAGCGTTATATATATTGGTGTCGACATATATTATTGAAAGAGAAAAAAAAGATTTAATTTTCTCTCAATGCTACATCAACTCACGAATCACGAATCATTCAGCATTTTTCTGGTACACCTTGTCTTGATTTAACGCAATTTTTCAGGGACACTTTTTTAGTCGTACACTAACCGAATCACCTTGTACAATTGATACGAAACATTAGCAGAGTTTTCGATTATATTCAAAGATTCCATGTTGCAATTGCTTTTAAACTAGCAATTCTTTTTTTTTTTTTGTTTTGTTACGGAGAGGCGCCACTTTTTCGTTCCGTTACCACTCATGAAACCAAATTTTGCACAGGTAAAACTAATTTTTTTCCATCGAAGAAAATTCGCATAATCATTCGCGAACAAAAAATTGAATAATAAAGAAGGTAAAAATTTGCGTCTTATGAATTACTCAAAGTGACACCACTGTGACAATCTCATGCCCGAGAGTGGAGGGACTCTATTTGTTCCAACATTTTGTATTATCTATGTATATTAAATATGATTTATAATAGATGATAGATGGCTGATGATCATATGGAGCCAATTTTGCAATCAAACTAATTTTCTATCTAATTATTTTTGAATTATATCTTGCGCCTACTAGCGGTTAACATTCCTCCCTCCGAGGGCATATTGTTGATCACGGGTCCAGTGAGCTCACTAGGCCAGCGATCAACATTTTTAAAACGTCTTTCATTTTTTATTCGTCGTGGGTTACTTAATACTATTTGGTGAAACTATCTGATTTGAGATGCCATTTAGCTGAATACTGCATGCAGTTGTTGCTTCGCGGACCTTTTTCAATCAGATCGCCACTTTTTTATTTAAGTGAGATGAGATCGCCATTCGGGATGCACCACCTCTTTTTTTTTTTTTTCTTGAAAGTGCGGTTCAGTTCACAGTATCTGTTTTTTAATTTTAAACTGTTAACCAACTTCAAGAGGTGTATCTATATAACACCTTCAAGAATTGTATTAAAACTAGCTTCAAGCAAGCGCTGTTAATTGTACCTAATTTTCAAATAAATATTTAAAAATATTTGGAAGTGTTGACAATAAATATCTTTAATTCACTCGAACCTTTTCATGGCCGACTGGCTCTAATGCCAATAGATACATATTAATTATTAATTTATATAGCAAACGATTATTGATACTAAATTGAAAAAAACGGACCTTTGCAAGGCCCATCTGCCTTAATTGTGGTAGGACAATGGCTCTTAGCTGATGGGATTGTATCCGATTTACGTCTAGATCGGATTGCATAGCCGATTACTACGTCTATGGCTCTTAGGATTCCATCCGATTAATTTCCTTCCTGGGACTGAACCATCAACATAAAAAAAGGAATATTTAAACAAACCATTTTCATCATTAATTTGCTCTACCTTTATTATTAGTTATTAAAGGTAATTTGACTTCGTAAATTATACTCTAATTAATCGTTGATTTGAATTCAACAAAAGCATTAAAGACTCAAAGAAACGGATTCTAGTTTCCTATTATTTAATACTCAAAAGAAACGGATTGAACGGAACCGGACGTTCCTATTATTTAATTTAGTACACACTTTCAATGCCGTTGATTATCTATCTGAGACTCCACGTCGGTCTGTGTTTTCAACTCCATGTCCTTGTAATAATCATAATTATAAAGAACACATTATCATACGAATTATAAATACCAGTTTTATGATGAAAAACACAAACGAGTAATAACTACCAGATTCCACTAAAACTCGCATTCTGTGGAACCCGTTTCCAGGATTCTAAGCGACAACTAGTATGCTAATAATCGATGTAATCTACACGCTAGTGTATAAATATCTCCCTAGCAGTACAACTCGATGTTTTTCTTTCTAATCACTGTATGTATATTATTGGATCTTATCGTTTGTTAATTCTGCTGTATCGCACCTGTTTGCATTTGAGTTGCATTTTTTTTTTTTGCTTCCAGTTTCGGCCGTTGAGTGGAAAAGACCTAGCCTTTTTCCTTGAATTT
>Ga0099798_10496_pt1 | contig 13016 bp, 12 predicted proteins | sample Uncmet_Sort29A_1_FD_89870 | JGI IMG/M metagenome (GOLD analysis project Ga0099798, IMG submission 89870) | Marine eukaryotic communities from CALCOFI LINE 67, Pacific Ocean - CN13ID_Sort29A_1 | ecosystem: Environmental > Aquatic > Marine > Oceanic | place: Pacific Ocean: Monterey Bay | collected... | reverse complement strand
TTTGTTGGAAAAATATATTTTGTTAGTATGTTAGGAACAGTCATTGATGTATGTATTATGTATATATATGTATGTTGTGTACAGTACATGTAATAATGTATCATACTAGTATGCATACACAGCCAGTTCATACACATACATGGTACATGATGTACATGTATGCACATCATATTCTATACTAGTACAGCTGTACTAAATTTACTAAATTTACGATTGGATTTATGAGAAAATCGACGAGTTAATTCTCATAGCTCAAATCACGTTGGTCCGCCGCTCCAGCCTCCTCCCAGCCGCTTCCAACGTTACCCTGCCGGTACCTGATGTACTCTGGGCATCTCAGCCGCTCCACTTCGCCAGTTTCGTCCTCCATCCAAAATTATGCCGTCACGCCGCTCTACAGCCTCCAGAGCTCGGAGGCCTGATTTTGAGCAATCCGAGGCTGGAACTCGTAGTCAGGGTGGTCTATGGCTAAACCCAACTAGCACCCCCATCTACTACCTACCGGATGAGTTTTGACGTGCCTACTTGGTCTGCTGGTCGGCTCAAACTTCGTCACCTGTGTACCCTCGGGCCGTCCCGCTCCTGGGGTTACCTGGGCCGGCTGACCGCGCTGCGGGATCAAGTTCGATAATCATTTATCAGTGGGTCATAAGGGCCATTGTTTCCGCACCACCAGTCCACCTGGCAACTGCAGAGCTATCAAAACCTGAGCAGGAGCGACTGAATTGCTCCCTCAGGCTCACGCGAGCTTCCCGTCTCAAATGGAGCCCAAGCGAGGGTGACGGCTCCAGTGTGATCTGGAGGAAGTAAGTGGCCGCAGGTGACAAATGAGGGCTTTTTCTGTCTGGGGCGCATGTCAAGTCAACACTCGGGGGGGTCAGATCTCACTCCGGAGCCTATGTCAAGAATGCTCTAAAAAATTGCTCCATTTTGCTAGCTGGTTCGAAAAAGTGTTTGCTGCTGCGACACAGCGTCAGCAGCAAGTTGCTAGCAGAATAGCAGAACCAGCTACTACGCTCGTAGCGCAAAACTAAGCGTTTTCTCGACAACAATCTGTACATGTAAATGTATACTAGTAAATTAGGAATAGTAAAAAAATTAGTCTGGGTACCGAACCCTAAAAGGCTGTAGCGGTGTGACTATAGCCGATTTTTTCTAGTCACCGCGTGGACTTTTAGATAGTAAAACCTCGTTTAGGCACTCATGGGGTATGGTGGACACCCCTCAGCTAAGCCTAGGAGTGTCTAGGAAGAAAGTTATGCCAGGTCAAAGTTGCACATCAAAAGTGAAGCCTTTTAAAAGGCTTCACTTTTGTGCAACTTTGGTGCCCTGGTTGACAGGGACAGACCTAGAGACTCCGAAAACCAGTTACATATTCCAAATGCAGATGCTTGCCTATTTCCATTAAGCTGCCCAGCTTGGGGCCTGCACGCTAGCTCGCTGATACGCCTTTTAGGGTTAGAACACCCCCAGACTAACAAAAATAGGTCGGTTCCGGGAAAAAAATTCTAACCTATGAAAAATTATGAAAAAAGTATGAAAACTTATATTTTTCTGCATTTTCACGTCCTTCCGGACAATCGTATAGATCGTCTTATTATAAAATTTTCCTTTTCACATTTTTTTTGTCAGTGAAGATCTGAAAAAAACATGAAAAGTTCAAACATTCGATGATTTAAAAAAAGTGAGAAGGAAAATTTTATAAGACGATCTATACGATTGTCCGGAAGGACGTGAAAATGCAGAAAAATATAAGTTTTCATACTTTTGGGGTAATTTTTCATACCGGTAGTAGGTTAGAATATTTTTCCCGGGACCTATTTTGTACTAATTTATTGTACTAATTTACCAGGTAATACTACTAGTAGCTACTACTAGTAGTTATTAAATTAAATTAAAAACTTATCCCGTAGTAGGGAGTACTAACATCATTGATGATGTGTGTTTCCTAGGCTAGTAATGAAGTACAGGGTCTGTCTGCTGTTCATCATAATTTCAGGATCACTAATCGGTGATACTGGAGATGCAGGATCACTAATCGGTGATACTGGAGAATGTACGACACTGCTGTGTGTCGTGTGGTGGACGCGGTCCATGCGACCGCTCCGATTGAATTGTGCTGCCATGCGCAATTCACTTAATTAAAGCTTTCCTTTTACCCGTCGAAGCCATATCGCTTATTTGAGTGTGGAAGACTCGGGTTTGAGTATTGAAGACTCCGGGATTGGGCGGTGAGTCCGCGCCAACGTCCAGGACGACGAGGTAACGTAGCCTTGAGGCTGAGTCAGGTAGCTGATAACGTGAAAGCTCGTGAACCAAAGGGAACGAGATGAATGAATAAAAGAATGAAATGAATTAATAATCTAAAGAATAATAAAAAGAATAATAATAATATCTTGGAAAATGTAGGTGTTTGGTGGACCCACAACGGGTGAGAGTATGAGGAAGGTACAGAAGCTTCAACTGAGTAGCGAGCGCGCACACTTGCATGATGTGCTTGTACTAGAAGTCCTGTCATCATTAGTACAGCTGTGCCCCTTGTACCGCCGCCAGCACGAAGATTATGTAGGCAATACTACATCATACATGTTGTACATCATGATGCAGTACATAAATTTAAATTTATATGCATAAAAAAAAAATTACATGTACAACATACATGTATGTATTGAATTTAGCTGAGTGATGCTGCGGGGAAGAAGCTGCAGCCATTGCAAGCAGAGAGCGATGCGGGAAAAGCGAGCATGCATAATGCAGGGGGAGAAGAGCTCATCAGTCTGTCCGGTCATCGGGCATCGGTTGGTGTCCGGGGCAAAATGGAACAGGAGGTGCACGCGACTCCTCGACCCGAGCACACCCGTAGCAGCATTTGGTGGTTGGAAGTGAATATCTTCAAATGTCTAGTGCTCGATGGGCTGTAGCGCCGTTGCCGTGGCCTCCTGGTCCTTTAAGAGTGACATGATGGAAGTACGCCACGTTGAAGTTGCCGCCGCCGCAAAAGAGGAGATCGCAATGTAGTCCCATTCGTTTACTTGTCGTCCATTTCTTTCGTGGCTGCCTGAGACGTCCTGGCTCGGGGCAAGTATTGGCGGGGTGGGTGTCCGACGGATTGTTGATGACCCGAACGATCGAAACGAGCCAAAAAACGATGTCTCGGAAATCGAGCGTAAATTCAACTTGCTAGGAAAAACTTTCTGGCCCACGGTGCCGGCCAAGGCACCTTCTCTTGAAGCTCTTGCGCGCTCTGGGGCCGCTCGTCTATTCCTGCCGAATTTGATGGTCTGGTTCTTGCGCGCGCAGGAGCTGCGCAACATGAGGGATTAGTGGGCTTTGGGACGCCACTAGTCAAATGCACCTCCACGGGAGTGTGTAGTGTGTATCCAATTAATTGAAACAGGACCCAGTTAAGGAAGTTATGTACAATAAAGTGTACATTTCCTTCCGTTGTGGGAATAATAATATTCCCATCTACACAAAAATTAGGAACTGGCAGTTTCATAACATGGCGGCTAGGGCTGACGTTGGGGTTCCCCCGCCAGGTAAGACCGCGACTTATCCGCTACCCCCCCCTTCTCCCTTTCCCTTCTCTACCATCGCCCTCGCGCACACCCTACCCTCTGCACCTCCACAAAGCCGCGTAACATGCTACGCGCCCTTAGAGCGACCCTCCCCTTTAGTCGATGAGCCCCTCCTACACCCCTATACCCCCACCATCTACAGTGCCCCTATCTGTACCGTGTGCGCGCGTCAGTACTGCTTTAGTGCCCGCGCCCGCAACACTGCCGCTTGCTGCGACATGGTCACATTCATGACCTTAAATAAGAATGACACGAAAGACCCCACGAAGTGGGTGTCAACACGAAAGCAGCTTTACACACTGCAACATGAAAACCATAACCTTACACTACTATTCCTTCTCTTTCAAAAATCCTTTACACGCAAAACCCCCTCAGAGGAAATCCCAGATGAGACCGCCGAACAAGTCCAGCAGCGGATTGCAGGGTTGATCGCCGAACTGATCAGACACGAAGGAGGTTATCACACCAAAGACAACACGGGGAAGGACTACCTTGTCACAGACATTCTGGACGCCAATGCAAAACTCCCGTTGGACCTACAAATCACTATGAAGCAGCTCTACTTCCTCAAAAAACGCGAGACTACGGACGAAGAGATTCACAACTTGGTGCCATACCTTATCAGGATCGTGGCAGAACAAAGTGAGGCGAGTACTTCGGCCCCGTTTCAGAAACACGCCTTCCAACGTCTTCAACAGGCGATTCAGGACATTCTGAGCAACTACGGTGAAAATGCCCAGTTCGTCGTCGGCCCTGCAAGCAACTCCAGGCTGGTTATCATGGCCATGAACGACAATGCGTTTAAAGAGGTCCACACTGCAACCCGCCGGCCACTCAAGCGGTTCGGTCTGGAAATCCTACCCCTTCAAACGGGGCGAAGCCGGGCGAAGACCCATCGTGCCAGAGGACTGGAAGCACATAAAAAAAACCTCACCTTCCAAAAGGACAAGTCCGAAAAACAGTCGTGGGAGCGAACAGCGGCTGCAGTAAAAGACGGACGGCCGCTACTCATCACCACATGTACGGACATCACGAGTCCGCACTACGGTCAAGTGGTAGCGGCACACTCACTCACGGAATTGGAGGCAAACGAACATACTCGTGACCGAGTCCAGTCTTTCAACAAGCGCAAGCGAGAAGACCGCCCCCGTGACCGTGAACGCCGACGCGAGAGTGAACTGGACGAAGAGTACTCACGCAGCTCATCACGTGCCCGTCACCAATGGTCTTGTCTGCGCGCGCTCACACACACAAACGTAATGATAAATGAAATAACACAACACCACACAATGCACCACCTCCATGCAGAATCATATCGACAACTTGCAGAACAACAAAGTCAAGAAGAAAGAATAACAACAGACTTTGCACCAAGGCAGATGACGGAGAGAGAGGATAGAAGAAACAGGAAGATGTATGAACAAGACGACGATGAGGTCGAGACAACAACCCGAGTGACAACCAAAATTCGAGCACATGCGTCGTTTTACCTGTTACGTCGCACATACCGCAGTACGCAAAAACGGGCGGTAGCAGGGAAATGGAGTACTTTACTACTAGAAAACAGTCCACAACACCATAGCGAATGTACAATACGACAGAAACATCAAACTATTAGTAATAGTAAACAACACGGACATGTACATGTATCCACATGTAAATTTACATGTAGCATGCACAATATCTATGTAACTTACATAGTACAAAAAGGAGTTATAGCAAAAAATATTATTACAACAAGAGATATTAAAACACTCCACACCGTAGGAAGAATCTCCACTCCACTCAAGACAATAAGTCCGGACCCGCTGAGGCCCGCCAGCTCGTCGGCATTAGGGAAAGCTAGCCGGGCAAATACGCTAGGGGATGGACCCATAGCACATACAATGCTCATAACAGAAAGAGACATTGAATCTACGCTGATATTTACCGCAGCAAATTACATATTAGGGCGATTAAAACCAGAAGAAGTAATATATCTCATAAAAAATTATGAAATGTACATGAAAGAGACTACAAAGTATCGTTATCATAATGCGGCAGAGCGAGGAATGAGACTACAACGACCTACATATAGGATCCTACTGCACACCCCAGCATTGGTGGCGCGAGCGAGAGCCCAAGAACGAGGGCGGGATGAAACAATAGACCCCATTTTCTTGCATACCCTAGAAGAACTATTACTTAAACAACAAGGTTACATACTTATACTTGATGGACGCAACAGCCCGCAGCAACTTCTCGAACAGCTCTCGAGGCTATTACACATGATGGAAGACAAAAATCGTTGCGATCACAGGCTACACCAATTGCAGCAGCAATAAAACAGAAATGGTTTGATGGAGTGTTACTTCTCATCATCAAAGGAGCTGACGTCAATCGACCCACAATGGGAGCAACGCCTCTGGCAGTCCTATTCGGCACACATCTCGGGACCGACTATGATTATGCTAACCCAGACAATCCAGCGCATCTAGCGCTGTACGGCCCACCGCCATATGTTCTCCAGACACCATTACACACACGTTTGAGGGATTTGGACGCACTAGGACTTACCATACATGCATTATTAGACGCAGGGGCCGGACAAAGGATTCCACTAACACGTACAGGTAGTAGGCGGGATGTCCATTGGACATCGCGATTTGGACTGCCGGTACAAACTCTGTCACATCAAAACCTCAGAATACAATTCAAAAGATTGAGTACACTAAACATACCAGAAACACCATTAGACATAATCTCCGGAGCAAGGAAGTACATAGAACATATAGAAACACATCATGCTGTACGACTAGAGTTAGAACATTATCACATAGGGACACTGAGTCTGCTATCGCCACAAATAAAAATAAAACTTACCGCATGCATTCTCGCATGGAGGAGAGTGTTACGAGTCCCAATGGACACTTCTGTGCCCGTCTCGACTGAAAGCACCCGGTTACCCGATGGGAATCCTGGGGAAGACTATAGCTACCAGCGATATAACACACTGATAAATACGTTAATATTCAAATCGTTCTTAGGTTATTATGATTATAAGAAATCAGACCCCTCTTGCGCATGCCACCGACTCTACAGCTCAGGACATATCTTGTTCCACCATTCGACGCCCATTTCAATCGAGGCTCAACAAAGCATCACACCAGCACCAGAGGCAGGTGTAAAAATCACAGTATTAGAGCCCAATCATGATCATCTTAACGCAACGCGGATTGGAGAAGCGGATAAACCAGGACCGCTGCTGACAGACAACAGACACCCGCCACCACAACCACTCCTCACACCTCGTCCCGCTCCCGCCCGCCCAACTTCTTCCTCCGCCCTCGGGAACACCAGCACAGCCAATGATATGGGCGACGGCCCCCCCCCCAAAGCAACAAAGAACACTCCATCGAGCTCGCCCGTACAACAGGGGCCGACGAAGAGCACAAACAACAACGCCGAGTCCAACTCACCGCACGAGTTCACTCCGTTGCACCAGCTCGGAGCGACAACGTACATCCAGATTCAGTCGAACCCAAACACACGAGGGTGCCCGACGAAGAACACACACAACAACGCCGAGCCCAATCAGCGGCACGCGATCACTCCGTCGCACGAAATCGGTACGGCGTCTACGTAGAACACAAACAGCGGCGCGAGCACAATTACGTCTACGGATTAAACATGACCAAGCGGTAAGGCATGTATATATATTTTATATATATATATATATGCATGTCAATACATAGGATTGAATTCCTATAAGATCTAAATGCTACTTTTTTTGATTTTTTTTTTATTATTGGTGTTGGTTGGTTATTTGAGGTTGATGAAGGTTGTCGGACACGTCGGGCGCAGGCACAGTGCTGCACTTGCACCGGTCGTAATAATGTCTGCATTTAACGGCGTTACGGAACTTTTCCTAGTGCGATCGTTCAGTTCTCTGAGAGTCCGGATCTTTTCGCCCTGTCCTTTTCCCCACCCACCCCCGGGAGTCGTGACGGTCACCATTGCGTTTATTTCTAGATTCGACAACTTATAACAACCAGCATGAGCGCTTGGGGAACTAGCCACCCCCGATTCGCTTTGTTATTGTGGACCTCTCTTCTGGACACTGGGACGGCCTCAGTGTGAACGTGCATTGCGTCAGTTTTGCCTCATCACTTTGATGGCAACAGAAGTTTGGTTTTGGCACGACGTGAGCCCCCTCCTGACTCCCCCGTGGATATTATTTTCGTGGGGATAACATGAGATCAGGTAGGGCTGCCGCGACGATCGCCCACCGTGGGGTAGGAAGCTTTTGATTAACAAAACGGCGACGTTCTGGTTTGCGTTGTCGCGGAGGAGCTTGTCGCTGGAGATCGATGTTTGTGAGAACTCTTTGCGTGATTGATGAATTACGTAGTACGAGTGTACAGGCCCACGTTAAATTTTCAAACCATATCCGGCGGTCGAGTAATCGCCTCGTAGGTCGTGTCCGTAGCCGGGATATGTGGTTCTGGTTAACAGTTACTACTAGTATACTTAAGTATACTTCTATAATACTAGCTAGTACATGTAAGCTGTACTGTAGTAGAGAAAAGGAATTATTCCTACATGTACAATGTTAAACTTGACGTTAGAGGCAAACTTCAGGAGCGAGAGAATATGGGGTGGCAATTTGCTCTTCGCTATATTGGGTTTCTAGCCGTCGCGCTCCTCTTCATTATTAGCCCTGCTCTCGGTCAAAGTACGACGAAATTTTAGTACCACCCTCTATGGATCCATCAATACATACATTCCCCCCATCAATCAATACAATTAAAAGTATTTATTACTTGGTTTTATTCCCTAACCTTTACTTTGGGGATTTTTCTGTCAGGCGTGAGGCGCCGTCTCGAGGCCCAGGTAGACCACAGCATTATCATATGCGGGGTGCCGAGCAATACCTCGACAAACATCATGAAACGGGTGGGGGTCACAGAGGGAAGAATTTGGACTTGGACAGACGCACAACCGTGCATAAACATGACCGCAACAGGGGATTCTTTCAGCGTGTTTGCAGCTGCTCATGCTGCGGGCGTTGCTTCGAGTGAACCTCTCACTAGTGAAGAATTTGCAGCAGCGATGGAGACTGCTGCAACGCCGCGGTACTACCGGCTCCAGTGTCCTTATATCGGCCTGAGGTCCTACCTCACCGATTCCTTACTGGCTGTGTGCAACAAGATTGACAATGATGTACCCGGCGTTGGGTTTTGGAAGCAATACGAGGGTTTTCACGGTGCTTTGGTTGGTAATGTCCATCTCGAGCGGACGCCCTACCGCGTGCTTGTAGACCGCGACTCCGGTACCCTTAGTTTAGTCTCTAGTCTCTTTTTCCCCCTTTTTTTCTTCCTTGGGTAAACGATAAATATATATATCATGCGTTTCTTCAGGTGCTCTCAAACCTGGTGTGTTTGATACCACCACCGAGACGTGCTATCGGATCGACTACTCTTTTATGGTGGCCGAGGACACCCGCGCCTCTCTCGTAAAGGACACTTTAGAGAAGCATATTGTCAGAACGGCTGAATCGCCATTCGTAGAGCTCTGGCCGGACGACTGGGTGGCTGTCACGGTGGATACCTATAACACAACGGCGTATCCCGTGGAAAATGTGGCGGCTAATCTCGACTTCATGCTACCGATATCTGTTTTTATCTTCATGGTGACCATCGCGATTTCCATTTACGAGGCTCGAAAGAAAACAAAGGAGCTGAAGCTCGTGAGGACTGGGAATGCAATTCCGCCCAAAGAGGAGGAATCGGCTGAACTTATGAAGGGAGAGAATTTTCAGGCAGTGGAGCCACAGAAGGTCGTGCCAATGGCGGGGCCGGAAACTCATCCGACGCCGCTGGAAAAATTCAACCAAGCCGAAGGAGGCGCGATGGAATTAGAAAGCTTCCTGGATAAATAAATTTAAATTTACATAATTAATATGTAGCGTATAATGATGTACTAGTAAATTCCAGTAGGTTCTATCTACATCTACTGGTCTTTCTCGCACTGCGCATTCTAAACTGACACGCCGGAATCGTGGCCGCAATATCATCAAGCGCCCGCCCCCGCCCGCCCTCAAATACCTAGCCACCATGCCCGGACCCGCCTGCGAAAGAAGTTCCCCCAAAAGTCCAGTTCCCGCTCGCTGAGAGACCCCGACAAATCAACGCATCGCCTTACTTTTACTCAAATATTGCCACGGAGTATTAAGCTTCCAATAGCCTGCGCAGACTTTGCACCATCCCTCTGGCCATTCCAAACCCTCGTCTGCTCACTTTTTATTCAAAGGCCCCGTCTAGCGCGACGCTTTACTTTCAAGCCTGCCGTCATCCTTGGCCCAGCTCCGCACCCGCCGTGCAGGATCACAAGGGAACCAGTCTGCGAGAAACACAAACATGCGAATGAAGGCAACATTTAGACCTCTCACCAGTCGATGAGCCCATTCTGTAGCACAAAGTCTTGATCAACTCGACGTCCGTTCACTTGCCCGTCGTCGGGTCCTTGCGCGGGCACGCCGCACGCCGCACCACTGCGAGCCGAGCTGCCGCCACACCGTTCTCGCTCGGCAAATTACTGCTCAGCTAATCTAATAGCAGCCGGCAAAAAGCCACGCAGGGGCCGCCATTATCGCTATGAGCTTACTAAAAATTTCAAGCCGCGTACAGCGCCATAGGCAGAGGCTCCGGTGCAGTGGCGCCGTCCGTTGTCGTGTTGTCGTCCGTTGTCGTCCATGGCTGCACAACTAATTCGTGTCGTCGTGTGTAAACCGTGTGTACGTGCCATACTATTCCCGGGTATTGTGTACGCGCCCAGTAAACTGTGTAGTCCCAGCTTAAATATCGACCACTAAAATTAGTTGTCGTCGTTGTCACTTCACTCGAAAACCACTATTCACCGAAGCCGACAGCGCCAGCTGCAGCGCGCAAGCGCAGCGCCAATCAAAATGACGCGCGAAAACCCGGGAAAAGCTTTCCTCGTCTGCAATATGATGACAAACTTACAACATACATTAACTTACAACATATATTATGAGTAAAAAAACAAAACCTTAACCTACTGGCTTCAACAACCCGAAGGGTTCACAGTAAATGTAAATAAATGTATGTATATGTGCTACATCTCAGTGACTTTATATAGAGGGATTTGGGGAAATCGGGACGTAAAAACGAATCCTCAATCGAATTCTTAACCATTTCACTCAAAAATAGGTGCAAATGAAAGCTTCGCTGCGTAGCTTTTTTCATATTATGCACCTATTTTTGAAGAAAATGGTTAAGAACTCGATCGAGGATTCTTTTTTGTTTGTTTTGCCGATTTCAGCCTCATTCTGAATTCGACCATACTAAGAATCCCGGGTTACGGGTTGAACCCGGGTCCATACAGCGTCCTAGACTCTCATATACATGAACCAACACTAGCTAGTACATGATCAGTATATATATATGTATTCTAGGAAGCCCTACAGGAGCTGGTTCATGTATTTTAGGGTCTTGGCCGCTGTACAGACCCGGGTTCTACCCGGGTACAAGGGTGTCATCTATATAAAGTTACTGAGATGTATTATAATTATACATACATGTACATCATCATGCTCAGCGACCTTAATCCAGCCTTAATCCTCTCTGAAAAATACAGCTGTGTTGGGCATAAAAGAGAAAATTTCGCCGGGAGACAGAACTTCAAAAGAGTTCCTACTCAAAAGTACCAGGAGTCAATTTTTTTAAATTAAGACCAGTTCTGAAGAGCTCTCGTCAAGCCGGTGCCATTGCCGCGTAGTTCGAGTGCTTCAACTAAAACTTTTTTTTTTTGGGACATGCAGTTTTGACCCCCAAAAATCAAAAGTGTAAAATACATTTTTTAGTTTTTAGTTGAAGCACTCGAACTGCGCGGCAACGGCACCGGCTTGACGAGAGCTCTTCAGAACTGGTCTTAATTTTTTTAAACTCCCGGTACTTTTGAGTAGGGACTTTAAATAAAAAAAAATTTGCCGGCGACATTTTATTTACTATGCACAACTCACAGCTGTAAAAAGTAGCGAATATATACAAAAATACCCCAAATGAAAGACCTAACACAGTCCCAATACATTCCCAACAATCCCCAATACAGATAGCCCCCCAAGAGGCACTCTACACCACCCCATATGTCCCAGCAACGCACTCTCCCAAGCGTCTCACCCCGTCCTGATACCCGCAATAAGGGGATCCCGAGCCCCAAATGGGCGCAACACCAAAATGACGACATGTGGTCACGAGAACTTGCAGATCTGACCAAACGGGGGCACACATCGCACCAGTCCCGTCGTCAGACCGACCTAAGAGCCCAAGTTCCACCTCAGCTGCGACAATCATGCACTCAGAAGCGTCCCGGGTTGTACTCGACTTCAGTATGTAGTAAATATACAACACATGGTACATATACATTATGTTGTATGTATCATCATGTACCGTGTATGTTATGTTGTAGTAAATATACAACACATGGTACATATACATTATGTTGTATGTATCATCATGTACCGTGTATGTTATGTTGTATGTATGAACTCATACACATATAATAATATGCATGCATACATTTACATACATGTGTGTATGTATGTTATGTATACGCGGACACGCCGCCGTCTCCAACCCCCACCCCACCGTGCTCGACTTTATCTTGCAGCTTCAACAAAGTCCTTTTTGCAAAACCACTGCGCTCACGCAAAAGACGCCTCAGCGATTCCTGTTGAGTCCTATCCCTCTCCGTACCATGAGACGTGCCGAGACGCAGCACGCTTGCTTCGCCGAAGTCACTCATCGACGCGCTTGCTTCGCCAACCTCACCCACCGACGCGCCCAAACAACCATGCCGCCGTCACGCGCCAGCCATGCCTCCTCCTCATCTACCACCCTCGGCCAATTATCGATCGTTCCAGTTTCCATCTCCAATCGAAAATATAATTCCCCGACGCCACTTTACTGTACATAATTCTGTACTAAAATATAATACAAATTATCTATATGCTTGTACATTAAATACATGTATGTATGTATGTATGTACATGTATGTATGTACAGGCCTACATGTACATGTATGTAGTAGTAGTACATGTCAATGGCCAATCTTCAAATTGTGCAGTAAAAAAATGCTGACCGCTAATTCTCAAGCCCGGCCCCTAGCCCGCTAGCTAGATTTAAAAGTTCCCCCCTGCAGCCAGGGCCAGTTTTTAAGGGGGAAAAACACACAGATTTAGTCGAATAAAAAACGCTGTGCTGCAAGCACAAGATCGCCGAGCCGAGTGCTGCAATGCTGCTGAGCTGACAATGTTTCCAAAAAAAACAGCGAAGCCGGGGCATGCCTTGAAGTTGCAGAATGTTGCAAAACGTGTATGAGTGGCATCGTGCCCTTCCTCGACCATGCTGGAGGGCAGGTACGCCGTTAACCTCCTTC
>Ga0099798_10495_pt1 | contig 13053 bp, 12 predicted proteins | sample Uncmet_Sort29A_1_FD_89870 | JGI IMG/M metagenome (GOLD analysis project Ga0099798, IMG submission 89870) | Marine eukaryotic communities from CALCOFI LINE 67, Pacific Ocean - CN13ID_Sort29A_1 | ecosystem: Environmental > Aquatic > Marine > Oceanic | place: Pacific Ocean: Monterey Bay | collected... | reverse complement strand
ATTGACTATAATATAAAGTTTAAAATTTTAACTCGATTGTTTTTTGCTCCTTCAAAATAGCTATTTAAATCAAACCAAGAATGATACAACGTTACGCCAACATGCCTCGCCATTTGCTCCATATCTCCAAGGACCTCTTGCAATTGCACTACCCCACTCGTTCTCTTTGATTAAGATAGCACGACCATTTTGGATGAGACGCTGAAGACGGACAATGTCCCAGCGCTTATCGCCCAAAATTGCCCTCGCAATGGTACTAGCCGTGTCATTCTGGTACTTTGCAATTGCCCAAATAAAGTTGAGACTTCGATCCCGATAGGAACGCCCGGCGCACTCGCTAATTACTGTGCACAGTCGTTGATAGTGCACTTTTCCGCCAAGATGAATACAGATTGTGGCTTTTTTGAGATCTCGTCCTAACAGAGCACTGTTGAGGAATTCGTTGGGGTTTGCACCAGCTTTACAGAGAAATCGCGCACAATCCATCATTCCACGTCGTATAGCGTGTCTGAGGAACTTGTTTTTGTCAGTTGTATCCATGTTTGCACCATTGTTAACGAACAAGTCGATGCTTTTGAGTGATCCACACCATAAGGCAGCTTCAAGTCCCACACTAGGGTCTGCACCCATTTTAAGAAGCAACGGAGAGACATCATAGTGTTGTGATTCCAAGTGTTGTGATTCCAAGTGTTGTGATTCCAAGTGTTGCGATTCCACAGCTGAATAGAGAGCTTTGTTTAGGTCATTGTAGAAGGTTTGATTCAAATCCTCCCTGTATTCCAATATCAGTCGAACCATTTTCACATTTCCTATGCGAGCAGCATAGCTTAGAGGGCTCTCGGGTTCATCCCCCCAACCAAACGTCATACATGCGTTTGCTCCCCATTGAAGGAGCAGTTCGACCATATCAAGATCTCTCTCGTCAACAGCCCACCACAAGAGAGGTCTTTTACGAAAAACTGTATTTGGATTGGCTTTTCTTTTGAGTAGAATTTCTGCTAAAGGGAGAATTTTACGCTGACTAGTTTCAGGATTCCAATCGTTGAACATAATTGCGGTGTTGTGGGAAGAAATCTCTGTAAAATTAAAGTCGGAATCGTCCCGAAATCCAATGATCGTGGAATGAACGCTACCCATAATGCAATTTTTTCTTTGACAATTACCATATTGTTAGAAATTCAATTTTTTCCCAGTTAAATAGTTCGCTGATCCCTGTTTAGTCTATTTGTTTATTTTTCGTCCATTGTCAGGTATAATCAAGAGATAAATTAAGAAAGAAATACATTGTCAGATACAGAAATCCTGTACATTAAAAAGCTAAAATAAAATCTTTTAAAAACATGAATAATATCTATATTAGATGAAAACATATGATCAAATTTGTCAAATAATAAATCAAAAAACAAACCCCGATGATTGGATTACTTTTGTTGAAAAAATGACTCAGGTGGGTATCGACATAAAAGCTACAACCCCATCAAATTCCAAAGTGCCTGAATTCGATATGATAATATCGGGCGGTGGTTATTATATGGCATTTGTCATGGCTATTATACCAATTTTGCACGATCTTGAAGAACAACAAAAGATTAAAATTGTCAGAATATCCGGAACAAGTGCGGGGGGAACTCTTGCCTTGTTGTATGCATCTGGTGTTCGAGATTGTGTAAGCGTTTTTAAAAATGCTGCAGGTGTTTATCAAACGAAAAAAAAGATGAAATTGATGCCCGCGTGGCATAAAGCGTTGGATGAGGTTTTACCCAAAGACGCCTACATCAAATGTTCAGGAAGATTTCATATTGGTTTGACTAAAGTTACGGGTATGGGTCTGAAATCTGTAAAGATAACAAATTTCACGTCTAATGATGACCTAATCAGATATTGCTGTGCGGCTGGTCAAGTTCCATTTTATTCTTCAAATAGTCTATTCTTTTCGCATAATAATAACTGGTTCCTGGACGGCGGATTTCTTGAAAATGTCCCATTTTTTAGAGATAATTTACGCCCACAACTGACATTTTTGCCAAAATTAAAGTACAATTCGAGCTATTTCAGCAAATTTGATGAGCACTTTGAATGCTATACGGTGGAAGGTAGGAAAGAATTTGAAAAATTTCAGTCGGGCAATTCAGACTGTATTCGTATCCATAAAGCGATACATAGAAATAACAATAATTTTAAAAGAATAATCATGTTAGGCTTGATAGTGCTAATTTTTAAGAGTGGTTTTATTTGAAAGGTCAGATACGTTTGGATTTGGTTATAACTAATATAGTTCCAGTTTTCCAATCAAGAGATAAATTAAGAAATAAATACCTTGCCAGATTCGGGGTCACGGATACGTGTTTCCTTGTCAATAAAATCGCCAGATAGATATGCATCAACTGCCTTTGCAGTATTGTGAATGACCATCCATTGATTACGATCACCGCGTTTGATTTCTACGATGCAGTCAAAGGTTGGTTCGCTGAGCCTTTCAGTGGAAGCGATGCCTCCAGTTTTAATTACAGTAGTTCTCCCACCTAAAAGTCCGTTAAGTTGAGCGTTCTTGTTCAATTTTCCAAAGTCTCCATGAGCACTTGCGATAATACGAACTCCCCGTTGACGTACAGTACGTGCAGACTCTACCTCTTTCGGGCGACCAATTTCATCAATTACACACACGTGGGGGGTATGATTTTGGACGCACTCAACCATGATTTCACCTTGGCGTTGAAGGCTTGGGACCATCATGCGGCGTGCATAGCCGATGCAGCGATGAGGCAAGTCACTATCGCCGGCAATTTCATTACTTGTATCAATAATACATACACTATTCTCTTCTGCCAAAATACGAGCAATTTCACGAATGATTGTTGTCTTGCCGCTACCTGGTTCTCCAAGAATTAGAATACTCTTGTCCGAGTGAAGAATATCCATAATAATTCGAGCGTTGCCCGTGGCGGTACGTCCAACGCGCATGGTCAAGCCGACAATTTCGCCTTCGCGGTTCCGCATGGCGCTAATGCGGTGCAGTGAACGCGGAATGCCGGCTCGGTTGTCGCCACCAAATGCGGAATCGCCGCCAATGTTTTTAACAACGGTATCCAACTGCTCTTTGGTCACCAGAGCATGTTCATCATTTACTAGAAAGACGCGTTTGTTTCCGACGAACGCTTCCGCTCGGCGACCCAAATCCAGATTGATGTCAATTAAATTTGTGAGCGAGTTATCCCCCAGGCGATCCTGGCGCAATTCATCCGGGAGGAGATTTAGTAAAGAGTCCAATTCGCTGTCATCCAATGTTAATGGTTCAATGGGTAGCATGTTTTGAGGAGTAACGTGTTGCAATAACTCTGCACTTTTCATATTGTATCCACTGGTGATATCAAATTCAACTTGGGACCCCACATATTCTTGTCCAATTATAGATCGAGCCCTGTGGGTAGATGCAGTCAACAATTTGTTCATGATATTGTTTCCGGATTGTTCATCATTTTCATGATCAATTATCATTTTCAGAATATTTTTATATGCGTTTGCATTGCGTCGCTGTTCCTGTGGCGCATAAGATTGGTTCTTGATCGGAGATCCCAAGTATTCATGTACCAATTGGGTATCCAAAACCCCAGCGCACTTTATTTTAGCTTGATTCGCAATGCGCCCACAAATATGGCGACAGTTGTGCATCATTTTAATGATGCTTGAACTAGCCAAAATAGGTTCCAATGCAGAACAGGCTTTTGTAAATTCAACTTGATTACAATCAATGTTTAGGGAAATTTTGGACGTTGACAGAACCATTTTTGAATTATCGCCTTCAAAGGCAATTGAATCTTCACTTAGGTCGAGATCATTACTGATCGCAGTTTCCAATTGTTCGAGAGTCAGAATGTCTAGCGTACGTTGAGCGTACTCGCCATTCGCACCTTCACCGAGGGATATAAATTTTCCTTTTTCACCACTTATCCATTTTAGTCCATACTTGGAGCCATGTTTTGATATAACACGTCCAAGCTTACCAACAAAGGGTGTACTACCATATTCCTTGTTAAATTTATCAACCGCGCTGGCATGAATGCAAGTTTTACCCGATTTTTGGATAAAAATGCTCAACTTTTCAAGGGCATCTAACTCTTCTTTGGACATTATTTAGTATCAAATGTATCCTATATGGTAAAAATTCATTTTTATGGATAATTAAGACACCTCCAGTATTCCAACTGGCTAGTGGGTAACATAAAGAAACTAGCTGTTCTTAACCCGTAATCGAAATTTAACGATTTTATATTCTCGTTACATCTTAACATTTTCATTTTGTGCTCAAACTGTGATAATCCACAGTGAACTCTTTCTCCAAGAGGTTCCATACCATGAAAAATATCGTATTCTGCGTGAATTTTGTCAATAAAACACAATACTAGCATACGGATCATTTCTTCTTTCCAGGACATACCATCATATATATCAATGTATACATCTTTTAAATTTTTTGGTAAGAAAAACCAATTGATCTGCTTTTGTTTTGAACATGTATAGTTCTTAATGTGAATATCAAACCTTAATACATCTGTTGTTTCAACAATATCGACATAAAGTTGATTATCATAGTGCTTATTCAATTCTTGAGCACTATGTACAAGTTTTGGCAGTAATGTCTCCCAGTGAGTTGCCATTTCAACAGTGATATTTTCAGCCTCAATGCACAAATAGTAGGGTTTCGACATTACTTTTTATCTTTCAAGCATTCTCTAACTCAAATTCGTTACGGTTAGATTGAATTTTAAAAAAGGCTCTAATAAATGAATATCAATCTGGCTACACTCGGGAAGAAAATAAAGTTAAACACGGAGTGTTTTCCGATAGATGTTACAATATGTAAATTCAAGTCTATAAATTTTGATAAAATTGATGTACTAGTATATGTTACTGATTATAAAGAATGCTTTCGCGATTCAAAGGAAAGACGCATCTTGACAAAGTTGAAAGAAATGCGAAAACCATTGATTATAGTAATAGACAAGCCATATGATTCAAACGGACCAATTATGTTGGGTGACAATTATCATATACTCGATTCCCAAATAAATACATTATCCGTTAGAAAGACATTGATTCCCCAAATAATTCCCATATTCAATTCTGCCAGCAAACGATTAAATATTTTGGATACAATTGCGTTCACAGAATCCTTAATTCCATCGATAGACTGTAAAGAAATCTTTCTCAATTGTGCTCGAAACACAATAAAAGATAAAATAAAGCAGCAGTTATTACCTCAGCCATGGCATTCCCTAGACCAGTACAAGAGTTGGGTGCAACTTGTTAACAACCTTGTTAAAAAGTTCAAAGACTCTTCTTGGTTAAGCGAACATGCCAGAGAAATTGTGCTTGAAATTTCATTCAATGAAGGGACAAGAGCGCACGAAATGTTTATTCGTGTTCTATTTGATATTGATATTAGCACGTGGTCTACATTTGTCACGAGAAGCAATATATTTATGGTTGAATACTGTATATGTGAGTATGTAAAACATAATCAGCAACAAGCATTGGAAACCTTATTAAAATTGAAAGAACAATATTTAAATGACAATCAACTATATGTAATATCCGTCAATGAATTATTTGCACAAGATTACAATTATAGAAAGTTGTTGTTTCCATTTATCGGAAAGATCTATTATACCACTGTAAATGTAAATATTATAGATGAATATAGGAGTATAAATCCAACTGATCTTACTATTTCAGAGACAGAATATTTAAAAATTATATCTAATAATGTACTAAATGGATGAAGAAACACCTATCACAGTTGAATTAACGAGACTGTATAGCGTAGAGCCTGTTAAAAAGGCGGTACAGCGTTATCAAAACAAATTTACTGAATTGACTCTACAAGTAAATAGAGAATTGCGTGAAATTGATTTGATTGATGGTGCTTGCGTATTAGAATTGTATGAAATTATTTATACAATATATTCAACATTACGGGATGAATATCGATTATTCAATGTGCTAAAGCATGAGCATAATGGAAGTTACTTTATGACAGCAATTTTATTAGAATCATTTGAGGAATCTCACGTTCTGGACGACTATGATATCAATTTCATAAAGCGTATAGTAATATCAGCACACAAATTTATGATTTAAATGAAATTCTCTACGTTATCGGGCATTTCCTTAATTTCAGTAGCATAATATTGCTCTAAATATTCAATATCTTTCATATCGTCGGTTGTAACAAGATTTATCGCAACGCCCTTGCGCCCATAGCGCCCACTTCTTCCAATGCGATGGATATAGTTTTCTTTATTTCTCGGCAAATCATAATTCAACACAAATGAAACACCCTGAACGTCAATACCTCTGCAAATAATATCAGTTGTGATTAGAACGCGAGTCTCGCCCAAACGGAAACTTTTCATAATACTATTCCGTTCTTCTTGCGTAAGATCGGCGTGAATACAAGAAACAGCAAAATCTCTACACTTTATTTCATTTGTAACGTAATTAACTTTGGTTTTAGTATTGCAAAAAATGATCACTTGAGAAATTGACAATTTAGAATACAAATCAATTAAAGTGTCTAATTTCCATTCTTCATTCTCCAATGCAATATAAAATTGACTAATACCCTCAAGAGTTATTTCTTCATGTTTAATCAAAATGTGTTGAGGATTGTTCAGAAATTTTGAACTGATGTCAATCGTTTCTTGAGGCATTGTGGCAGAAAAAATTCCAATTTGTGCAGCGTCGGGGATAAATTGGAAAACCTCATACAACTGTTCAGTAAATCCTTTCATTAACATTTCATCTGCTTCATCAATGATCAACAATTTTAGTTGATCAACGTTGAGACATCTTTCATGTAGCATTTGTAACAAGCGTCCGGGTGTTGCTACAACACAATGCACTTTGGATTTTAGAATATTTTTATCGTTCCGTACGTTTGTACCGCCAACGAGTGTATGTGTCTTTACATTCATAAACGATCCGATCGAGTTAATCACACAATTCGTTTGGCTAGCCAATTCTCTGGTGGGGGATAGGATGATTCCCTGGCATTCATTTACTTCCAGGTCAATAATATCCAACATTCCAATGGAAAAAGCACCAGTTTTCCCAGTACCGCTTTGAGCTTGAGCAATTAAATCACGACGTTCTTTTATTGCTGGAATAGCTCTTGATTGAATTGAGCTAGGTCGTTCGAAACCATAACTATATATCCCCTGTAGTAATCTTGCTTCTAGTTGAAAAGAATCAAAATCGGTGTGTTTGTCTGTCATTAATGTAAATGGTATTTTTGTCTTTAAATGAATATTATTATAGATAGAAAATGTACGGATGTATCTTGAACAATAACTACATTCTTTTTACTGTGTTGGGGAGGGGGTCGTGTGCTCGCGTGTGGCTGGCATATTGTATCAAAACAAAATCATTTGTTGCCGCAAAAGTGCATAATAAATGCGACTATAAAATTGCAAAAGATGAAATCGAATTAGAGAAACAGTTTTCATCATCGGATAGTTTGTCTTATATAATTGATTCCTTTACTGTAAAGCGAGTAGTGGTTATAATAATGCCTTTGATGGCATGTAGTTTATACGATTTAATGAAAGCAAAATATCCAAAAGGGTTAACACTGGATTTGATGGCTTCAATTGAAAAACAAATCTTTTCTCAAGTATCTGAATTACATTCACAGTTTAATATTCTTCACTGTGATTTGAAACCTGAAAACATAATGTTGAAAGGTACGAGTCCTAAATGTACCAGAATCATCAAACAGTTTAATGAGAAGGGTGGCTTGGAATACTATCGGAATAAAACTGCAAGTATTGAAGAGGCTTGCGGGATGATGATTAGTGAAATACTTTTGGAACACGATTACAACATGAAATCTATAGTGGCGTATACTTCTTCAAATGAGGAATCAGATAGCGATGATTCAGATTGTGAATCGGAAAGTGATCGTGAATCCAACGATGAATCGGAAAGTGATCATGAATCCAATGATGATTCAGAGAGTGATCATGAATCCAATGATGATTCAGATAGTGATCATGAATCCAACGATGAATCAGATGACAACGAAGCATCAGATATCAGTGTATATGAACCGGATTCACTAAATAATATTAACTCGAGTTTAATTGAAAATCCGGTGATTATTCTGGTTGACTATGGAAATGCTCTATTCTTAAATGATAAAGAGTCCGATGTGTGTCAGACTAGATACTACAGATCACCATTAGTTATATTGGAACGTCCAATTAAGAAGTCAATGGATTGGTGGTCAGTTGGTTGTTTATTATACGAGTTGCAAACATCAAAGATATTATTTGATCCTCCTGCGATTGATGAATCGTTGTGGTCAAATAGTTTGGAGACAAATCGAGACATACCGCATCTATACATGATCAGTAATATTAAACGCATACCGAAAACTATAATTAGTAAGAGCAAGATTAAAAAACTACGTATATGTAAACAACATATAGACTTTCAATACGATGAACAAATAGTCAAACAATTTGATAAATATTTTATTTTCTAAATAAAGTTACAGAAATGTTCACGATAAATGGAAACAACTATGATATAAAAACAAACAAAGATTTTATAATAAATCAAACTTATAAATTCAATATTATCCCAGTAACCGATAACGATAAGAAAATACTAAGTTCATTGATTGATAAATTACCATTACACGATTTTGAAAACAATCGTATAATTTTCAAAAAATTATCTTTAATAGATTACAGGAATAAAGAACATTTAGCAGAACTCCCCGAAATATTTAACATGGATGTATTGAAAGAGCGATATTACAAAAATGTTGTAGCAACCTCAAATTTTAAAAAACCATCCTTTATTCCATGGGTAAAGCACATTGCACCATTATATACAAAACGTGAACTTTATTTTAAATTTTTAATATCGAAAAATCAAATCGAATTATTCAGTGATAGTTATGAAAAAGATATAAACCAAGTATACCGTCACGTATCGAGGATAGATTATACGCAAAAACCGGTTATCAACGCATATAAATATATATTAGATTCTCTAAAGTTACAATTTTTAAGCGAATACACATTGTTTGGATCACATGAATTAAATGATCCATTGAGATTAAAGGCGCCATGTAATTCTGTGACTTTAAAGGCATGCAAAACAATGTTGAAATGCATAATGAATGCACCTTTGATCGAAAAAGATATAATTGTATATCGCTTTGTAAAGGACGATAGCTACCTCGAAGAGTTACGCGCGGGAGATTATTATATACCCGATAGTTTTCTGTCTACTAGCAGAGAGCCATTTAAAAACCAACAAAACTTGTTTGGAAACATATCGCTTGTTATTCACATTCCTAAAAATACACCATGTTTATTTTTAGAATTAGCGTCAATGTATCCAGAAGAGACAGAATTAGTTTTACCCCCAAATACTAAATTATTATTAGAAAATGTAACTGGCGATGTAACATATTTCTTGCAAAACACACTTGGTAAAGTCAGTAGACAGTACACATTTAGGCTAACGGAGATTCTTCCTACAACTTTTGATCATATGTCTTTGTCCAAAATTCCAATATTAGATATAAATTACTTGAAAAAGTTAATACAACTTGAAGAAAAGATAAAGTTTATGAAATGGTTCAAAAATGATACAAATACTAGTTTTTTTCATATTGATGACGAACTATACAAAATTCTCGAATACAATAATACAGAATCCAGTATTGCAAAATTTTTTAAAGCAAAGTCAAACGATGGTATTGGTATAGCTACAATTGATAAAAAAAGATTGACAATTCGAACGTTTATAGAAATTCATAATAATGCCCTACATGTCAATTATATGTTGAGGTTTTTAAAGAATCCGTCAATATGTCATGATGATTTATTGTTCAAACATATCCGTTCAGTATCAAAATTACTTGGTTGTAGTAAATGTAAAATATACGCAAACTTTATTCCTGTCACAAATCTAGTCAATAGTCTTAAGGGTAATCACTTTGTGTTTAATATGGATTTGTATAATTTTCTCTTTTTTAATATCAAGCGATTTTCTAACAACCACCTTGTCACATGTAGCATGAAATATTTTCAGATTGAGGAGCAATTTAATACACCCGCTGGCGCATTTGTTGAAAGTTTCACATGTCGAGTGTTTGACCCAAGTATAACACTTGCACAATTGTGGAAAGAACTCTTATTTGGTTACCCGGAATTCGCAGACGATGTTATCGATTTTGTAAAGCTTAAAATGAAAAAAGAGTATAATATACGCGATTGGGATTTTTATTACAAAGTTGATTTTCAGTATATCTAGCTAAATTAAAATTAGTTTATACATACATCAGTTTCTACCAATCGTGAAACCTGAACTAAAACAGCATCTTGTTTAGATCCAATGCGCCATTGCAAATTGTTTGACAATATTTGATTCGATTGCACAATTGTATTTATTCAATTGGGTTTCAACTTTTTTATTGACTGAATAGATTTTATATATTCCTAAAAGTGTAAGGAAGAATGCCTTTTGCGCATCTTTTGTAGAGCTGAGGATTGATAGGTCGTCTTTGTTCCATACATCAGATTTCATTCGATGTTTTTTGGATAAGGTCGCCATAAACATTGCAGAATGATATATTTTTGGAATAACATTATGATTGTATTGATTGCATAGTTGGATATGATAATTAGCGTGCTTTTCAAGCCAAATACGTTTCATGTCAGCACTCATCGATGAAACGTATTTGGCTAGGAAGGCATGCTTGTTTGGAAACATTGTAATCACATTGTCAAGTATAAATTCAAAACATTCGGGGAAAACATTATCTGTCATGAACATTTGCATGAGTTGGATATTCATGATTCGATTAGGATTGCCTAAAGCATACACGCGTCTCTTCTCAATTTCTAGCTGTTGAATAAACATCTCCTTGTTCAATTGATTAATGATTTTAATAATATTATCGTGATGATATTGGTTATTTTCCAGTTCGGTGGGATAGGTCTTACTGCAGGCAGATACGAGAGCAAGAATAACATTTTTCATCTTTTCTTCGTTATCGACAAATTCAACTATGGTAGAAATATCACCCATCTTGTTGAGCAATCCAGTGAAAAAACGAGCATGCTGTTCGTGTGTTTTTAGTAATCTTATGGTAGGATTGTTTTCAATGTCAATCTTTTGATCTTTTGCAGCAAAAATTGCACAATCAAGAGGCGTTTCAGATTGAAAAGTAGACTTGAAATCTTTATTAGCACCCAAATTCAAAAGGAATCGTGTCATGCTTTCATCCAATCTCCAACTGACATGGTGAAGTGGCGACAGACCCGAGTGATCTTGACAATTGACACGACATTTTTTGCAAGCTAGTTTGATTTCATTTAACGATCCCCACTGGCATATAAAGCACAGCAAGGCGTCTAATTTCGTGATGGAATCGATTTCGGACAGAAAATGCTGGCGAGCACTTTCTTGTTGTTCTTTAGAACTATTTTTCATAATACTTTTGCAATTTGCAATAAAAATTAATTTTGTATCGAAATTAATATCTAGCGAAATAATATCCGATGAATTGATGCATTGTGATGCAACCTGCCGTTTAATAAATCTCATATGATGCGGAAAATGGTTGTACAATTCAACGAGTGCCATGACAGGTTCTTCTTCCTTTGTTAGATTTTTCATAACAATGTATTCGACAATCTGTTCTTGTTTGTCAGTGTTTTTAATATTACATTTTATTGATTCGAAAGCTTGTGTGAGAGGCTGAGTCACAATAAACGTAAGATTATTGCGCTTCAAAAAACTATATGAATTCGTCATTTACTATAAAATCATATCATGCTTCTTTTAAATCAATTTTTTATCATTTCGCGAATGCGGGTTTCATCCATTTCAAGTTCGGATACCCGCCAATATTCAAATGTGTCATTGCATCTTGGACGTCTGATTATAAATGGTATTTTTCCTGCTAGCAATTCTTCAACTGCAATTTGTCGGGGCGTTGGCTGAGTACCATTGCTCGTTTGCACAGTAACCATCTTTTTAGCACCCAAAATTATTTGACGTGTTCGTGTTCCTATAACGCGCGCAAGTTCATACTTTGTTAAATATGGTTTACTAATTCGTTCATCGTTTGGAACACGCTTTTCATCTTGATGTGGAGTTTCAGATCTTTCGTCTTCATCTTCATAGTCAGAATATACACTCAAGCTCTCAATCGAGATGTCATCATTTTCAATATCAATATCATCTTGATTAAAATCATCGTTTAGAGTATCTTCCGCCAACTGGTCACTATTTTCTTCAATAATATCATTCACTTCATCATCCGCAATGTCCGTAAATGAATCAATGTCATCATTTTCATCGTAATCGATGTCAGAAACGACCGAATCTTTTCTCTTTGGCATTATTTTATTTAAAGTGTTCGCTCTAAAGAGAAAAGATTCAATTTTTTAGAATTATACATATTTTTCATAGTGGCACTCTTGGCACACGTATCTGATACGATAATCTCTATCTTTAACAATTACGCATTCACGAGATTTGTTATAGGATGGTTTATGTGTATTACATGACTTGTTCGGACAAACATAATTTGGTAAACGTGGGTGAATATCCAGCATTGCATACTTTGCAACTGTATGATTATATTTTTTCTTACCCAACTGTTTCTTGTACAGGAGTGAATTATCTGGAATTTTTTCGGAGAAACCACAGTGACTGCACAGGTAAAAACCAATTTCTTCAGGTGGCATACCTTCTACCGATTTTGCTAAAGAATAAGCATTTTCGCACTGTTTACAAAACATTATTTAAATATAGAGTTACTCTTCTATGTAAAAAAATCAATTTTTATCAAATTTCGTCGTCGCTCTTGCTAGTGAACAAGCGCGGAATGATATTGATTGCCATTAGTTCCTGAACAAACAGTTTAAACGCGTATGGGACTTGAACAACGGATACTTGAGCATAGTTATCACATGCTTTACACCCCCAAATGTTTTGATTAATCTGCTTGCTTGCAAACATCCC
>Ga0099798_10494_pt1 | contig 13079 bp, 10 predicted proteins | sample Uncmet_Sort29A_1_FD_89870 | JGI IMG/M metagenome (GOLD analysis project Ga0099798, IMG submission 89870) | Marine eukaryotic communities from CALCOFI LINE 67, Pacific Ocean - CN13ID_Sort29A_1 | ecosystem: Environmental > Aquatic > Marine > Oceanic | place: Pacific Ocean: Monterey Bay | collected... | reverse complement strand
GGCAGTGCCCCCCTTTTTGAGCAAATTTGCTTTATCCGTACTCATCTTCAAATCTTAATAATTAATTAATTACTTTCAATTTATATGATAGTTTGATAATTATCAGATAATTGTATTTAAATGATTTTAATTTTTGCTGATAATTTTGCTGGTTTACTGTTAATTCAAAAAGGATTTCTTGTTTTTAATATAATTATGGTAGTAGTAATACTTAATTGATTTCAAAAACATACAAACATGTGGTGTGTAGGTAATCGAAACAAGTACAACTATTGTTTGGTTTTGTAAATTAAATTTTGAATTTAAATTTTAAATTTTTAAAAATTAAATGTTGATTGTGAATTTATCGCCATGAACCATGTAATTTATTAATGAATTTCAATTATATAATCAATGATGTGTCAATGACTAGATAGCTGGGCCGCGTTTCTGCGCAACTATCTTTTTGAATTAAATATCTCAGCTGGTTGAATTGTCCGGCAATGAATTCAAAATGTGGACGAAAACATGGCTCGCAGACGATTTTTGGCACGTTTTTGGTGCCGAATTTGGTTTTTTTGATGGTGTTGGCACCGATTGTTACGTTTTTGGCGATTTCGCATTTTCCTTCGGCACAGGTGCCGCGAGACGGAAAATACAAAATCGCCAAAAAATAAAAATCGGCGCCAACACCATCAAAAAAAACAAATTCGGCACCAAAAACGTGCCAAAAATCGTCTACTCGCCCTCAAAAGCCGGACATGCCCTTTAAATTTTCCTTTATCCAACCAGCTGCGTCTTTTGAAATTTGAATTAGTTGATAGTCTGTCTGTCACATTTGGGACCATCAGAATCACTTGCGAGCAAAAACAATTCTGATTCAAACATTTCGGGTTGGATATCAACTGCGGCGATTTGACACCTGCTGGCGGTGCTCATGCGCGCGCCAAAAATGATTTTTCCTCCGGTTTTGGCGCCGATAACGTTGTTGCCACTACGGAGTAGTGAAGACAAAATTGGCGGCGCCAAAACCGGAGGAAAAATCATTTTTGGCGCGCGCATGAGCACCGCCAGCAGGTGTCAAACCGCCGCAGTTGATATCCAACCCGGTAAAATGAATGAAGTCTTCTTGTGCCATGGATGTACAGAAAATTTAAATGTGTACAGAAATTTAAAATTAATTAATGTGCCATGACATACAGAAATTTAAAATAATTTAATGAATTTAAAATTAACTACTAACAAATCGACCAACTAACTAATAATTCATTTTTGATCCATTTTCTTCACTCCCTTATCGTATGAACCCACCCTTCTTTTTTGACCAAATTAACAACCAAATTAATTATTTACGAACACATTAAAATAATTATTAAACAAAAATAATGAACTAATTTACACAAACCGTTAACCAACGTATAAATTTATAAAACTCTTTCTCTTGTGTAATACTTATTATTCTTTTTTGTTTGTTGTAAATTTGTAATGGTGTAAATATTATTTTTAATCTGGCGCAGTAAATTAAGCACGACTTACCAACAAGTAACGCAATTCTAAAAAGTTGGAGAAATTTAAAGTCAAAATCGAAATTTCGGTGATTTTGGAGCCCTGAGGGCGTATTTTTTTCAAAAATTTACTAGGTTACATTACACTCACAGCAATCTCACGCACGCCGTCACAGATTAATTGACTGATTTGTCATCATGGCGAAGTTGGAGAAATTTAAAATCGAAATTCCGAGCAAATTTGGGCCCTGCGAACGTCTGCGAGACGAAAAAGAGGCCTCAAAAAATCGTCGTTCAAATAGCCAAAATTCATCTTTTTCATTAAATTTCTCCACTTTTTTTTTTCAAAAAATTACTAGGTATTCGTTGTCCGCTCTCATCTTCTTCTGCCTCTACTCCATGAGTATGGGGTTGAATTTGCTCAAAACGCAGCAAAGCACCACTGTTTGAGCAATCATTTAATTCTTTTTTCACTTTTTGGGCGTTTGATTAAACTCGAGACGATATTTTCAAAACGAACTAATTAATTAATTGAATTCATTATTTGTCAAGGTTGTGACAAATAATGAATTCAATTAATTAGTTAAAACTTGATGCACACACAACTTAGGTTGTGGCCGAACACACTTCGATGAATCCTAGCAACGGAGCAATTGGCGGTGCTGTTTTGGGAGCAATTGTCATTCTGATTTGGTTGGAGAAATTTAAAATCGAAATTTCGGTCATTTTTGAGCCTTGGGGGCGTTTGCGAGACGAAAAAGAGGTCTTAACTACATGTCGAAGCAATTAAATTTGATTTTTTGGGCCGTTTTTTTTTTTCGTTTTTTTGATACACACAATTTTTTCAAAAAAAGTGGTGTGGGCTTCCTTTTTCATTTGAAAATCTTTGACCACAGGAAATTTAAAAATTTTGTTCAGAAATCGACGTCAGAAAAATCTAAATCGCCCAAATTCGGTTCCAGAACTACTTAAAAACCAAATTTTCGCCCTAAATTCGTTTTTTTAATTTCTCCCATATTTTTTTCAAAAATCTACTAGGTTGCTCTCGGGCTTTGCTTGTTGGAGAAATAAATATAACACAATGCAAACGCGCAATTTCACATTCAACGCAAATAAAATTAATTAAATGAATTTTTTTTCTCCACTGACAAATCATAATTACTAAGGTGTTTCCGATTCCACGTCTTCGCGAGGCAAAGATTCTCCTGGTTGGAGAAATTTAAAATCAAAATCGAAATTTCGGTAATTTTTGGGCCCTGAGGGCGTTTGCGACGTCAAAAATGACGTCTAACTACATGTCTATCGAAATTCGGACCCCTGATTTTGTTCCAGAATTTTTTTTATTTTTTTGGTACGCGAAAATTTTTCAAAAAAAAGTGGTGTGGAATTCTTTTGGGATTACAAAAACTTTGACCGCAGGAAATTTGAAAACTTTGTTCAAAATCGACGTCAGAAAAATCAAAAGCTTCCAGAAATCGACGCTGGCACCTCGAATTCGGTGTCCGAAAACCCTAAATTCGTTATTTTAATTTCTCCCACATTCTTTTCAAAAATCTACTAGGTCTTGTGTTGCCGACAGGAAGTACGTCGGTGCGCATCGCTTCATCGAAAGGTAAACAAAATACAAGTAAAGTGGCACCCGATTGCGTGTCGACTGATGAAGAAAGTGGAGAAAGTGATGGAGAGGTTGTCTGTAGTTCTAAAAAAAGTAAAAAGAAGAAAATCAAAAGTAGCACAAAAGTAGCAAAAAAGCATGCCGATTGTGTCTCGACCGACGAAGAGAGCGGGGCTGAAAGTGATGGAGAGGTTGTCTGTAGTTCTAAAAAAAGTAAAAAGAAGAAAATCAAAAGTAGCAAAAAAGTAGAAAAAAAGAAACGTAAGCACAAACAAGATGAGGCCGATGAAGTTGCTTCAGAGCTCAAGGAAAAGCATAAGTCGAAAAAGAAAAAGAAGAAAAAACATAAGTCGAAAGATGACCTCGGTGCGTGGGGCTCGATGAAAGTTAAAACGAAAAAGAAAACGGGGGGCTCCCCGGAGGTTGTGCTGGACCCAGATCGCTTCATGGGAACCGTTGTCACGGGAGATTATTGGCGCCGCAGGAATGGCGTCACGGGAGAAAAGAAGAAAAAGAAAACCAAGGGTAGCTGTGTTGGCGTGTGCGAACTATGCGAAGTGTGCGAACCAATTTATAAACGATGCTTCTACAAGTTGTGTTGTTGTTTGAAAGAAAATTTGGCGTGTGACCCCTTCATGGAGAGAGACGCTTACACCGATCAAAATTCCCCATGCCTTGTTTATCGGGGGGAGTTTTGGTTCGTCGCATTTTTTCTCGTTGTTGCTCTTGTGGTTATGGTTAGAGTTATTTCGGATTATGCGTAATACTTATGCAATAAAAAAAGTTAATTAATTACATTACATTTCACAAAGAAAATTATAAATTATTTTCCATTATCGAACGAATCACTCACGTGACCCACACAAATATTATTCTTATTTGCCATTCATTAATTATTGTGTTGTCAGATGTTGTAAAAAGAAGTTGTTGTGAATTGTGACGTGTCCACCACATATTTCTTTGACAATTTGGAAGTGAATGGTAGTACAGAGTGATTCATTCAGAAATACAAGAAAACAGAACTTTTGTCATCCCAAAAAAAAAAACAAAAAAATTATCGCTCGCCATTAATTTTGGTTCATGAATGATTCATCGTTGTTGCGTTCGTAAAATTCAGTTAATATTGTCAATCAGTAAATTGTATTTTAAAATCACAAAAAATGGTTGGACCACCAAGCGATGGGGGGCGGTCGTCTTCGTCACAACAGGCTGCAGAAAGTTATATTAAACAGCAGGAGATATTGGGGTGGGAGAATGATTAATTTTTATTCAAAAACGTCATTCAACCTACCAAAATGCATTATTTTAATTAAATTGTAACGTTTTTAGGCTGAGTCCAGAACAGACAGGACAATTGGCAGGCGACGAGGAAGAAGAAGATGGACCCAGGAGTAAAAGTGTCATCTTGCGTTTGACAATAATTAATTTTAATGAAAATTTATTAAAATAAATGCAAAAATCGTACTCCAAAACGATTTTTTCACGCAAAATTTTCATTTTTTTTTTTTGCAAAACAAAACAGGTACGGCTGCGCTGGCGGGGATTGTGTATACAGGTGTGACGATTTGCGGGGGCTTGATTTGGACTGTTGGTTGGAAATTAAAAAATATATTAAATTTTCTGACCAAAATTGTAGTATAAATGCAAAATTTGTTGTCTGCATTATAAATTTCGTCACAATTTTTATTTTTGTTCAGGTTTAGTGGGCGTAGGGGGTGCGTTAGGATACGAGTTGAAAGATTGGTGGGAACAAACGTCCGGCCGCGGCGGAAATCGGTTGGAATTTTTAACAAAAATATTAAATTGTTAAATCAAAATCGGCTTGTTTAATACACAAATGACCGATGATATCTTCCAAAACACAATTTTAATTATTTTGTACGAGGTTACGAAATACCGAAAACGAAGCCATTGAGGATCAACGCCGCCGCTCTCCCGTTTAGTTTACAACACAAAATATCAACATAGTTTATTCAAAATCAAAATGTAATCGTCATACAATATTATTTAAATTACACCACAATAATCTATCAAAAACATTTACAACTAATTTCGATCTCGCAGAAGAGAGAGAGAGAGAAGAGAGAGAGAGATTTTTCTCATGTCATCTTTTTTGAGTCTGATGTGTGTGATGTATTGTGTAATTGTCATTGAATTTGTAGGCATATTGTGTGAAGTACATTGCGAAAAAAATAACATTCCATCCCACAAAACAAAAAGATCGAATTGAAGTAAAAAATCATCACCCCCGTCATTGCCTTCCCGGGTCGTGACATTGCAAGTGTAAAAAAGTTCGCCCGTACCCAAACCATCCGTCCCCAAAAATTATTTGTAAGTAATATTAATTTAAGTAAATATTTTTAAGCATACAGTCTCACAAAATTCATCTTAAGTCTCACAAAATTCATTTAAACAGCATAGGAAAAGGAAAAGTTGTGCTCGGTCCCAGCCACTCCCCCAACACCAAAAAATACATCATCCACAAGTAGTCTAGTGTCCTTTTCTTACCTCTAGCCCTCCGCCATCTCAAAATTCAGATAAATATTTTAATTGATATTTCACCAGAGTAATGATATTTTTAATTTTTTCACACTAAACAATATTGAGATTAATTTAAGTTTTTAAAAGTTTTGTTTTGACAAAAAATAATTTCGTGTTTTTAGAAATTAGTTTTGTTAAAATAATTGTTTTGCAGTAAATGTTTTTATTAAAATATAAAATATTTTTTTGCCACAACATAAACATGCGCCAGCCGATTCGGTTAGTCAAGACATGCTGCAGCAGCTGTTACGAAGTTTATATTTTGTCAAATTTGGATGACAACACTCTACAAAATAAAGAATTAACGATGTCAAATCTGGATGGCATTCGGGTCTTGTCAAATTTGGATGACAGATTAATACTTATTTTCGCTGTGGAGATGACTTCGAACCGAACGACATACTTCTTACGACGATTGCCAAATCTGGATGGCACGACGAAAGGCGATTGCTGCGCTGAGTAAAATTAAAACTAAATTTAAAAAGGTGAAAGTAAATTTGAAATCAAAATTAATGACAGACAGTAAAAGTGAGGTGAAAATGCAGTAAAAAGACAGTAAAATTTCGACCATGCAAATAGACAAAAGTAACATTTGATTGATGTAAACGAAAAAGTAAAACTAAAGATTAATTGTCCATAAATGACAAAACCGGTTCACATTATTTTTCTCACCAGAATCACATTTATTTTTCCACCACTTCAGAGCATATTTACACTGAACATTTACGCAAAAGTTAGTAGTAGAAGATAAAAATAAAAAAATGGTCCTAAAAATTTACGGTACCCCAGGCAGTCAGCCAGTGCGCGCGTTGATGTGGGTTTTAAAAATGAAAAAACTGGAACATGAGTTTATTCGAATCGTGCCAGGCACGCCGAAAACGAAGAAATATAGTAGTCAGACTGATGAATATTTAAAATTAACTAACGGCCGAGGCCAAATTCCTGCCATGGATGATGACGGACTTGTTATCGGAGAGTCGCACGCGATTTTGACGTATTTATGTCTGAAACATAAATGGTATGATTTGTATCCGGAAGATTTGCGTGGTACTTTTTTATTTTTATTTTGAATTTTTGTCGTGTTTAACACGTTTTGCATACACAAAACGCATACATTTCAACATTTTTAATTAAATTATTTAATTAAAAATAAAATAGCGCGGGCGAAGGTCGACGACTACCTCCACATGCATCACTCCAACGGCGCGCGGTGTCTTGCTCCTTTGTATTTTTTTTATTTTTTTACGATTTTAAATAATTTTAACGATTTTTTACGTAAAAACGTCATTATTTTATATTTTTCAGTTTTCAAATGTAAATTCAACCCAACTTATTACAAGTTGGGTTTATGATGCAGTAAAATTATTTAGCACTTCCAACAATGGGAAATTTCAATTTTCTTTTAAATAATTGAAAAGAAAAAGAAATTTTCTTTTAAATAATTTAAACAGCGGCAAACGATTTTTTAAAAAGGTTTGCAGTGGGAATTCGACCCGATCTCGGCATTACCAAAAAGTTTATCGAGCGGACGCAGAAAAATGTTGAGACGCTATTTACTTATTTCGAGGTGCGTTTTTAATGTTTTTATGCGTGTAAACAATATTTTTTACATAAAAATCGTCATCAAACCATCAAAATATACAAAAAATAGAAAGTGTTATCGCAGCACAATTACCTAGCCGGTGACCAGCTCTCTTTGGCAGACATTGCGGCATACGAAGAGATCATCCCGCTGCTTCCGGAACACGTATTTTTATTTAAAATTATTTCAATTTTGATGAAATTTAACGATTTGAACACGTTTTATTCATCAAAATTCGTGTTCAAACATTAATTTTAAATTTTTAATAAAAAAGGTTGGAAATTTAGATCTCACGCCCTACCCGAAAACCCAAGAGTGGGTCAAGCGGATGAAGGCTGCGCCGGAACACGATGCTTTGTATTTTTTTAAAATTTTGTATTAGGTTTTTAGTGTTTTTAACGTCTAAATCTCCGTTTTTGAATTTATTTTGAATAGTTTTAACCAAAATTTTGTTTTTTTTTAAATAGTCACAACGATCACAAGCTCCCGCAGATCTTCCAGTGGGCGAAAGGAAAGGTTGTCGCCGCTATGGCTAAACTTTAATTTTTAGATTTTACTAATTTTAGTGTAAAAAGTATTAGTTTTGAAACAAATTCGGCAATATTAATTCGATTTTACATCCACAAGCTAAAATATTCGAAATTATTTTCTTGTAAAAACAAATTTACGGTCTGATGCGAAAACCGAAGAAGTCGTCTTCAAGTTCTTGTATTTATTTGAAAATCATTACGATTGTGCGATGATCAATTTAATTTGTAGCACGTATAATATTTACTCGAACCCTACAATCCTTTTATGTTGGACATTTATCTCTGTATATCATACCAACCGCACATTGATCAATTTATTTTGTAGTGCGGAAGATTGTATGCGAAAACGGATTCCGAAGCATGCGTCGGGCTGTAGATGCGTTGGCGCAAACGTATAATGGCGATAGTTTGGTTTGTTAGATACAATTTTGAAATTTTGTCACATGTCATCTGAGAATGACAGAATTGATTAAATTTTGTGTTCCGGTAAAAAAATATTTTTTCATGTCATGTAGATTGTGGTGGTTGTCGTGTAGTAACTAAATGTGTTTGTGTAGTAACAAAAAAGTAAACAGTTCAATTCAAACAAAATGTTGGCCAATATAACGCGTGAAATTGTGATTTTCAGCGCGGTAACATTTGCTTAATAAAACAATATGGTTTTGCGAAACGCATCTATTCTATATTCGTTTTTTTAATTCGTCCAATTCTCAATTTCTCTCAGCAAACATTTTTTCAATTTGGCTCGAAAGTTTTTAAGTTAGTTTGCAAAAGTAAAAAACATAAATATATACCATCCAAAATAATAGTACTGTAAAAAATAAAAAAATGACATTCAAACTAAAATGGTTAGCAATAATGCTGTGTAATTACACATTCCTCTGTGTGTTGACAAAAGCGTCGTCTATTTCTTTAGGCGCGGATCTGTTCGCGAGTGGGTATGATAGTTTAATGGGTAGACGTTTTACTGGATATACCGATGAGCAAAGAACAAATATAGATAGACGACGAATTTCGCCGTTAAAACGATCTCATGAGGAGTCTGATAGTGAGGGGGATGGAAATAGATTTAAGAAATTACAGGATTGGTTCAACAAACAAGAAAGTGAACGATCGCTTTCGGTTGATAGTAGAAATATGTTTAAGCGACCGAAATCAAATGAACTACCAATGGAAAGAAGTAAGTCGGTGAGCGCGGTTAGAAATCTATCCCATGACAGTATATCAAGCGATATCGAATTACCATCATGGAGAATGTCGGCAGAACAATGGAAGCAAAAATTATTAGATGAAAATTTTAAGCCATTACCATTGAAGAGAGGGCCAACGAAATGTAGTGTCGAAATTGCGTTAGTGAAAGGTGCAAGACAAGTGCAAAGCATGGGTTGGTTTGGCATACCTGCCAGCAAAACGGTCTCGCATAATTCTTATTCATTCACAATTTCAAGTGCTTTTCATTCACACGTCTTCCCCGCGGTAAGCGATAGCGATCTTCGACTAATGCGAAAAATATTTGATTTTGAAATAGATGGGTTAGAACCATTATGTCTGCCAATTGGATATTTCCGATATAAAAAAGATCTAGAAAGATATTTTTCGGATGTCGCTAATACGTTATTAGAGGGGTTGGATTGGAGTTGGCCATTCGCACAAGAAGGTATTTTTATTTTTTCAACATCAAAATTTTAATTTTTCACAAACATTATTTCATTTTCTTTTTTAAAAATCAAAACAGATTTTTGCCCACCCGAACAAAAATTGCTATTCTGGTTTCTTGATGCGTTGTCCACGATGACAGAGCGCCCATTGATGAACATCGCCGTGCGGCATGATTTGAAGTCGTTACCTCTTGATGAACAATAATAATATACCTTACATTTCACGTTTTTGTCGATGGAATTTAATAAACTACATTACATACAGATTTATAAACAGTTTTTGATTTTTGGTTGATTTTGAATACTTATTTTGGATAAATCAAAAAATGGTTTATAAAAAGTCTAGCACAATAAAATAATTTATTGTCACAGAAAATATTGATTATCCATTGTCATAATGTTGTCGTTGAATGTAATGTGTGTGTGTGCGAGTGTGTGCATATTGCCAGAGGTTGTAATTTTGATGTCGAATGAAATTTCATAATTTTCGAAAATCGTGTTTTGTTTTAATGAAAATGAAAAACAGCATTGACTATCGTTCTCTTTCGCATTAATTATTTGTTTTGTGTTCAATGATCTTCATCTCATTAATAATCATTCGTTTAACTGTTAACATTGACAAAAATACAAATGAACCAAATGCATGTTTCATCATTCACGCACCCCCCCACCATCTTCTCATCTCAAAAAATGTAAAGGTTTAATTATTTTAAAAAATATTTAGTAGACTATCAATAAAACGATTTTTCGATACAAGAAAGCTATTTGTAAAAAGCAAAAAATGTTACGCTCTTTTATTTTTGTAGCCGGCGTGGCGTTGGCTATTGCCGGTACCGGACACCGCCGAGGCCATAACTCTAACCACAGCCACCTAACTGTTGAAATTCCTAAACCAGCAGGACAGCCGCCGTCGCCGGTTCGCGGCTTTCCGTTTGCGAAAGTGCCTCTACCTGATCTGACCAAACACGATCTGACCGACCACACGTTGCCTGATGGGATGCCCAGCGTTTGGATGGGAAGAAGAGGAAGTAGGTTTCCCTTTTCCAGGTCAGGAAGTTTTGGCTTCGCGTGGGATATTGATCAAGTTGAATTTACCGGCGAGTTCTTTAACGAATTGCTTGTTGACAACCCTTTGACCTCGCCGAAGGAAAAAAACTACATGTTGGAGCCAAATGTTGGATCTTTTGGATCTTTCACTGGATCTTTCAGGCGCATTACTTCTGGATCTTTCAACCGCGGTACTGCTGGGGATTCAAACCGCGTTACTTCTGGATCTTTCAACCGTGTTACGTCTGGAGGTTCAAACCGCGTTGCGTATATGGACCAATGGGCGAAAATGAATTTCCCAACTGAGCAATCTACGGCAAACGCTTTGGGAACGTTGCAGCAGCTTACACCATCAGATTTGGGCGAAGGGTACCTCGCGGCTCCCGCTGTTTTTCGTCGCATGTTAAAAACAGGAGAGGAAAAAAACAACCTGGCTTTTCGACGAGCGTTTCATCTTGCCAGGATGCAATCGACCGTCATCCAGGACTTAAGTTTGTATTACGTGGTTCCTGAAATCTGGACAGATGATGCAGGGTTGTATTTGGTGGAATACCCTACCGGAACCTTCATTACGAAGTGCACTTATAAGGAGTTTCTTGACTTCAGGAAGCGTTTACTAGAAAACAGTGATGTTTTTAAAAGTTATACGCCATCGGTGAAAAGCTATATCACGGACATGAACAGCCCAGCTGAGGTTGAATCCGCCGACGAATTGACACGCTCGATTGCTTCCTTAATTCAATACGGAATCATCTCCATCGAAACAGAACCGACGGCGCCGCTCACCGAGAAAATCGAAAAAGTCGAGCACGCTTTGCGGGACGCGTTTCGTGAGTTTGGCGAAGGACAGGTGAGCGAAACCACAGTCAGTCGACTTTAAAAAATAAATAAAGTTGATTAAATTTAATTATCATAATTATCATTTATCATTAAATTTAATTATCCAAGCCATTCAATACAGTCAACATACCCTTACATATCAAGTCGATTTTATGTTCAAATTTAATTTTTTGAAAAATAAAAATATATTTTATTCAAATCGTATTACCTACCACAGTAAAAAGCGAATATGCAGTCGAGTTCACATAATTAAAATTTAAAATTTTAGTTTAATCATAAGCTTCCCCAAAATTCAATAAAGTCAACACATGTTTTGTATATTATAAATTTTCCCATTAATGTCGAACGAAATTGTTGTCGTTGAATGTATTGTTTCGGCGTGCATATAGTAAATGTGGTGATCAATTCAGGATGTTCATTTCGACCCAGAGTTCATTGCAAGTCAAGAATAAACCGGGTGTTCATAACTTCATTTCATTTAGCGCCAGCAAAATCGGATGTTCATAGTCGATTAGTTCAGCCAGCAAAATCGGGCGTTCAGCAAGATAGGCGCAAAGAAGATGGTTTTGTCATCGAAACATAAAATTGAAAAATGAATTGTAAATGTCAGGCGTTGTTGTGTTATTGAAATTTTGATGTAAATGTCAGGCGTTGTTGTGTTATTGAAATTTTGAAACAAAGTTGATCATCATTATTCATAATATGTTATCATTCTTTTCTTACTCCCCTCTTCCCGCAAAACATTCGCACATTCTTTACGCAAACGTAATTTAGATTTTTAGAGTATAACTAGTTTTCGAAGTTCGTAGATATATCATATTATTCATTAGATACGCAATAATTATTATTCATCATTCACAAAAATTTTCCACACACTCATAAGTAATTAAGTAGGATGGTAAAGGTTGATGTTGTTAGTACCGAGGGGGTCAGCGCGCCGGCCGCGGTTAGCCGCCTCGTGGGGTCTGTAGTGCTTGGCGCATCGTCACAAACCGCCCGCGCTATCGAATGGGCCACCGGCGGCATGGTATTGCGATTCGACCGTAAAAAGTTGGAGTTCTATCGCAATGCTTTGACCTTTGCGTTGCCAGGTTAATAATTATTTTTACAATAAATAATTTAAAAACTTCATTTTGAAGTTAATTACGAAAACATCAAGCATTTCGAACGTTTTTTCTAAGTTTTCTTGAAATTGTGTTTTTAATCCACAAAAAAAAGGGTTCGTCAAGGAGAAGGCCTTAGAGAAGTTCGACGCGGTGGCCGATGACAATTTTGTGCCCGTTCCTTTGGGAGAGCACGGAAATCTATGCAGCGCCCATACCAGTGCCACCATCGTGTCGCAGCTTCGCCTGTGGCAAACTGCTTTTAGCTTGGAAGGCCTCAACGTGTATCATCATAGATTCATAACCTGGAAACTTGGCGAGCCTATTCCGATCGAGGTTGAAAATTTGTCGCCGGCCATTCTGGATATCTCAATGAACAACACAGCTGACACCAGCCTCAGCGCACTTAAGCACTACTTGAAGCAGTACGGGCAAGTCAAAACCGTACGTGTTTGTAGCAGGGACGTTATTGCTGGTGCTAAAGCGGATTGGCGCAAGGCGGCCGATGGGGATATCATCAGGGTCATCTACGCTACGGAGGAGGCGGCGAGAAAGGCGTACCACGCCGAAAAGGGGGGGAAATATGGTATCAGTAAATACACGCAGGCCCACAGGGAATTCGACCTTAAGTACGGCAACTACACCAACGCCAGCATCGACATTTCTGGCCAGCGCGTGG
>Ga0099798_10493_pt1 | contig 13085 bp, 6 predicted proteins | sample Uncmet_Sort29A_1_FD_89870 | JGI IMG/M metagenome (GOLD analysis project Ga0099798, IMG submission 89870) | Marine eukaryotic communities from CALCOFI LINE 67, Pacific Ocean - CN13ID_Sort29A_1 | ecosystem: Environmental > Aquatic > Marine > Oceanic | place: Pacific Ocean: Monterey Bay | collected... | reverse complement strand
GCTGTCTGTGGCTCTGTTGACTCTCTCTGTGGCGTGCACCGGGGCCACACCCCAACTCTGCCGCTCTGTAGCTGCCGTGTCAAAACTTTGTCATACTTTACAAATCATGTCGTACGGTTTGCCCAACGCTACCCGGTGCAGCAATGGTTGCCGGGCCCAATGCAGGATTTTACCTACCTAGGGGCAGCGCTATTCCTAAGTACTGGAATAGTACACTTTTCGGCTGGATTCTTGCATTAGGCCCGGCAACCAGTGCAGCAAGGCACCGGCCGGAAAGCCAACGAGAATGGATACATTACTCAAAGCAGAAGAAAGGCCAAAGCCCGGAACAGAGGTTCCGGGATTTTAACAAGGAAAAGCCACATCGGCACAAAAGAAACCACGTTTCGGGGTTCCGGAGATTTCCCGCAGGAGTTCCGAGATGCAAACGCTCTGGATTCTGGATGCGAAGCTGCGGGTATTCAGTTTCAGGGAAGCCCGCATAACTAAAGTTCCGATCGCCCGGCTTCCGGGACAGTGGGTTCGGTCCCCGCTTCCCCAAAGGCTGCAGTTTTTCCGAGCGCCGTGCTCATAATCACATTTCCGTTGGGGCTTCTTGAATCTGCAATGAACAGGATGATGGACGCGGAACAGGACGACTGGCTTCGAGTTAGTCATGTTTCTGGTCCCCTCCCTCGCTGAAGCGCGAAGGTGTAACCGGCACCGCCCTGTGATACGTTGCACTGTGCACTGCGCATGGGGGTATGCATGGGGGGATGGGGGGAGGAACGTCTGCATTCCTGCCGCACTGCCTCGCACAACTAAACCCCATCCCTTAATAGTTGATGATCATTTAATAGTAGAACCTGGATAGTAACGGATTGTTCTTCCCGCAAGCGCAGGAGCGTGTGCTCCTCTGCGCTGTCCGACAGCGTCGGGTCCGACGCCCCGCGAACGCGAACGCGACGAGGAACAAACTGAATGTCTTCAGAGAGACGCGTTCGGATTGCATCGTTTCCTGCGCCTGGAGCATGAGAAGCCGCGCAAACCTAATAGAACAGCCCTGATAGATGAAACGTTTCTCCAAGCAGCGTTGAGAAGCCGCCCAGACCTAATAGTAGAGCCCTGATAGCAAAATACTTTTCAGGAGTCGCTTGAACAAGAACCTGCCCAAATGATACTAGACTTGAGACTTGGTAGTACTATCGTAATAGTAGAGGACTTTGCATGCGGTCGATCGGTATCAGCGCCAGACCTAATAGTTGACTGTCAGAAAAGGGAGGTTCACCCCATCCCCCTCCACCCTCCAATACCCCTCCCTCCCCCCTAGGATAAGGGTACGTGAACTCATAATGTAAGTGGGTATCCGCGAATGGATTCTTTACTGGCAGCCAGGATCCAGCCACTTCGCTGGATCACCAATTGTTTTGTTTTCTTTGTGAGCGATCGAATTCCCCGGCGGTGATCCGGAGCCCCAAGCTGTTCCACCTCTGAATGGCCTGATCTTCCCATTATGTTGCATGGTTTCTGCATTGATTTGGTTGACGGAACCGCCTTCGCTCGTCCTGGACTGGACTTTTTAAATCCCGATCGGTTTGTTTGTAATGAACGGACTCTCTACCGGCGGCGGTCCGGACCCCCACCCAAATTAAAATCTCGCGCGCCTTACAGGTGCGCACGTACCTGGGTAAGGTGTGGAACGATGCACGAGCCCACATCCGTTTTCTGCCGGTAGGATCCGGATTATCCCCAGGAGCACTCCGGGATTGTGTCGTTTGTTTGTCTGTGTGGGGGAGGAGCCGGTGGCCTCGGGGATGTCCTCGCCACAGTCCCACGCCCTGCCTCTGGGGAGCACCGCCCATCGCTGTGGGAGGGGGGAGAGAGAGTATGGGTGTATCGGATAACTGCGCATTCGGGATTGGCTTACGTTTTACCTGTGGCCAGTTAACTTTCGCGCGAATCTGCATGAGACCACATATCCGGACAAGGTCGGATGGCACCCATGCCCAGGCTGAATGCCCACGCCTGAATTCTGTGGACAGCGAGTGCGGAATCAGTCAGACCGCAGGAAGCATATTCCACAGTCTGTGCGCATATCCGTAATGAAATATTGCAATTGCCGACGATTGTTCATTGGCGACACCTTACGTTAGAAGCGCAGGACGTTGCGTATTGGTTGAGCCGCCATGGGTTGCTGCACACTCAGGGAGCCCATCCCTCTATGCATCCGGCATCCAACATCCAGCACCCAAGGGCGACGAGGGTTGGGCGGACCGCTCAGGAGCTGCTCCAGAGTCCGGCGGATCAATCCTGTCAGTTCTGACTGCTTCGCTTGCATTCTGGCGGCAACCCTGCCGAGTGCAGCGGGGATCGGCCGCGCGTCACCCCTAAGGGCACTGCTAAGGGCACTGCCAATGGGTTGGTAGGCCCCCCAACATGTTTCACCGCTGCTTCCGAATCCCTTTAACTTCTTGCCTGGGATCAAACGTTTCACAGTATTATCTTTGGCGCCGAACGCTGTGCCGTTGGCGTAGATACAGTAAGGAACTTAAAACGAATATGCCTGGAAAACGCTTACATTACAGTATACTAATGAACGGCTCGACAGAGGTCGGTTCGGCTGTGGAGATGGTAACGTAAAACCTTTAGGAAACTGCTATTGGAAAACTAAGCTGCCCGGCCAGCGACGGAACGGCCGGCCCTGAACAACCCATAAAGGTCTCCTTGAGGAATTCCTTAAGGGCTCCTCAGGACCACCTCTCCATATCCCGAGGGTACCATTTCGAAACTTGGGGGAACGGCTACAGGGGGGTTCATAATCAAGATAATCTTTTTTCAAACTTCGCCGGGCTGGCTGATAAAAGACTCAAAGATTTAATCTTTTTTCAACCCGCGGGCCCATTGCTGATTCCATTCGACGGAAAATCTTTTTTCTCATTCCTCCCATTGGTTGATTCCCTAAAAGATTCGTGGACGGAAAATCTTTTTGCTAACCTCCGCCGACCGCCGATTGATTGTTGTGAAGATCACACCATAAACCAGCTAATACCGGATAACGTTTACCAAGCCGCAGAGGATGTATTAGCATCCTGGCTCAGATTGTGTACCATGGGATGCTTCAAACCCAGGGAAGGGGCCTGGATCCCAAGGCCAGCGCACTCGGGCAGCCCGGCGGGGCAAGCGGTTGAGCGATCCCAACCTCCTGAGGCACACGTTCCCGGTGTCCAGGCGTCGAGGTCCGAGGGCCGACCGAGCTGCCTCAGCCCTTTGTGTTGTGGGGGTCCTCGCAGCCCCGGCAACTTACTTGCTCCTCGTCTGGCAACAACAACGAGTATCTGTAACAGAAACAGGTGAACTCACCGGTAGTGAAGCTGGTTTATGACCGACAATGGGAGGACCGACAAGTTCCATCCCCTTGGAGGAAACGGAACGATCCGAATGGATTCGAATCCGGAAAGCAACCCTGCATTCGTTTTCAAATCCCGGCGGTGGTCCTGATTCCATTTCCCAGGGGAATCTTTTTTCTAATTCCGCCCAGGAAATGTTTCACTGAAAGATTTACTGCCGGAAAATCCTTTTTCAAACTCCGGCCCGGCCGTTGATTAAAAAATAACCGCGTAATATCTTTTTTCAATTGAAAAAGATGTATTCCTAATTAATAAAAAAATCAGATTATGAACCCCCCGGTATAAAGAAACTGAAGAGGGTATCCGTTTTCAATCCCCCTACTGTGATGCTGTAACCCTCGGCTAAGACCGTATTCGTCCGCCTGAAACCCACGACCGGAACCGCTGGATTCCTAGGAAATCATACATAAATGCTTGCCCGTGTAAGTAACTTACTTGCCGAAACCAACGCTTCCTTCACTTTGCAAAGGAGCTGGCAGAAGAAAGCAAACGGCTTGCGTACAATACATAAAGGGATGCTCGCAAAGAAACAGAAGTTCCCGGTAGGATGGAAAGATATCCCTCGCCCCCCCCCCCCCTCCCCCAACCCGAGACCAAATGGTGTCGAAGGAGGAAACGGTTGCCCTGTAGCTGGGTTCGTACAAGTAAATTATTCAAAGTACAGTTGATATCAGAGGAAAACTATGCACCTTGACTTAAGCTTTCCGGACCTGCCCTCGGCGTTCCCCGTCTAGGGTTTATTTTTATGAAATCCCATTCAACAACAATTGATAACCCAAACGGATTGAAACCAATACCATTTCCCTTTTAACAGTTTTGAATTCAGAATGAAACTCTACCCCCGGCAACTGCAAATTACCAGGGTTGATCACGATCTTCTGACGGAGAGGGTTCGGGTACACCCCTAGGACTTTTATTTAGATAGACGCGTGCGACGATTTACCAGAGATAATGTTGGGATCCACGGGAATCGCGAACCTTTGAATCCAATTCAATGTAAATAGAACATGCATGTGTTTCTGAGAGTTGATTGTCGATTGCCTGCCATCACTGGAAGAAGCTATTCAATGTATCCCGTGTCCGGATTTCGCAGTTCCGCGCCAGGCTTTCTTTGTAACCGTCCATCCCCACCAGCGTTCCGCAATTTCAACGTGGATCCCGAGCCCAGGTCCCCGTGCAGCCATCCATGCCGAGCTTTCAGGAAAAATCCCACGATCGTACCGTGAAAAGCACGCATTCGGTTTCGCGGCCCCCAAGATCCATCCGTAATCGTCCCGCCGGATCCCTCGTCAGTGATCCCTTACTGCACGATTCCCCATACCACAATACTGGATCCTACGTGAAAGCGCCTGGAAAATGGGATCTAACTCCCTTATCAAATACCTTCTGGTGCAACCCCAACCCTTGCCGGTTGGCTGGGCAGACGGTACCATTAAGTATGTATGGGAGGGGGTGGGGGGGGGGTATAAGAGGTGCGGCTTTGTTGAAACGCTTTAGAACTCTTTACAACTTTTAACGAGTTTGAAAGATTCAAAACTCTTCAGAACCTTTATAAAACCCTTTAAAACCCTTAAATACCCTTCAAAGTCCATAAAACTGTTTTTAATATTCCAAATGCTTTTAAAAATATCATAAAGGTTTAAATGATGTTGAAGGTTCTTTAAAACATTTCACGTGGATGGAACTCTTTAAATCTCTTAACACTCTTTAAAACCTTTAAAACCTTTACAGCTCTTTGCAACCCTTTTAAACTCTTTAAACTTAAAACTCTTCAGGACTTCGGAACACTGGAATAAAGTTCAAAGGTTTTCAAAGTTTCACAGAATTTAAAGCGTTTTAAATAGTTCTGATAACTCTTTGAAATTCTTTAAAGCTGATCCGGCTTCCAGTTTTTAAGATTCCCAAAACGTTTTGAAGAGCTTCAAAGGATTTTACCAAGCTTTAAATGATTTTAAATGATCTTGAGACTCTTTGAAACCTGACGGCACTTCGAGCAAAGTTCTATAAAGGTTTCAAAGAGCTCTAAAGAGTTCTTTGGAACTTGTAAGTTCCTGTTGCCCGGGGGTCCAGATCCCCAAAAGTCTTTAACCTCTTTAAACCTTTGTGAAAATAATCAAAACTCTTTGAAACTCTTTAGAACATCTCGGTAGGTACGACTTTGTCTGCAAAGGGGTACCCAGGTCTTATAAAGCTGTAAAGAGTTGTAAAAAGTGTTAAAGGATTTCAGAAACCCTTTGAAACTCTTCAGAACTTGTTTTAAAGGATTATAAAGAATTTAGAAGATTTTGGATAGTCTTTAAGCTATTCAAAACTCTTTAACGGTTTTAAAGAAATCTAAAAAGTCCCAATGGGTTTTAACAAAGCCACACCCATTAAAGGGGGGGTGCCCCCACTGGATTTCAAATCCCTACATTTAATGGGAACATCTGCCCTGGCAGGGAGCAGGATTGCTTTCAGCTTTTCCTCCCTGTGGCTAAACCCGTCATCATCAGTTAAGGAGCGAGGCCTCTGACGCGGAACGCGGGTAAGAACACGCAGAAGACCGTCATCCATCGCCTTTCAGATCCTTTTATAGATTGTTCACACATGGACTCGAAATGAGCATAGCCTCAGAACCGAACGATATATACATATATATGTACTCCTCGCATTCCCAAGGCCTCGCCCACTCCATGAACAGGACAAATGAATGATACTGGGTTCAGTCTTTCCGTTCTTGCATGGGATGCCGCGCATGAGATCCCGCGACCCGAACCCATTGATCAGAGCGCCTTGCAAAAACTCAAAGCATCCACACTGGGTGAAGGCGTACCACTGTGCCAGGAATACTTCAAATCTTTGTTAACTCTGCGATCCGGCCGGATGTATTTCAGATTGAACTGAAAGTTTGGTTGGGGTTACCTTAGTAATTCCTGGATCCATGGTTTCGGGTTGCGATTAAGATTTCAATTGGATTCCATTCCTGACAAATGCTTTCCATATTGGACGTTGTCGGTTTGCGAGGAGAAACCTTTTTGGGAATGCGGGAACCCAGTTGATATTGCGATTAAGGTACCGACCGAATCTTCCAGGAGGGGAATCTTTTTTCCATTCAGGGCCGTGGTCCCGATGATCGATTACAGATAATTCCTGCCACGCTGGTACCCACCGGGCAGGGTTTATTTTTTCGGTTCTGGGAAAGTTTTTCGAGGCCGATTCCGCTGGGATTCTTTTTTAAATTTTCATAATTTTCCATAAGTGCCGAAATCATTATTATATTCATTTTACCAAGGAAAACAAATGGTTTCGGTAATGTGGAATTCAATGGATCCCGAGGACCTCGCAAAAGACCAAGGAAAACAAAGGGTTTCTGAAGGGTAGGAAAGCGTAAAAAGGGAAACACCCAAAAGAAACACAAATCTTTGTGTTTTTGAGGTTGGGGGAAAATTTACGCCTCGCCGGGAGCTGGGATTTATTTATTTTTAAAATGTGATAAATTTTCATTGGGAAATTTCATCCCTGCCACCGGGGCGCGGCGCCGAGATACGGTAGCGGATCAGGTAATGCCGACAGCCTGTCCCCGGTTATGGACGCCCAGCCACCGGGAAGCTTTAGGACATTCTTATGAAAATCCAGCATTGTCGCCGCCGGACTTCAGACTTAGGGAATGACGACAGAGAAGAAGGAAGCGGATAGCGAATGTATCAAGTGAGACACGACCTTCGTATGACTCCAGGGTTCTTAGCATCCTGGGATCGCAGGAAGTCATTGGGTGGCACTGCTTTCCCTACGTTGATATCATTATACGAGCTCCTCGCGGTATGCCAGGACTATACTCCCTTGGGCCGGCAAGGTTCATGAGGGTTTTGACTGGTTTAACGGAGGAACCCTTGGCATGGAATCCTATCTTGATTCACTGAGGATCATGGTTTTCAGTCGAGGGCGCAACCAGGAACCATTCGGGGGTAGTTCTGGATTCCATGTTGGGGTGGGATCGGGACCCGGTTTGCTGATACCTGATCCTTGTCCACCTGCCGCCATTTTTTGTAGAAGTCAACCAGAACGCTGCGGATTCTGACGACCTGCTAGTGTACCCTGGCCCGTGGTCGGCGTTGACATCACCATCTCATCAATCTGTAGGTAACTCACCCCACCCCCAAAATGCAATTATCGGAACCGACGCTGGTTGGGGACGCCGCCAGAAAAGCGCAGGCATTATTAGTTCGGTACTACTACGTCCGAACGGCTTCATAATGCAGAATTGCCTCAGGCTGGCGGGATGATGCTGGATAATCCAACCCGAAAAACGTTCGGTTGCTTTATAGGGTTCGCTTGTTATTATAGGGTGGGGGGGGATTCGGTAATGTAGCGGTGTCGAAGGAACACGGAACGGGCTACCACCGGGAAAATCACACAGGGAGGACGCAGTGAGGATACACCCATGTACCCATCTCAGTGATGCACTCGTGCTCTTAGAGCATGCATCACAGCTGCACCTATTAGCCGTAATTGCAAAAAAATATTCTGTCGCCGCAAAGGAATCCAGGATTCCCTTCGGAAATCAGATATATTTAGTAGAAAGAAAATGATTTCGCTCGCATTTAAGAAATTCTTTCGCGAGGCGGGCGGCCAGGCCTGGATATTTATTTGCGGCGACAGAAAACAATTCCTGCGCGCTTTGGATGCACCCTGGTGCCCGGCTGGCCGCGAGCAGCTCCGCTGGATATTTAATTGCGGCGACAGAAAATTTCCTGCGCGGTTCGGGTGCAGCCTGGTGCCCGGCTGGCCGCGAGCAGCTCCGCTGGATATTTAATTGCGGCGACAGAAAATTTTCTGCGCGCTTCGGATACAACATTATCGGTCGTCAGAATGGTTGGAAACCTTTCACGGAGCCTTTTCGGACGTCTAAATAATTAAAATTCTGTCGCGGCGACGGCGACGGGCCGTCATCAATATTTATTTGCGGCGACAGAAAAATTACCTGCCGGTTGGTTAATTAGGATTCTGTCGCGGCGACGGCGACGGCCCGTCATCAATATTTATTTGCGGCGACAGAAAAAGAATTCTGCCGGTTGGTTAATTAGGATTCTGTCGCGACGTCCCGCGCCGCCGCCGAATCCATGAATTGAGTAGATTTTTTCATTTAAGTAAACGTTATGAAAAACTGTCGCGGCCACGAATTCTGGGGGCTTGAATTATTTAAAAGATTTTTTGCAATTACGGCTAGTAGGACGAATCAGATCAACCTACTCTATTGGATCCCGAGGGGATCAACCTCTGAAGAACACCAATATAGTTATAGTACAGCCAATGCGAACTGACAAGCTTCCGGATGTTCCTTCTGAATTGAAACAAGCGCTGCCGAGTGAACCGAGTGACGGGGTGATAGCAGCTCAGCACTTTCGTGTCCGGCCGCGCAGCCCAAACGTTGCAGATGGGGACATAGTTGGGGTAGGTTAGGGACTCATTGAGCGAATTGTAGTCGACATCGATCTTCACTTCTTCCCAGCCATCTTCTCCTTTCGCTGCTCCCTCTTCCTCGCCCAGCGATCAGCCCTCCTAACCTTCGCCTCCTCCTCCTCCTTCTTCTTCTGCTTCTCGATCGCCTTCTGTACCTCCTCCCCCAGCGCCTTCTTCACCTCCTTCCTCACCCACTCCTTCTTCTCCGCACTCTTCCTCTCAGCGACCTTCTTCTCCACCTCAGCGACCTTCTTCTCCACCTTCTTCCTATTCCCCTGAACCACCACCATCTCCGGGACATAGTCGTCCCCACGCGCCTTAACCACCTCCACCTTCCTCTTCTTCTCCGATACAAGGATATACATCACAATATCCCAGGCTGAGTGTTCGTGTTCTTGTTCGTTCCCAACAAACTGGATATCCTATAAATGCATTCATTTGCGTTCAGATAGTTCAAGTTCCGTGCCGTCCTAAGGTCCAGGAATTCCTTCCTGTCCCAAGGTCCTAGCATCATCCCCTATTATATGCCATGCGTTCATCCCATCCCGATCGTCCATTTTCCAATCGCGTTCACATAGTTCAAGTTCCGTGCCGTCCTAAGGTCCAGGGGTTCCTCCCTGTCCCGAGGTCCTGGCATCATCCCATATTATATGCTATGATTCTATCCCATCTCAAGCATCCAATTCCATTCGCGTTCCCATAGTTCAAGAGCTATGCCGTCCTAAGGTCCAGGGGATTCGTTCCTGTCCCGAGGTCCAGGCATCATCCAATACTTGTGTGCATTCTGTTCAGTTCAGTGTACATCTTGTTCCGGGGGTAGCTGCCAGTCGACCTTGGCCCGCATCGTAGGTCCCGTGCGCTGCGCAATCCCTGCCCTAGTCTTCGCGAAGACAGACTGCGGACGCTCGGCCTGCTCGTCCTTCTTCGTCGGAGGCTTCCACGTGGTCGGCGGCGTAGGGCGCGTGTCCTTGGATGTGCGCGGAATGATCGGCCCGTGTTCGTCGCGGTGCTGAACGATCGGCCCGTGTTCGTCGAAGTGCACATCGTACCCCTCCGCGAGGGCCTCGTTCACGATCCCCACCTCCTTCGCAGCATCATCCTCCCTGAGGGCCACGTTCTCGACCATCGGGCACAGTGCACACGTGTACTGGCGGAACAGCCCGCACAGCCGGTGGCACACGAAGCACTCATCATCCATCGCGTCGCTCATAAAACAGCGATACAGGACGGTGTACGTATGGATTGAATCGGCGGAATCGGATTGACAATCGCTACATATAGTTAACTACGCGTTTTGTAACGTATGTGTGTGTGTGGGTTACCGGGGTTGTCCTTAGGTCCCGCTTCCGCGGTCCTTCGGTCCACACCCCTCCGTCGCGTCCGTGGGCAACGGCAATCGTCCTATCCATCTATAAGTCCCGAGGTCCGGCTCGCGCCGTCCTAAGGTCCTTACTTGAGCCATATAAAGTTGTATGAACTGTAGCTTGATCCATGGTGTGTGTTGACATTCTACCCATGTCCTTAGGTCCAGCTTTCGCCGTCCCGAGGTCCATGTCACTAAGTTATCCTGAACCATGGTGTGTGTTACTGTCTGCCCATGTCCTTAGGTCCAGCTTTCGCCGTCCCGAGGTCCATGTCCCGCACTGAGCTAGTAGTCAACCTCTTTCGCATCCATGAGTCCCGAGGTCCGGCTCTCACCGTCCTAAGGTCCTTACTGTGCGTCGCTGTTTGAAGTGGATGTTCCCTAAGTCCCAAGGTCCAGCTTTCACCGTCCTAGGGTCCTTATTGGTATCCCGTGGAACGCGATGACTGATACCATCCCATTTTATCTTCCGGCGTCCCATCAGCCAGTGCCCGGACTCGATCATAATATTCAGATAGGATGTCCATCGCATGGCGCGCCAGGATGTTGGCCGCTCCTGCACCTTGCTTCCATCGTTGCTTCTTTGCCTTCTTGTCGTGGCCCTTGATCCCAACATCTTCATAATATTCGTCTGGGAGGATCCCCAGAAGTACATCCCGGCGGCGCTTTCTCTGTCTCAGAAGAGCCATGATCCTGTCCACATTGGAGTCCATAATTCCACCATCTCTCAGTCGCTTTGCAATGCTGTCCGTAAACTTCTCGTCCGGCAGCGTACATGCCATCAAGCAGTGTGTCAATGTTGGCGGCTCCTTACCGCATGCGAGACACTTGCCATTAGTTTTCGTCCTGATGTCACACCATCCTCCTCCCCGACATTGTCGGAGCAGTGTTCTTTTCGACCACCCGTGCGCCCATATCCCTTCGAAACTCACCCGCATCATCGCTGTGTTCTCCAGCCGCTTGGTTGCGTTGACCGCGGGCATCCCCGGGTGCTCCTCTCGCATCTTCCACGTTCCGAATTCATCGCGTATCCTACGGATGCATGGCCCCACATGCCGTTCGGCCTCCAGCTCCTCCGCGATGAGCGTGGCCGGCCGTTGGTATTTGATCGGTCTGGATCCGCGCCATGACAATGGGAACCATTCGGCAGCAGTCCTTGCCTTTGTAGCCTCCGCGTCGGCTCGCACGTTGACCTCAACCCTTTCATCTTTCTTGTCGTCTTGGTGTCCACGTATCCAACTCAGTTGTCCGCCGCTCTTGTTCACTAGGCATGCCATTCGTTGCACCCGGGTGGGTATACTATTATTCTTCGTCGGTTTACCACCGGCCACGACGTCCTTCACCAGGTCTACGTTGTTGGCTGAGTCCGAGACGTACACCAATTCCTCGATGTCCTTGAGCGTCTCTCTCGTGCGCCATCCCAAATATAGCATCGCCTCCATCGCCACTGCTTCTGCGAAATACGACGTCGGGGTCCCCGCAAAGCGAAAACCTGCTTGCATTTTCTTCTGTGCCCCAGACTTCTTCTGTACCGTGATAGCTACCCCTGCTGTAATCAGGGCTGTTTCATCCCATACGGTCTTCACTCCTCCATCAGACCCCATCAGGACCCGCGTCGTGTCCTTCTTCCCGTTGAGTTCGTTACTTAGCCTCTCCGCCAGGTTACGGATTTGCGGAGGGTATTCCATCTGGTGCGGCTCCCATTCGTTGCTGCGGTTGGGTTCCGCGATGTGGAAGACCAGTCCATATTCACGCATGTCCATCGCTACGGTGTGCATGAGCTCCGACTTCATGTACCTGCCCATGCGTATGTCCTGCATATCCGCCTCGTTCTCCAATACTGTTTCGCCCGGTTGCGGCTTGTGACGTACGTATCGCATATTCGTACTGAAACGTACTGCTTCCCATTGGATAACATCGGACGCTATATTGTCTACCGCGTTCCACATTCGGTGAGCGCACGTGATTCTGGCTTGTTGCAGCTCGCCCTGTATATTCGGCACTCCTACTCCTCCGGTGCGTGTGGATCCATAAAGCACCTCCACGCATATTGCCCGTCCTGCTCTGGCGCGAACGATTGCATCGGCTCGTCGTTGTAGTAATTCCAAGGTCATCTTCATCCTCTCGCACGAATACGCAAGCGCCCCGTAAGTAAGCTTCCGCATGATGCTGTGTTCCAGTTTCGCCACGGTCTCGGCCGGGGCCCACGGCAATTGTGCTATTCTGTCCAGTCTTTCGCTCACCTCCTTGACCGTCATCTTGAGATGGCATGTGATGTCCATTGGGTCGTAGTTGATGCCCAGCAGCTTGAATGGTTCTGTCTCTGGACCGAATTTCGCTCCTTGCCAGTCAATCGCTTCCGGAGCCCCCTTGACCTGCTTCTTCCCTCTCTCCTGCGGCTTGAATTTGGGATTCTTCTTCCATTGTATGTCTGTAGTCCATGTTTTGCCGCACCCCCCCAGTTCCAGGGTGCTCCGCGAGGAGCCGGAGGGCACACAGTACCACCTGCATCTCTTCGGTAATATCTCTGGATCCAGTCGACAAGGATCTGTTATCGGGACGCCATGTGTCTTGACCGCCGCTTTCTTCTTGCATTGGATGCATCTGGTTTCCGGGTTGCCCATGTAGTACTCCTGTTCCGGATTGTCCGATCGTGCGAATCCAGCTCTCCCGCCTCCGTAAAGAACTGCTACCGTGTTTTTAGAGTTGTCGCATCGGCGTACACCATTTGGGGGCCAGAATATCCATTTGCATTTCTTTCGCTTAAGGGTCATCCCTGTGAGTCGTTGCCAGTCATCATAAACCATCGTCACCGTGATCAGCTCTTGTCTATCCTTCGGAAACACGGTACAATCATCGACATACGTCAGCGCCTTCAGCCGGAGTTTCTTCTGCAC
>Ga0099798_10492_pt1 | contig 13113 bp, 8 predicted proteins | sample Uncmet_Sort29A_1_FD_89870 | JGI IMG/M metagenome (GOLD analysis project Ga0099798, IMG submission 89870) | Marine eukaryotic communities from CALCOFI LINE 67, Pacific Ocean - CN13ID_Sort29A_1 | ecosystem: Environmental > Aquatic > Marine > Oceanic | place: Pacific Ocean: Monterey Bay | collected... | reverse complement strand
GCAGGATCTTCTTCGTCTACGGGGCCTGTTAATCCCGCCTCAAGCCTTTCTGAGCAAGAAGTAGCGGCTTTCGGCGATCGCTGGGTCTTCCCAGACTTGAAAAAAGCTGAACTTTTGGGAAGAGGAGCTTGTGCTCTCGTTTGGAAGGCTTATAAGAAGAGCAGTTCACCGATTAAATCTCCTGGAGCTACTTCTCAAGCAGAGTCTCCTACTAGTCCGGAGTCTAGAGATAAAGAGAGGATGAGTTTCGCGGTCAAACAAATCTCATTCGCTCAAAACATGGTCGGTCAACAAAGCGATGGGCAGAGTGCGATTCAGGCATTGAAAAAGGAGTTTCAAGTCCTTAGTTTCATAAGTCAGCAGGCACAAGTAGATAGAGAAGACTCCCAAGGTGAAAACTACTGCCGGCACATCACTTACCTCCGTGGGTTCTATGAGACATCCAAGGATCTCTGGATAGTCCTAGAGGCGGGAGGCGCGCCTGTTAGTCGGTTGTTTTTCGAGCTTAAAGGAGAGTTTCTCGGTACAGAGAGGATTTACCGAGTTACGCACGGCCCTCTACTCGAGGATATGAAGCAATACACGGAAATTTTGAAAGCCTTCCTAATCCAGTGCCTCTCCGCCCTCTCCTTCCTCTCCGATTGTTCCGTCGTCCATTCCGATATTAAGCCGGAAAATATATTGTGTGACAAGCAAGGGGTGGTTAAACTCTGTGATTTCGGTAGTGCTTATTTTTGGATGGCGGAAGAGGAATCATCAGTTTCTAGAGCGTTGGGGACACCAGAATATTCGTCACCGGAGTTGTTGGAGATTGAAGTGGCAACCCAGGCGGGAGAAGGCCCAGGGTCTCAAAAAGACGCCACTAGTACGTCCTCCACCTCCGTCCTCCAACAAATCCGTGGTTTCAACCGCCGAGGAAGTAACAGTAGCGGAAGAGGATCAACGGTGGAGCCAGGTAGGAAGAGGAGGGATTCTATCACCCTACCGAGTAGGGGGCATGTGTGGAGTGCAGATATGTGGTCCCTTGGAGCGGTTCTCCTCGAAATCTGTCACGGCGTCCCGCTCTGGCTCTCCTACAAATGTAGAGTGGTAGGTCATGGTTGTGATTCGAGTAGTAGTGCTGTGGGAAGTGCTCCTCGAGTCCCTTTGTCGGGCAACATCTCAAAAATCCCCGGCGTCATCCCTGGAGGCCTCCTAGCGGTTCAACAACGCGATTGTAGGCGGATAAGACAGAAACAAGACAGCGTTGTTGAGAAACTCCATTACATCCTGAAAGACCGATCCAATGGCGTCAAACTCTACCGGTCCGGTGATGAAGCTATCGATTTGATTAGTCGAATGCTTGAAGTAAACGCGGATTACCGGTTGAGTCCCCGTGACGGCCTTGAACATGCTTGGCTTACCAGTCCATAACTAAAGCATGAGAGAGAGAGAGAGTAGTACCCAAGCGTTTGTTCACGTCCCGTTTTGAGTCTTTTGAGTAGTTACTTACCAGTCGTTTTTATCCACCACAACCACAGAGACAACGTATGAGTTTCCTTCTATGACGCTGTCCCTCCTATTCTACAACTAATAATTTAGTTGCTCCTATTTTTTTTCGGTCGTGAACATTTAAAGTCAGTATTAGTATTACGTAATCGTACATAAAACACAAATAATTAATATCTTAAAAGACACGTTTGTTATTGAACATTAATTATATGCATAAAACCTAAACCGCTTTATAACTAAAGTTCCAAGTAGATCTAATAGTAATACTCTGTAAAAACAAACACCATGTCAGACAGCAGTAGTAAGAAGAAGGGAATCGATAGCGATAGTTGGACGAAGCAGGATCTGGAGAAATTCCTGTCTGAGAGGGATCCTCAGTGGTTGGATAACATGTCCGCAGCCCTCCGCCAAGCAGTGCCGAAAGCAAGCGCAAGACCCCCAAATTTGGCTCAACCCCCCACCATCGAACACAGGGTTCAGTATCCGGATCCGCCGAGGGAGCCGCCGAGAGAGCAGAGGAGGCGGAGGAGTGAACCAACGGATAATGAGCAACAGAGGAGAAGGAGGCAGGCGGAGGCAGAAGCTAGGACCAAATGGATTGACAGAGGCAGACCACAGTTAAGGCCTCAACCCAGAGCTGGGGTGGCAAAAGGGGCGGATCATATTCGGTTGCATGAGTCGTTTCCGGATTTTGGTCGCTGTACCACTACTCAAGGCACTTTCTCGTCTCTCTACAGTTTTTTGAAGTGTCAAGCAAGAATCACAGGCAAAGAATGGACTCTATTATCCGCTCACCCGGCTGCGTTCACATGTATCTAGCTCTCTTTTTATACCGGTTTACTTGAAGAATCCAAACTCCCCAATTCTCAGGCCTAAAATCCTTTCCTTCCTCCAGGTATCTGTACCACCGAGTTGGTGAACTTGAAAATGTTCAAGAACGAATTTTCTGCCCGCAACTGTAAAATCGTTCTATTTTCCTGCGACGACGTCCGCGCCCAAAGAGCGTGGGGACACGACATCCTACAGCTGTGCAAGAAGCGGGTAATTGAGAGCGCTAGAGCGTAGATTCTAGGGGGATTACCGCTTAAATCCAGGCGTCAAGACGGATCTTCCATCGTACCCAACGCTCCTCATATCATTACTCCAATGGGGGGAACAAGTGGATTGCTCCATAACCGTAAGATGCTCTCCCAACACCAAAAAAAAGATCACTACCATTACGGGCAGACGGCCGCGCCGGAAAGCTATGTTCTTGATCCTTTTTTGAATCCTATTCCCGATACCACCACCCCATCTATTCAAGAGGGGGAAGGCGTCATTTCCGCCGGCACCCAAACTACGGAATACTTCTCTCTCTACGGCGGACCGGGACGGGTCGCCCGCGAGAAAAAGGCCAACCGGTATTGTGATGCGACCGACGGGTTCGGATGTAGTCTGAAGAAAGACCACGAAACGGATTCCGCGGACTCTTTGTGGAAGACTGAGTCTGGGGGGAGTAATGAAGCTCCGAGTTCTCCTGTGAGGAACGCTTCTGGGTATCTAGATAGAACTCCAAGATCCCCCTTCCAGGCAATTCCCCCACCCCCTCCGGCGCCGTATCCGCCTGTTGTTGAAGCAATACCACCTCCCGTGGAGGGACTGACGATGGCCTATGAAAAACTAGATGAGAGTTCTAGATCGGAGCAAAACTCCTCTGAAAACTCCACTCCCCTAGACGAATTGGATGATGAACAACGCGACATCCGTTTAGCTGAGAGGGAGTTGAAGAAGGTTATTGCTGCTGCTAAAGCTTCCACCACAAAGCCGAAAAAGGCGTCTGACAATATGTCTTGGAACGAAGACGATATCCGTCTCCAGGTCACTGGTGATCAGTATTTTATCCAAGAAATGGATGAGGATGGGTCGGAGCCACGGAGCTCCGAAAAACTCAGATCAGCCACCAACAACTACGCCTTCCCCAATGGCAATCAATTCTCCGCATACGGCGGTACCGGGGGGACTCATTCTGGGACGATGAGGAACCCCACACAAGGGTTTGTTCGGAAGAAGTATGCCCATCTTGGTCTAGTTTCCAGGTGTCTAGTCATGATCGCCGATGGATTGAGGGATGCTTCCAATCTATCCTCCACGCAACTTCTAACAAGACCGTTCGAGCATCTCCTCTTCAATCCTCTAGCGAGGGTGATTCAACCGATTAGGAGGTTTTTGACTCCTTATCTCTACCCTTGGTTAAGACCCGTCTGGAAATCCCTGACTGCAATTCATAAGAATCACATAGAGGAAAAAAGTTGGGAGGGTGCGCAAAAGAGTATAAGGTTTATGATCCCCTCCGTTTCCCCCAAATCCCCCAAGGAACACGACTCCGTCCCGGTCGGGCCGTTGTCAAGGGAACCCCTTGCTACCCCCCACAATTTGGAGTATTCAGCGCCTCCGGGGTGGGATCCTGCTAGGTTTGAAGAGTTTGTGACTAGGGTAAGTCTCTCTTTACACTCAAAGGGATCCCACACGGGAACCGAAAAATGGATTAAAACTAGCTTTTGAAAAAAGGACTTGAAACCAAATAAAGTCGTCGTCTAAAACGGCCATTTAAACGCGTTTTCTATCAAAATTTGTCGATGGGAGAACGAACGTCAAAATTGCTCCAAAAAACCGGATGATTTGTAACAGCGTACTCGAAAAATCCCCCCTAGATATCCCCCCTCTCCCATCCTACTCGCGGTCTCAACAAAGAGTTCGACAAAGTAACAAGGACTCAATGGACGAGGGAGCATGTTAGTATGACCGATTTAGGGAAATCCCTTCACGTGCCGACTATGAACGAAAGTATGCCGATAGGGGGAGGTGGTTACATAAAGAAGCAGAAGGAAAAACTCCATCAACATCCGAAGCTGAATAACTCTTCAGTGAACTCTTTTAAGACCGCTGGAGTTTTGGGGGAAGTAGATTGGTCCTTATATGCAAACCTTCGAAAATCGCTTGAAGATGTCGAGGAAGAAGTGAACAATTTGTGGTGGGATTTGCCGTTTATAAGGTAGGGTCTTCCTCTAAAACAACCCACTACGTACTTTTTATCAACATCGCAGTTTTACTGTTGTATATGTGACTAAATCAAAATGAGTTTTTAGACCAAAAAAGATCCTCTCACCAAAAAAAATCCTTTATTCAGTACGTAATGGGAAGTTATTAAAGAGGAAAACTGTACCTAAGTGATCCTTCTCGGGAGACCGCCTGGCAGCTAGGCCTTTTAGACAGTTATGAGGCTGAGGAGCACAAGATTTTGCCGTTTCCTGTGAGGGGAATGTATATATTAGACCCTCACGGCATCGTCCGCTGCTGTATTAACTACCAAATCTCTAATGGAAGAGCCCTCCAAGAAATCCTCCGCATCCTCGATTCCATCCAACTCACGAGCAAGGTCCCTTTTATCGGTACTCCTGGGGATTGGCGTCCCGGTGACCAGGTCGTGTTGATGCCCGGGGTAACGAGTGACTTCGCCGAAGAAGAACTCGAATTCGAAAACGTCGAAGTAGCCCGTATTCCTAGTAGTCTCGACGTCTTCACCCAACAGAGGGAGCTCACCTACCTAACATACGCCGACCTACCTATCCCTAAACCAGTTGATATTTGGTATGCGGAGGGGCCGTCGAGAGACGTTAGTGAGGACCAGAAATAAGTCTTTTTATTAATAAATGATGAACCACCATGTAATCATGTTAAAAAGTCAGATTTTGTCAATTTTGTTCGAGGAAGAGGAGAAAGTGTTCACCTCTCTTTGGATTTCATCAACCGTAAGACTTCAGTATAAGCCTATCCCAAATCTTCTTTCAATGTCTTCTTCACCGTGTAGCCGTCAGTGCTCTATTATACCATTGATTTCAACAATCCCCTCTCTCAATTTCCAAATAACAGCATTAGTCAGACTTTGTTTTTCTAAGTTGTTTTAGTAGTATTCACAATGCCTTTCTTCGATCCTGAAGGTAGCCTAAGAAAGGCTGGCGTCTCCGAGGCGGCGATTAAGAGGATGTCTGAGTTTACCAGCTCCCAAACCGGCTTCCACTCCGCCAACCCTCGCTTCTGGGAAAAAGCAATGAGGGAGTGTGTTATGGGGGGTGTGGAGTCGACTTCGAGGGGCTTCAACTACCTCCCAGACTGGTTCCAAGGCATGTACTGGGTGGTTCGGGAGGGGGATGACGCTTGGGCCGCCTCTAAGGTAGACAACTCGTTTGGGACGATTTTGGCGCTGATTGGTCTCGGCATAGTCCTATTTAGCCTCGGTATGGTTCTATTCGCCTCCACCAACCAGCCGGAACAGAGTACCAGCAAGAAAAAACTGTTTATCATAGAGCGAACGGAGGGTTTCGTTAAACGGTATTCGCAGTCTTGCTGCCTATTTGGGCTCGCTTATGAGCTCGAGGCTGCCTTTCGATACACCGCACAAGAGGGGCATATCCTCACCTCACAAAAGGGCCATATGCCCAACGCCGCGGAGGGGGAGCTGCAGATGAGGTTGATAAGTCAGATACTCCAGGGAATTTCTCTAATTCTCTTCGGTGCCGCTCTCGGCTCAAGAACACTCGCCGGCAGGGAGATCTGGCTAACAAATCGGGATTCCAACAGTGTAATGTGGGTCCTTCAACTCCTGCCAGTTGTCTTTTTATCGCTACTCTTCTTGTTTGGACAAGATATCACGTCCATTCTATATTTTTCGTCCGCGTTAGGTATTCGCAGCGCTATATCTCGAGTTTTTCCGCACGCTCGAATGTTGTTTCTCGGCTCGACTCTGAGTGTTTTGGGGCACGTGTTTGTGGGTGTGGTGAGTCTTGCCTATCATTACCATTGCTTCTCCCCCTGTCCTTGGGGGTGTCCATTAAGACCTGGATTCAATCAGAATGCCTGCAAGTATCTTGCGGTCGGGGTCGGCGAAATCATTGGATGTGTAGCCATCAACGGGCTACTTGATGAGGCAAAACAGCGGGGCGACAACTTGGAAAAACAGGAGGCGAAACAGCAGAAAGGAAAGCAAACGGATCGAAATTCTGCTAGATCATCAACCAGTGCGTCCGAGTTTGACAGGGAAACGGATTTTTTTCTACCCAAGAAGAGAAGTAGGGGCTCCAATGGAAGGAATGCCAGTAGGGGATCGAGGAAATGATCGTGTCACCTAAACAACATTCAGAACTACCATTTGTGTTTTCGTTAAACCTCTCTATGAAATTATTTTCTTTCTCGACAAAACTATATTGCCCGTAAACCCGACAAACGTCTTTATTGTAAGTGTCACCAAGGCATTCTCAACTGTCATATTCCCTTCTCTCTATGCAGGTTGATGCTCTCTATGGATTTTTTATAAAGTATAGAAAAAAGATGCCCAATCTGAGTCCAACGGAAATCGCGGCCTTCCTGAGTGAGGTGCCGGAGGTGTGGACGCGGGCGATGCACAAATGTCCTATTCCCGGGATGAAGGTGCATTTATGGGAGGGGAAACCTTTGTTTTATTATTTACCGGATTTGTTTGGAAATCCGTATTGCGTCGAAAACGGGCGGATCTTAGAGAGCTATTTGAAGCTGAAAGGCATCCCCCAGGATTATAACTGTACTAAGGATGGTGAGGACAACAGTGCGGGGTGCTACCTTACCTTTCTTTTGCTTGCTGTAGTCTGCGCAATCTCCGCGTTTTTGTTGAACAGGGAGAGAAAAAAAGAGAGAGGGGAGCCCATCGACAGAGATGATGCGAGGATTAGATCAGAAAGGCAATTTGCCCAAGAGGCTTGGATGTACAGCTGCGTCCTCCTGTCCCTCCACTATGTTATGGTGGCGTACAGGCATTACTACATCCGTTGGTCCTCCAACCACTCATTTTTCTGGCACAACGACAGTCTGGACCTGAGCTTCCTCTTGTCGGTGATGGCTCTCGGGTGCCGCTTCTGCACGTGGCTGCGGTCTCACATGCACTTAAAGACCGCTGAGGAATGCAGGGCTAAGAGAAACATGATCCTCCTCCAATTCCTCGTTGTCGGAGTACTCTGTTTAGTCGCATCCAGGTATCATGATCTCAGGTGGCTCACCTTTAAGAATTTGAGCGTTCAGCATGATCTTAATCACATACTCTTCGTAGGGGGCATGGTTTTAACCGTCTGTGGAGTAAATTTATGGAGTACTTTGCTGATCACCGGAATCTGGCTCGGGGTTCTGGGAAGCGTGGTATCAATCTGGTTCAGGGAGAGCTGTAGTACACCTTGTCCGTTCGACTGCTGGTTCAGCCCGAAATTCAATCACAACGCCATTGGGAACAGCTTGAGGGCGGTGGGTGAGGTCATGATAACAATGGCTCTTATGACCGAAGACCCCAATGCAGACCCGGGAGAACGAGCATCCACGAGAACTACTACAAGCTCGACCACGTCCAATTCACAGGATTCTTTAGTAACGAAGAGAAGTAGAGCTTCACAGAGGAGGAGCTTTCAATAAGTTATTAGGCCTATCCTTATTTGCAAAAGTTTAATAGCTCAAATATGCTGTGTCACTGTTTCGTCAAGTTATCGCTAAATTCTTCTTTTAACCGAAGTGAACATCTACTACCCGTAAGCCCGGTTTAAAAATATAACTGCCACTGGCACAGAGCTGCTGCATCACGTTCACTACTAACTCCCTTTCTATTGCAGGCTAGCAAGTTTGTTTGTATATTGTGAGTCACGACTCCTTCTGAGGAGCAGATTGACGTTTTCGCGATTTTATAAAAAAAAGATGTCCAATCCAGGCGAATTCACGCTAGATGGTAAAACATTCGACTCCTTCCGCTGTGGGACGCCCGGGGTGTGGATGAGGTCGATGGAGGAATGCCCGATTCCTGGGATGCGGGTGTTCGAATACGAGGGGAAACCTCTCTTCAAATTCCTGCCGGATTTGTTCGGGAGGCCGTATTTTGTCGCCCAACATCACGACGCAAGACCATGGTGGATCTCACCGGAAAAATGGGCACTTGACAATCCTGATGCTTGGGGCTATTCCTATACGTTTCAAGGAATCGATAACTCAGCAGGGTGTTATCTGACCTATTTCATACTAGCTCTAGCGTGTGCTGTCTCCGCAGTGAGGTTGAGTGGGAGGAAAGAAAAAGACAAGAACGAAACTGAAGACAAGAGCGTGGAGGATTCGTACAAAACCTTGGAACTCGGCTTAGAAGCCTGGATGTACAGCTGTATTTTTTTGTGCCTGCATTCCCTAATGTTAGCATACGAGCACTATTACGCCTTCCTTCATGTTTCGATGCAGCCGTGGGGCCGGTATCCGTATTACGGGGATGTGAGCTACCTCTTGTCCACAACCGCTCTTGGCTGTCGCTTCTGCATCTACCTGCTAAAACAGACGGACGACGTTGAGAAGTACAAGTGGAGGAGAAATACTGTTGTTTTACTATTTTTTGTCATTGGAGTAGGTTGCCTACTCGCATACGAATATTTACTTTTTGTTGATTTAGAGTGGCTCACAGTCGATTACCTAAGCGCTCAGCACGATCTTAACCACTTATTCTTTCTGTTCGACATATTGTGGAACTTTGGGTACTGTAGGGACAGATGGGTCTCAATTATTTCCACCGGCATTCTCCTCGGAATGGTGGGGACTGCCATATCCAAGGGATTCGAGATGAGCTGTAATACCCCTTGTCCGGTTGACCGCTGGGTCAGCCCGAAATTCAACCATGACGCCATCGGGAACACCTCAAGAGCGGTCAGTGAACTTATGATAACCATGGCCCTCATGATGGCAACGAGGGTGGAGGTGGAACGACCATCTGCGAGAACTACCACAAGCTCAACCGCGTCGAATGATTCTTCAGTAACGAAGAGTCTGAGAAGCAGGGGATCACAGAGGAGGAGCTTTCAATAAACTATTAAAAAAATAATTGCTCAAATATGCTGTGTCACTGTTTCGTCAAGTTATCGCTAAATTCTTCTTTTACCCGTAGTGAACATCTACGTAACCCGTAATCCCGGTCAACTAACAAAGTACATTATGTTCACTACTCACTAGCTTTCTATTGCAGGGTAGCAAGTTTATTTGTAAATTGTGAGCAATATGTCGACCCCAACTGAGGAGCAGATTGCCGCTTTTGTTTCCACTGATCCGAGTATATGGATGAAGTCGATGCAACACTGCCCCATCGAGGGCAAAAAAGTGTTCGAATTGGATGGAAAACGGCTTTTCGAGTACGTCCCGGACTTCCTCGGGGAGCCTTATTTCGTCGCCCAGCAGGCCGGAGTCGATCAATTTGGCTTTTCTGTGACTGATAACTCCTCTGGGTGCTACCTCACCTACCTCGCCTTAGCTCTAAGCTACGCGCTCTCTGCCTATCTATTGAGTCAAGTCAAGGGAAGGCGTTACACAGTTGAGACAAGTCCTAAGTTAGAAGAGAGTTATAGGAGAATAGAATTAGGGTTTAATTCGTGGCGTAACAGCTGTGTTTTCCTCTGTCTCTCCTATCTTATTTGTGGGCTAAATCATTGGGAGGCCAAGACCTACAGGGAAGCTGGTTCATCTGCTATCTCGATGAGCTTCTGCTTCTCAGTGCTTGCGCTGGGGTATCGATTCACGTTTTGGTTGGAGTACTTGAAACCCATACCGCGACACGATCAGGGACCAGAGTTTGCAGAATTCAAGCAAAAAAAGGGGAATGTGCTCCTCATTTTTCTGGCTATTGGGGCAATTGCCTTCCTAGATGGGGCGACGGTCAAGTATATCCCCAGGGAGCTCTACACTAGAGGTATCTTCTTGCAGCATGATGCTAATCATTGTTTGTTCTTATATGACTGTCTTTCGAGGTTCGGATACTGCAGAGACAAATGGATCTCCCTCATCTCAATCGGGATCCTCCTCACAATCATAAGCAGCGGGATTGGAATGGGATTCGACAGGACCTGTAGCACAACGTGTCCCTTTAAATGCTTGTTTAGCCCGCAATTGAACCACAATTCTGTGGCTAATTTGTTGCGAGCTATCGGGGAGTTGATGATGGGTATTGCACTCATAAATGCGATGTCCCTCACTCCCCCAGCAGGTGGAGTGACTCCACCTCCGGGAGGACCGGATCTAGCTACGGAACGCAAAAACCGATCGACAACAAGCTCCGTAGGATCAAGCTCCGTGGGATCCAATGATTCACTAGTTTCGAGGAAGAGTAGGGGATCGCAACGAAGGAGTTTCCAATGAACTTTACAGTATAATAGTTTACAGAAATTATAGCTTGCGATTCTCTACCTATTTTTCTGAGTCTTCACGATACTCTGTACCCCCGTCCAGCTCTGTAAATTCCTTTCTTTCAACATATACCGTAAGTCAAAAACGTCACCGGCTCCCGCGTCAATGCACTTGCCACATAGCGCTGTCAACACATTCCCTATCAATCAATCTTTTTGCACAGTGAATACTTTTTTCATCTTATAGTAGAAATTCAAACCTGAACCAATGTGAACAAGAATGCATCCAAAACGAGACGATTCTCCTCCAAAACGGAACGAGTCCGTTGGTAAACAGGGGAAAATGCCTTTCAAGGATTTGGGTCCAAAGATGGGTAAAGAACTCCCTTCAAAACTCGCAAAAAAGAGGAAGCCCAAAAAAACGGAGCAGGTTGAAGAGCCAAAGGAAATTAAACCAGTTGTAATCCCAGCAAAACCAAAGCAAGATACACCCGAAATCTCTCTTCAAGAGGCTGCTCGTAGGAGGGCTCAGAAACGAGTTAATATGGCGACTAAACTGCTGAAAAAAGAAACCTCCCAATCAGGCCATTCCCCAACCAGAAACCTCAATACGCGCGGCAGAACTCCACTGAAAAACCAGACTAATTTGAATATGAGGGAACCGAGTCCTAGTTCGTCGGATGTAATGTTACAGAGCTTTATCAAACAAGAAAATAAATTGTTGGCGGAAAAGCCTATCCAGCCCCAAGATCAGCACGATCCCGCTTTTATCGGGATGCGCCGTAATGCTAATAATGTTGGCATGATCCAACCTGCCACTGGTGCTGGAGCTAGATCTCTATCTCCTGCACCATTACCGGAGGTACCGACAGCGACTGGATATAAAGGTGTAGCCGCGCGGGAGAAGGAGAAGAGGGATAGGGACTATGCTAAAATCCGCGAACGCCTACAAAACGCCCAAAAACCAATCCAAGGCACAGGGCTTTCAGGGGTAGGTGGCGTTCAGATCGGAATCCCTCCAGTAACAGCCCCAACTCAGACTAACTCTCCTTCACAAGGTCAAGCGCAACCAGTTTCGTCTACCAACAATATCAACATCGAGGGACTTCAACAGGCGATATTGCAGCAGACGCAGCAGCAGCAAAGCTATTTGAGTAACGCCACCACACTTTTGAATCTCTTAAGTGGTTTGGCTAATCAACAAGGCCTGAATACTGAGCAATTAGGTTTACAACCTCCTGCTCAACCCAACAATAGTAGGGCTCACTCCGTACCACCCAACAAACCCTTCGTTTTTGGGAGTTCGTGGGATGCTTCTAAGCCAATTGACCGCTCGTTAGTTGACGAGAGGATAAGACAACCCAACCCTATCAGAGCAGGTCAGCTTCCACTTCCTCAACCCAACACTAGGGGTAGAAGGGCCACCTCCGTACCGCCCCAAAGACGATCAAGGGAGAATAGTCCAGTTGGAGCTGTTGTTGAGACTAAGCCTGCGAAGAAGTTGCAGGTTGTTCAGAGCTCATCTTTGGTTGTAGATCCGGTTCCGCAACAGTCAGCGCCAAAACGACGGTCTATACCGAAGCCTTCTTACGATTATGACAGTGTTCAGATACCCAAAAGAGTAAGTGAGATTAAAGCGGAGGTTCAAGCTCCAGAGGACGTTTACATCCGATACGATCATTCAGGAGGGGATGATCCAAAACAGTTATCAGCTGGTCAGGGGGCTTCCATTAAGGGTGACACAAAATCCGTGTTTGCTTTCAATACTGAATTTAATCCACCGAAGCGGGAGAAACCGCCAAAGGCACCAGAACCTGTACTCTCCGAGGAGTATACCGGGGTACCCAACTACGTCCAGCAATTGCTTCAACAACGGAAACAGAGATATGGATCCACTTCTCCTCCCCCACTAATGCAAGCACCGGTGCGGAAAACTCGGTCACGTAGTCCGCCGCCAGCGAAGGCAGGCAGTTCTGCTAGTGATATGTCTGCGGTAATTCAAATAGATAAGGTGGATCCGGAGTCATTTCCCGGTAGTGATAGAGGATCGAAACCTCGGTATCAATTACCCAAAACCGCAGCCCTCCGTGCGTCTAGAGCTGTTCAACCTTCTCAGAGGAAAGCTATATTGGATCGTTCTCGGGGAGCTGACGAAAAACCAATCCAAACAGCTCCTAAGTATGAGGCGACTCGCCCACGGAGTTCGGTTGAAAACGTGGAAACACATGCTTCAAGATCAAGACGAGAGGAGAGGGAGGAAGCCGATAAAAGGAAAGCTAGGCGTAAAGAACGCAAGAGGAACGAAGAATTCTTCAAAAACACCACACAACAAAGAAAATCTAGTCCCCCCAAACTCTCCACGAGAGCAGGTCCTAGGTTGTATTCCCCGGAGAGTGATGATACTGAGAATAATGATGGGCTTACGCCG
>Ga0099798_10490_pt1 | contig 13115 bp, 14 predicted proteins | sample Uncmet_Sort29A_1_FD_89870 | JGI IMG/M metagenome (GOLD analysis project Ga0099798, IMG submission 89870) | Marine eukaryotic communities from CALCOFI LINE 67, Pacific Ocean - CN13ID_Sort29A_1 | ecosystem: Environmental > Aquatic > Marine > Oceanic | place: Pacific Ocean: Monterey Bay | collected... | reverse complement strand
AGCTTACAGCTGTACCCTACTATGCATAGCTAGCAAGGGTGGTGTGTATGTCGATACTACGTACTTAGTATGCATACATACTAGTATGCATACACAACATACATGCATGTACTAGTATGCAGAGATTGAATCAGGGATGCATTGTAGTACCGAATACCGAAGTATGCAGTATGCATACGTGTACCCCGCCATCAAGAAACAGCACCATGCATCAAAGAGCCAACAGCGCCACTATTGGCAACCACGGACTCCTGTTCAAGAAAGGAAACAACGCGTTGGTGAGGTAATACAGAAACACGGAGCGCTTTCGGCGGGGCTGCTCGATCACCAATGGAAGTCCCGCGCACACTGCCAGAGAGCAGAGGACACTTGTTGTTGAAATTCTCCTGTCCACGGGGACATCGGAGGCGCAACAACCCTCCTCTAACTTGTTTGCGCTGTTTCCGTTGCCGTCGCCTCCTGCACGCTTGCTGCTGCTGCTACAACTACTGGTGCTGCACCTGGGCATCAACGACGATTGTGGTCGTGGCGGCGATGTCGCGAGATTTCTGCGAATCCACGACAACAGGCAGGGCCCAACGGCGCCGCCCATGAACGCGGAAGCCAGGAAAGCTGTGGTGTTATGGATACCATTTCCACAAATACGTGCTTAGTCCTCGTACACAACCTTTCATGAACATGTAAGCGCGGATTCGTGTTTTCGTTCATGGAGACCAGGCTTTTGAGCGCCTCACCACCTCGATTATAAAAGAAATGTAAAAAATGCCGATGAACGCACCCTAATGGTAGCCTATAGTGACTATAAAATGATGAAAAAAATGTCGATGAACGCGTTTGGGCCGTACCTTACTGGTAGTCTATAATGACTACAAAAAAATGAAACAATGCTGATGAATGCGTTTGGGCTGTACGTTACTGGTAGCCTATAATGACAGCCTCACGAGCTCACGGCACATATCTGTACAATCGCAGGAGCATGTTCCTTATCTGCCTCCCCACCCACCCACCCACCCACCCACCCACCTACTCACTCACTTACTCCCTCATTCAAAAAAGCAAGCAATCAATCGATGCACCCTCTGGCTGACAACTTCCCGGCTAACTGACTGACTGACCCGTGGAACGCAAGACATCTTTGAGAAGGTCTGCGTCGAAGAGCACTCGCTTTGTGTTGAATATCCGCGGCATGAGGTGAAGCACTGTGAAGACCTTGAAAAACTCCTTGGCACAATAGACCCACGTGCGCAGCGCGTATTCCACGCAGCCATCGCATCCGTGGAAACCTACCCATCGTGCAGCAAATTCATCAGCGACAAGCGATGATGGTGGTGGTAGTAATGACGGTGACAGCTATTATGGACACTAACAAGAATAGCAAAACAAACACAATGAGTCTGGAAGCAAATGAACAAAACGAGCGAATCGAGCGGCGGTGATTTTGTCCTTCACCACAGGTCGGCATTGTGGTGGGAAAAAAAGCACAGACGACGACGACGACAGCCGCCGCAGCCCATCGGATGGACGGACGGACAGACTTGTGGACGGACAGACCGTGAACGATATAGCAAAGGCGGTCAGCAGAAACGTAGCCATCGTTTTTCAGGGCAGCGCGGAAGTTGTTCATGCCCTCCTCTGTCTTCCTCCCTCCTAGACCTATTCATCATTGCACGAGTGAGTGAGTGCATGCTCGCAGTATGAGTTGGGTTCAAGTGGTCAACGTGATCCAGCCGCGGTGTCGATGGACGCATCCGTCGGTTGATTGGTAAACCATTCGTCCGTCCTCATTCAGTCACTTACCGGTATTCAGTCATTCACTAGTTCACCCATTTCTTCTCGGCAATCCTTTCCGGCCTGCTGCTACTTCTGATCATCGGCGAAAGGAAAGGCACATTCCGATCAATGCGAGTGGATGCATGCATGCCAGCCAGCCTGGGCAAGGGCAAGGGCAAGGGCAAGGGCAAGGGCAAGGGCAAGGGCAAGGGCAAGGGCAAGGGCAAGGGCAAGGGCAAGGGCAAGGGCAAGGGCAAGGGCAAGGGCAAGGGCAAGGGCAGACCGATGAAGAAGCGCAGGATGAAACCCATACAGGAAGGCTCGCACTCCTCGTGGTTCAGCACAAAGTTGTAGAACAGCAGGTAGCCCGCGCCGATGTAGCCAAGCAAGTACACCGCGGAGGCTATGTGCTTCTGAGGCTTCGGGAATATCCTCTGCAGCGCAAAGTAGATCATGAACATCCGAGTGTAGTTGCCGCGAAAGTACGGCAGCGCCTGAAGAACTAGCATCTTGACCTGGGCCTTTTGGTTGGAAGAAGACAAGCAAATACATACGCACACGTGGTGGACGCACACCACCACATGGCGATGTTCATTCACGAGGCCCCTGAAAATTGGGGTGGTTTCGTCGATACTTTTTTTGTGTCCTATCCGCGACGGATGGACGGATAAATGGATGGATGGATAAATGGATGGATGGATGGATAAATGGATGGATGGACGGATGGACGGCTCAACGGGCCGAGGTAAGCCCTCGCAGGCTCGACAAGCATGCTTCGACGACGTCCTTCACAGCGCCATAACCACCACCACCACCAGCACTACTAGCATGGAATTGGCTGCCTCCACGCCCAAACAAGACAAGCACCCCGAGAGCTTGAACGGTGGTGAGGGCGACCTTTGATGTGGACGGCCTGGGTGTGTGTGTGTGTGTGTGTAAGAGAGAGAGAGAGAGAGAAATAGTGAGTGAGTGAGTGAGTGAGTGCGTGTATTATTATATCTATGTCGACACGGAAGAAGCAGTTCGATGGTGACACAAGACAGGTGGCGACGACATACTTTGTATCTCGACGAGTCTGTGGTCACACAAGTCACGATTGACCAGCACAACAGCGCAATATATGTACAAGATACTTATTCGAATATATATATATATATTTTTTTTTCGATGATGTGTGTGGGTATTGATTGATATATAGTAAGCTTGGTACACACAGATCTCGTCAGTAGGACCTACTAATACTAAATTTAGTACGGGCAGCAGCGCAGGCCTTTGCTTACGATCCACAAGCTTGTACAGCAAGGTCGATGCTACACCAGCCTTGAGGAGGCCTGTTGTTTTGAGACCGCCGCTTCGGGTGAACGAGCGAGCGGCTACGTGGCTGGCCGGCTGGCTGGCTGGCTGGCTGGCTGGCCAACTAGCGATACGAGTGTGCGAGCTCGAGGTTCGAACAATATTGCAAAGAAGTAATAAATTACCCTAACAACACGATTAGAATGGAAAGCTTTCAGAATGAGAAGAATGAGCTCTTGAACAGTCCGGGCGATGGCGGTTCGTTCGCACACCGACCTCGTGCGATGGAGATTGAGACCGTCATGGCTTCTTCGTCTTCTTCTTCGTCACCGTCGTCGTCGTGTGCCTGCCTGCCTGCACTTGTTATGACCTCACTCGGCGCACGCCAGCCGTCGATGCTTGTCACCAACAACAGAGAGGACGGAGGACTTCCGTCGGGAACCAGCTAGCTTCTAGCCAGCCAGCCCACCGAAGGCGAGAGACAACTTCTGCCCCACCACGCTGTACGACGGGCGGTGTTGTTTGCACTTGCAGTCGTCTATGGACGAAACATCTCGCAAGCACAAAAAACAATGTTGGCCCAACGGTCACAACTTCTCCCATGTCTTCACAGTACTCGTTCCCGCAGTGAGTGCTACAGTCCTTGCATGCACAAACATTGCTGCCAGTATTAATTACTAGTACCGGTATTTGTACCGGCAGATCATTCAAGTCTATCATCTGCTATTAGCTACTATACATGCAGCTACCGGTAGTACCGGTCGTACCGGTACCAGTACGTACTGTAATGCTGTACCATAGGTACATGTAACTACTTACCTACTACACCGGTAGCTACATTTTTTTATTAGAAATGTAGCTACTAGTAGCTACCTAGGTATTAAACGAGTCGTAGTAGGGTATACACGTACTAGTAGGTATGCAGAAAGTATTTTTTATTACGACTTCATACTCGTGCCAGCTAGGTAGTACCGGTACTGGTAGACAATGTACTAGTACTTAATAAAGTGTACATGTATGTACGATACCTAGCTATTGCATAGCTACGAGTAGGTGTTGCACTAGCTAGGTAAGAGCAATCTGGCCAGGATTGGATGGCGGCGAGCACAAACGAACGAAAACAAATCACGCTATGGAAATTGTGGCAAGCATGGTGAGAACGCAATATTCAACTCTGCACATCTGTACTAAGCTTAGTACGGGCAAGGCTATACAATTATTGTCGGTATACATGTACGTGTACACTGCTGTAACACACATCGTCATACAGCTGTAAATACCAGGGTATATATATTCATATATTCATATATACAGCTGTATGTACTCGTATATTTCAATAGATAAACTCGACATGGCGAGATCTGAAACGTACGTCTGTGTACATTTCTTCTAGCTTTCCTCTTCTTGGACAGCGTAACGAAGGCAAGCGTCCACTAGTTCAGTCGCGTAACAGCAACACTGCAATATATATATACCCTAGGGTATATACCCTACTTGTTTTCACTACTAGTAGGGTGTATATATATGTATGTATGTATATTACTACGCACTATAATAGATTAAATCTACCGTGGCCATTATTTTCTGTGGTCTCGAAAGTCGCCGATGTGGCCCCGCTCAGGCTGCAGTCCTCCCCTGCTTCTCCAGGGGATGTCTTGTATCTGGTTCTTCCTCTTGTGCCTCCTCATTTTGTGACCGGTAACTGCTGTGCCTTCTTGCGTTTTTTCTTGGTTCCTCCGCTCCGTTCGACTCCGCTACGGTCCCCCCCCCCCTCCTCCTGCGGCGGCTCTACGTTGCTTTCTTTCGTGTTGTGTTCAATTTCGAGTCATGGCTGCGTATTGGGTTCGTGGTGTATCTATTATGTGAATTCTACATTTGTTTTTGAGTGTGTGCAGTGGTGGTGGTCGTCGATATGTGTGTCGGTGTTTTCGTTGGTCGATTTCAAATATTTCTGGTATATATATATATATATATATACTAGTATATATATATATATGTACCCGGGTATGTACTATGCATAGGTGTACAATAGGTACTAGTAGTACACAGCTGTACTGAGCAGTATGCATACTAGTACTACCCTATGTATGTATGTATGTATGTATGTAATTCGCTAAGACAGTAGGCTGGGCAATTGCCCATACCGAGTACAGCTACTAGTACTACCCTAGGGTACTACTACTAGTAGTACCTACTCCTACTACATGTAGTAGTAAACGTAGTACAGAGTACAGCTGTACGAGCCGTATACACGTATATATGTGTGCGAACAGTTCCGACCCTGTACTTAAGTACTATAGAGTGTACACCCCATGTACTGTTACATGATGTACTGAATTGCTTTCTATGCATAGCTAGTACTAGTACATAACACTGGGCACACGGGCATGTCCTTTGCAGGCCTTGCCCGTGCCGCGTGCCGGTGCACGTTCCGCAGGGAACGGGAAAGGCAGTACCCTAGTACGAGCTCGTACGTGTAACACGGTACCCGAAAATAGTCGCGAAAAAAAAAAAAAAAGTCCATACGAACGCTGTATTACTAGCAGCAGATGCGGCCTGTGTAGTGATCAGAGAACGGAACGTGTGTACAAATACCCTAGGGTACTATAGAAGATAGAAGAGTAACGTGCTACAGCTGTTGACGGTTGTTCACTTTCTTCCTCTTCCTGCCCTTATCGTCTTCCTTTTCCTTTTCCTCTGCAGGTGGTGCTGCTGTTGTTGCTGCTCCTGCTTCAACCTCTTCTTCCTTTTTTTTGTGGTCCTCTGGACCCCGGCTGCACCACCCACTGAGGCCTCCTCTTCTCTCCCTTTCCTCGGTCCCGCTGCTGCTGCTGCTTCTGCGGCACTTTCGTTCGCATCAGTGAGGTCAAAGAAGCGCCCACTGCACTTGGCCTGCGCTAAATCCTCGGCGATTCTGTCGTCTAAAGTCTTTTCCGCAACAACGGTCACCGTTTCCTCCTCCTCCTCCTCCTCTTCCCCCCTTCCCCCGCCGCCGTCTGCGCCACCCCCACTGCTACTGCTACTGCTACTACTACTACTACTACTACTACCGTTACCAGAAGTATAAGCCGTTGGCCGAGACGCCTTGCTCCACGCTGCGGTACCGGTGGCCTTGTGAATGTAACAGCGCCGTCCTGTCGAGGTGCATTTGCTCTCGTACCACTCGGTGTCGTGGAACGGTCTTTCCCACTGGGGCTTCCGGGTGACGGTGTGCAGGAAGCAGAGCTTCTTCGTTTGTGCACATTTGGCCTCCTTCCAACCACGGGGCAACGTCCAGCCGTCCGGCGGCGCATCAGGTTTCGTCCACTGCAGGGCCCCGGTGCCCTTGTGCTTGTAGGCTCGCTTCTGGGTCTTCGAGCACCTGGTCTCTGCCCAGCCGTGAGCGTGAAAGGGTCGTCGCCACTGCGCAGCCTTGGTCGGAGTGTGCAGGAAACAAAGCTTGTCTGTCTTCCCACATTTCGTTTCCTGCCAGCCAGATGGCAACGTCCAGCCGTTCGGCGGCGCCTTGGGCTTTTCCCACTGTGCTGCTCCCGTCGCCGTGTGGAAATAGCACAACCTCTTTGATCTAGCGCACCTCGCCTCTTTCCAACCTGCGGGCACGCTTACCGTGCTACTACTACTACTAGTAGCCATCGATTCTCACCACTAGTAAGTAGCGGTACCTGGCCACTGAAACGCACCACGCGTTCACATCGTGCGGGCAGTGGTGGTGGTGTAGGTGGTGGCAGCAGTGGTGTTGCAGCGTCGGAGGTGTGCGTGTTGCGTGTCGCTAGCTAGTACCGGTACCGCCGTCCCGTCCTTGTCGTCAAACGTGTCCTCTTGCTTGTGTGTGTGAGCCAGGTGGTTTTTGTTTCTGCAGACAACAACACACAAGAACACCACAGCACAAAAAAAAGTAATAGCTGCAATAGCTACTGCTGTTGTGGTGGGGTGGTGCGAGCGTATGTTGGAAGAAATAATTTAAATACTATTAAAGTACTAGTACTGTATTTTAATATATTAATGAAATTAATAATATACTACTAGAATTATCACCACATCCTCTCCTCCGCTCTTCCTTCTCTATACTATAATCGTAAGATCCGTCTGGGTTCGATCTTCGCATATTTCGTAAAAACCAATCCCGTGTGGGTCCTGCGGAGGGAGAAGCGCGCAGCTGTTTATTTGCATATACCCCAGGGTACGTGTACTAGTACTACCGTTTAGTAGTACAAAGCTAAATTTGTAGTATAATACCTGCATATACCGGCAGCTAGGTAACCTACCCGTAGGTACTTCATATACTATAGTAATTATAAGTAGCAGCAGCATGGCAGCAGCATCTAATTTGTGGATCGGCTCGGATAGCTCGGATGCGTGTCGCCGCAGCAGTCAAACGTGGTGGTGGGCACACAATTTATAACTATCCCCAGCATCAACCCACACGGTCGAACGGCGCGCGGAGTGTGGAAAAGACTACTGCGACGATGACGGCAGCGCCCGTCGCATAATAGGTTTAATTAAATCGTAGATAGCAAGCAGGTACCTCTAGTACGAGTATTTTTGGTATATGCAATATAATAGTATAATAACGTTCTATATTTTTTAAATAGTAGTAGAGATGCAGTACTACACACTACTTATTAAATGTAGATCGTAGCTGCTAGCAGCTGCTTAATTATAATACATAGGGTACCGGTGTACCACTGGTACCACCACCAGGTATTATTTTATAAAAAGTACGCGAGTATTTTTAATTATTTACTATGCCTATTTTAAAATTAAAGTAGTAGTATTATAAAACTGTGAAAGGCGAGTATAATACTCGTAATAAAAGAGTACAACACGGACGACCCAAGAAGGGCGGACTCAGCCATCACATTCGTGCGTGTTGTACTCGTCAGTAGTATGAGGAGTGAAGAGCCGTGATGTTGAACAGGTCACTCCTCCTCCTCTGCCGCAGCAACGGCCGCGCTGGATTTTGGGGTCGTCCACTGCTGCAGGCAAGAACAGCCCGCCACAAACGCCACCATGAGGCGAGTAGCGGGAAGCGGGTGCTCAGGCGCCGTCTAAAAAGTACGCTTGCGAAGAGCAAAGAAGGTCCACCCTCCTCCTCCTCCTCCTCCTCCTCTTCCCCCTCTTCTGGCGGCGGTGGCACTGGGTTTCTGGGGCGCTTGCATCACGGTATGGGCCCCTACCGCCAGTACTTTATCCACGGAGGGAACTTGCTCATGTTATTGGCTATCAACCAGGCAAGTCCTGTCCCGCTGCTGGTTGTGGAGGTGCAAGGGACAGGTCACGGAACCACTTCTTCACATCCTCCTCTATCTACGGCCGTTTTCTCTCATGTGCTCGACAGGGGTGTTTACTTGTTGGCGCGCAAAAATGCTCTTAACCATGTGTACTAAGTACGCGACAGCTTCGAACATTTCGATGGAAATCAACATATTCAGACGGACATGCTGGACCTCCGTGCGATGCTCGTCGTCGCAAGCAGCTGTGGCATTGCGTACAACCTCCTCCAGCCCTCGCCGTTGGTTGCAGCGGCTTGCTGGGGCGGATTTTTCATCACCAACCACCTCTACCGGATATATCATTTGCTTCGCGAGCGGCAGCGCATTACACTCTCGGTCTGTCTGTGTGTTCTTTTGGCATGTTCACGCCCCCCCCCCCCGGCCATTGCTACTAGTAGTTCCTTCTGTGTCATGTGTCCACATTTTTTGGCTCAACTCAATTCATCTTTTGCCCTTGGCATCATATTGACCTATCCACTCCCTGCACTGCAAGACGCAGGAGGAGCTCGCATATGAGAAAGCTTTCCTCAAGTTCGGATTTACCCCAAGGCAGTTCCTCGACATACTCGGTGAATGTTTCCTCTCTCCCACCCTTTCGTTCCGTCTTGTTATAAATCTGTCTGGATGTCTTCTGAAATAGAATAGAGTAGCATATGTATATATGAATAGTGAAGTAGGGAATTGCTCGCAACCAAATCGGTGATTTTTAGCCTTATTTGCGTCAGGTCGGGAACGTCGATTTAGTATTGAAAAGTATATAGTGCAACACAAATTACCAAGCAAAAATGGATGTGCCCGAGAGACGTAAATTTCGACCAAAACCGGTGCGAGGACGAAACCTACCAAAGATCGACGCCTTTTGCAAAAAAAAAAAAGATTTTCATTCAAAACGTGCCCGACCTGACACAAATAGGTCTCATATGGTTGCGAGCAATTCCCTACTTCATACGCCCTACGAGTGAGTACGCGTAGTTGTCCACCTGTACCGCGCCTACTTCTCACACGAGGTGTGGCGCCATTGGCCCACCACCCACCACAAAGATGTTTCCCCCATCCCCGCCCCGCCGCGCCCCGCCCTGTCCCACCCACGATCTTGCTCATCATCAGAGAATGCCGACGTGCAATGGGAAGAGTTCAAGTCTGGCGAATTTATTTCAAGAAGAGGTGAAGTCTGGGAAACCGTGCACTACCTGCTTGAAGGTAGTGCTACGCCACATCCACAGCACAAACTAGGATGCAACTGCAAATTCGCAGACACACACTCCATCTCGTCTTCATTTCTTCCTCTCCCTTTCTCCTTCTGTGTGCTCTTTCCTCGTTGCTGGCTTACTCGTTCACTCACTCACTCACTCAATAACTTCCTCGCTCGCTCACATGACTACACATATACTCGTACAACACACACGAGTAGGAAAGGTAGCTCTGATCAGCACCACGGGGGACGAGATGGCTTCCATCTTGCCAGGAAAGGGTGCCTGGCTGGGTGAAGTCTACGACCCAAACTTGGGCGTCAGTGCTGGTGGCGCGGATACTGCCGCCGAGGAGTACTGGCAGCAGGATCACCGGCGGAAGGTCTCCTGGCGGTGCGTGTCCGACACCAAGTGCAAGACGTTGACGCTCTTTCGCGAGAGCCTCCACGGCATTCTGTCCAGCAACCCGCGAATGGCGGAGGCCTGACTGGCTGGCTGGCTGGCTGGCTGACGGACTGACTGACTGACTGACAAGCAGGCATATACTGGCTGGCTCTGTAGGCGGCGGATGGATGTGCAGATGGTAGTCATATATATCGATATATATTATATGCGTTTGCACCCTCCTCCTCCCCCACCTCCTCCACGGTCGTTGCTGCCTGCCTGCCTGCCTGCTTGCTTGCTTGCTTGCTTACCTACCACGCCCTCCGCTGTCTGTCGCTGCTGATCTGACACTTAACGTCTGCAGTCGATCCATCGATCGATCAATTGATGCTGCTTTGTTTGTTTCTTCTTGGTTTTTTGGTTTGTTTGCTTGTTGACGGGTGGGTAACAGGCCGCCACCCGCATGGAGGTCGCGGACCTGTGGGGAAAGATCCATCGGTCCTCGCGGTTCCTGAGGAGGCAGACCTACGAAAGCATGCTCGAACTGGCCGTCGTCGACGGAGCCGTGGTGCGTGCGTGCGTGGGTGCGGACGGACGGACGGACGGACGGACCACCTGCAGTCAATCATCATAACACAAACCACAGCAGCACACCCATGCATGCATGCATTGCATCATGCATGCATGCATGCACACACATGCATACATACATATACATGCATACGAGTACATGTACCATATATATTCGAATATTCCAGCCCGGCACTGCGACGCTCCTGGAAAGTGTATCTAGGATCGAGAACACCAGCGTCGCAATTTGTTGCTATGGGAGACAGATAAAAATAAAAAAATGAATTTTTTTTTTTTTTTTTTTTTTTTTTTTAAGTTGAATGTCCCTAACATTACTGTGAGAGTATAATGAGCGCCAAAACAGGAGTGTTGGACGTGATTTGCAAGAAATCATCATTCTCCCATAGCAACAAGGCTGCGACGATTTGTGTTCTCGATCCGGGTCTAGGCAACTTTCCAGGAGCGTCGCAGTGCCGGGCTGGCATACGTGCGCGATTAGATGACACACGTACTACACACACGGGCCCTCTATACGCCTTCCATTCCTTCCTTGTTACGGAAAAAGATAGCACGAGGCAAGTCAAGGGGCCGTAGTCAATGTATTCACTTCATTCCATCGCTTGAATATAGATACATACGTACTTTGCTTAGTACTACTAGTAGTATGATTAATCGTGATCACCACCACCACCACCACCACCACCCCCACAAAATATGTCTTTTCAAGGACAAAAGGGAGCGCGCGATGCTGGAGGCCTTCAAGGAGCGGCACGACATCAGCGACGTAGAGCATAGGGAGATGTTAGAGGAGATGGGTTGGACAGTGCAGGAATTCGAGACGGGGAAACGGCGCGGTAACAACAACGCGTTCCTCTCCTCCGCGGTGAGGTTCATCAAAGGTGTCGGTAGTGTCGCCGCAACAACCGCCGCTGTCGCCCTTGCTGCTTCTTCTACTACTACCACTTCTTCTGTTTCTGTTTCTGATGTTTCGACTGCTGCTGGCAATGGTACTGCCGCGGCTGCGACACGTCCAGTCCGTGTTGTTGACGCTCATAGTGACACAACTTGTACTTAGTCACTTAGGATTTAGGATCACGCTACTACTCCTAGCTACATATAATATATATATATATATATATATATATATGACAGACACATCACTGGTCAATTCCTCCCGGCAATAGCAAACAAAATACACAAAAGTATAATTGTACACAGCCAAAAACAATGGAAAGCACAAATGCAAAGTACTCACCCAGAGAATACTGAACGACCTGACACAAGAAAACAACAACAACAACAACATAATAATAAAAGGATAAATAGGCGCAAAAAACCGTCGCGCCCACGGAAAATACAAACAAATATCCAAAAAAACTATTCGCCCAACAACCTATGCATAAAATAATAAGAAAAAAGCGCAGAGCCCAACAAGTAGTACGTACTACTAAAGAGACACGAAAGACACAACCAGCACGATACCCAGGGGGCGCAACGGAGATGATCACATGGAAAGGACTAAGATATGATATATGATCAACACTCATGGGCATGGAGAGCGATAAACAAACAACAACAATCTATTGTAATCAAAGCTACCGCGGCAGACTACGCCGAAATCACCATAGAAGACCTAAAATACATCCTCAAAACCAGTACATAGACGGGCAAAACACACTAGGACACGACCAAAAATAAGTGCCAAAATACGGTCCCGCAAACAAATCATATCAGCCATCCTAAGAGAGGATGAGTCCTTTGAAACTTATGAAAATCACACCCATTTCCTAAACCGCGAACACAACAGGGAATACAATATCGTGCTACCACCGGGAATAATACCACAAAAGCGTGGCATACTTAAAGGAAACATAACGACAACAGAAGAGAGGAGCTGGTACACAACACAGTCAATATTCCCATGTAATCAGTCCACCAATACACAGAGCACATCTTCAAACAACCGAGAAAATATGGTACTGCAAGAGGAAGAAGATAATCACCACAACTGGCGAAAGGGAGAACGATTCTGGGTCTCAGGTGGGCACTTTAGAAACTTCTACCCAGCATACTCAGGAGTCATCAAGGACATCACCATCGAGGGTCCAATCATTAAATTTGACGACAATCTTAACACCGAACAGAGAACATGGACACAGTTTAACAAAATAGGAAATAGACCAACACAAAACCGACCATACTCTATCACACACAAAACGTGTCGTATATGCGTACAAGCGGGCGGGGACTCAGAATGTGATACGTGTGGCGTGGCTATACATAAAAAATGCATTAAAAAAATAATAAACAAGGAAAAACAGCATCACAGACACAATAACAATAGACCCAGATATGCTAACAGCAACACAGAGAATCATATACTAAGATGCCCTTACTGCAGAGGAAAAGACCGGGCCAACAACAATAGAACAAAAAAGAAACACATCATCCAGACAACTATCGAATGGCAAACAAAAGAACAGGACGAAAAGGTCCCGGACACCCGACAAACTAACAGACAGCAAACCAGATTTAAAAAATCACATCTGAAAGCATATGTAGGACACGAACAGCACGGAACAATAGAGATATTTGAAATCGACCAACGAAAACACCGACACACATATCGACGACC
>Ga0099798_10491_pt1 | contig 13117 bp, 7 predicted proteins | sample Uncmet_Sort29A_1_FD_89870 | JGI IMG/M metagenome (GOLD analysis project Ga0099798, IMG submission 89870) | Marine eukaryotic communities from CALCOFI LINE 67, Pacific Ocean - CN13ID_Sort29A_1 | ecosystem: Environmental > Aquatic > Marine > Oceanic | place: Pacific Ocean: Monterey Bay | collected... | reverse complement strand
AGCCCAGATCTGGAGACTTTACTCAGGGACTGATTTCCCACCAGTGGACCCTGAGAATATATATTGTAGCTGAGAATATATATATTGGGCGCTCTCTGGAGTGGAGTGGCACCGCCCGGCGGCAGCGCAGCTGCGCCATGGTGTCGAAAGAATTAGAAGGAAGGGACAACAAGAAGGAAGGAGCCACCGCGGGGAGGACGCGCGCTGCTGTCGTCAAGGGACGACGACCAAGCATCGGGCAACTCTGCGTTGGCAAGCGCGGACGACGGGAAGGTCGTGGCGCGACAAGTGAAGAAGAAGAGGAGACGGAAGAAGGGGGAACTGCACGCCGGTGATCAAGCCGGACGTGGGCAAGGGCACACCTGAACCAAGGCTTGCAGCCGCTGGTCCGGGCACGTGTGCTCCGTGTGGCGAAAAAGAAGCCCAAGGCTCCGCTGTTGGTGCGTGCCGCGCGCGCGTCAACGCTCTCTCTCTCTTCTGTATCTTTTTCTTTTCTCTCTTGCTGTCAACAACATGCACATGAAGCAACTACCTCCACCGCCGCGTCGGATCGCTACCGTAGTGGGGTGGGAAGTGGTGGTGAGGCTCACGGTGCTGTTGTGTCTTTGGTGCTGTTGCTATGCAAACGCAGGTAGCGGCGCCCGACTGCCTCCGCAGGCAAAGTCGAAAGTGGGAACGGACTACCGTCGACTCAACCCACTGGAGGTTGACGAGGTATGCGTCCTTAGTACCAAGTGGAAACAGCACCACTGGGTGTCTGGGTTTCACTGGGGCAAGGGAAGCTCCAAAGCGTCCAAGCCTCAACGCCTAGGTGAGTGTCGCGCAGTAGAGGGGGAGGAGGAGAAGGGTGTAGCTAGCTCTGTCTCCACTGCCTCCTTAAAGCTGCACTCACACGGACTGAAGCACGCACTGCCGCTAGTGACGACTGGTGAAGGTGGGTGTCGCGTCCACAACAACCATTCCTCAACCACCTCCGCCTGTCTTTGGCAGGTAAACGGCGGCAAGAAGGAAAGGACATCTCGCACTGCAAGAAAGACCGGTCCCGTGGCACAGCGCCGCGTAGGGTCCGGGTCGAGGCTTCGAGGAGGAAGCCATCCTGCGGCGAGGCGACGTCTCTGGCCGGAGCGTCGACTCAGCGAGCAAGCTGCGCTGACCACAGGGGTGGACGACAGCGCGCAACAACAAGACCAGGGAGGGAGAGCTGCCGGCGCAAGGAAAAGCGACGGCCGCGACTTTGACTGCTGCGACGGGCACGCCGCGGTGGACTCTCTGACTGTGACTTGGACCCCGACCTTGAGTGCGTGGATCACGCCGGGCGGGGACCAGGAGTCGACGCTTACAGCGGGCAGAGGCACCGCCAGCATGGCGTCGGCGACGACCACGACGGTCTTCTCCATCGGGAAGTGGACGCCGGCGACCCTGCCAAAGGTCTCCGAATCCATCCCCGGCGGATGCAAGGACCTACACCGTATATGCAAGGTGCTGCAGGCGATAGTGGACGCCATGGACGCGTGTGGGCATCGCAAAGCCATCTTGTCAGGGGATTTCCGAGCCGTTCCCATCATAGGGGGGAAGCAGCGGCCTGTTAAGGACTTCACCGACGTGACGAGGAGGCAAGTGGAAGCGCACCTCAAGGCGAGCGGCGACTACCACTACGTGTACGACAACTTCGAGCCCAATTTGCTCAAGGACTCCAGCCTGGTCAAGATCAGAGACGCCACTCTGGAGGCCGCGCGGAAGGAGAAGAAGAAGCGGGCAAATAGAGCGTCGTTGGACGCTTCGGGGGAGGAGATGTTGAAGATGTTGAAGGCGAAGGACTTGGAGTTTTCCGAGGAGGAGCTCCAAAGCACGCCATTTTGGTCCGAGTTGGTGCTTCACCTCTCTCGTGCCGTGGACACGAAGCTCGCTGCCGTTGCGACGAAGCTGCAGCAGTGTGAGGTGTCTTCGTGGACCTCTGTCGCCGCGGGCGACGGGGTTGTGAGTGGTGGTGGTGGGGCTGTTGCTGCTGCTGCTGCTGCTGATGATGATGACGCTGGTGCTGTTGAGGAACCTGCTGCTACCGCCGGGGTTGGTGCTGGTGGTGGGGCTGGCGATGATAACGACTCCACCAATAGAGGTGGTGGTGGTGGCGGTGACAGCCAGACCACGGCTTCCAAGACCGGGGAGGGGGGCAACCTCTTGGCCCGGCTGATGGCGATGTCGGTCGCGGCAGGGGCCGAGACCCACTCGGACCTGTTGAAGAAGGCGCAAGCCAACTTGACTGTCAAGAAACAAGTGCTCCGGCTGCTCTTGAACCTGCCGGTGTCGGCCAGGTCGGCGACCTTGCTCGGCGAACCGGAGCTGGTGTCTGTGGTCGAGGACTTGGACTTGGGTCAAACTGCGGTGCGTTGGGTGGTGCACTATCGTGAAGACCTACAGATGCTCACGGTCGAGCTTCAAGAGGAGAAGCTGTTACAACCTTTCCTCAAGGCGTTGTATGAGGCGTGTTACCCTGCGGTGTGGAAGATGCTGGATCAGTCTGTGTTGAAAGGGCTGGTGCCGGAGAAACAGCCGCAGATGGAGTGCGTGCGGTACCATCCCGGGGACGCGTGGTCGTATGCCCTGAAGTGCCTGATTGTGCCGTCTGCTGCGTCGTTGAAGGACCTGAAGAATATCCCGTCCGACCTTGCGTTCACGGTGGTGGGCGGGGGGGCGGGCATCCACGCAAGTCTATGAGTCCTTCTTCGCAGGCATTGAGGAGCGACGGCGTGCGGTGCGGTTTGTCTTCGACGCCGTCCAGTCCTGTGGCACGCCCGCGTTGCAGACATTGTGTGTGAACCTGAAAGCTGACTTTGAGACGGCGGCGACTTTGAGTTTGCGTACCGCCGTGCTCCGGGCCAAGGAAGACCTGCCGATCTTGCAGGAGGTAGCTCGAGACCTCTACGATTTCAAGAAGGGGCTGGACATTGGCCACGAGCTGAAGTATGACGAACTCAAGCAGTGGGTGGAGAACCTGCTTGGGTCATCCACGGCACACGAACATTCACAGGCGTCCATGAGGGACTGGAACCCGCAGTTGGTGGCGAAGTATGCGCGCGGGGAGCTGACGTGCTGGCATTGTCAAAAGACGGGGCACACGAAGAAGGACTGCCCTGATCGAGCCGCAGGCAAGCCGAAGAAACCGCGGCCAGGAGGCGGCGGCGGTGGCGGCGGCGGCGGCACTCGTGACCGGTGGACTCCGACTGGATCAAAGAAGACGAAGTCGGGGGGAGGGGATAGGTCCCTCGTGATGCAGACCGACCGCGGCAAGAAACAGCAGTCCAAGTTTCCGGAGCAGTTCACGGCCAAGGCGGCGTCGAAGTGGTGTCCCGCGTTTGTTGCGACCGGGACGTGTCAGAAGCAGGGGTGTCAGCTGAAGCATCACAAGGGGATCAAGAGTCTGGGCCTGCGTGCTCTCTCTAAATCCGCGTGCAAGGCTATGACGTCGCAGTCGAAGTGGAAGCAGTCGTTTGGCGAAGGGAAGTGCAAGGCCAAGGACTATCTCGAGTACCTCGCGTCGGCCCAGGGCGCTGTCAAGAACAAGAAGTCGTATTCGAAGTTTGCGAAAACGTCCTCTCCGGGCTCCGAGGACAGCGGGTCATCACCTCCGGCTTCGTGGCAGGAACAGATGGCCGAGATGAAGACCCTCCTGACGCAGATGACTGAATCCGCGAACGTACCCACGCGGACGGGGTTGGCCAGAGTAAGTACCTCCAGTGTCGCTCGGGCGGCTCGCAGTGTGCGGTGTTCTCGGTGTGGAGAGCCGGGCCATGACGAGTCTGAATGCCCGGAGAGTGGGTGTCCTGTGTGCGGCGAGGTGCACGGACCTGACGAGTGCCCGGAGCAGGCTAGGTACGAGAAGATGCGCAAGTACTTCGGCAAGGGCGGCCGCGGGTTTTCCAAACGCTGCGTTGTCAAGTACGTGAAGTCGTTCCCCGTGGACCTGAGCGAGTTGGGGACGCTCAAACCGGTCGAGGAGCTGTGTGGGGATTTCAAGCTCTCTTCGACTCCACTCGTGTCCGCCGCTGGGGCGGATAATGGCGGGCCGGCGGCCCGGGCGGCCGCAAGCAGAAGTGCCGGCGGCCGTGGCAACTTATTGCGTCCCGGGGCGGTGTTGCTGGCGAGTCAGGACTTTAGGAGGAGCGGCCCCTTGACGCAAGATTGGGACTGCTCTCTCTTCCCGGACGACGACAGCGTGGTGCCCACTTCGGCGGCCTTCTCCGAGTACACGGACGGGGTGCAGCCTGAGCAACTGGGGGCTCCGACGGGGTCGTTCACCGGTGTACCCACCCATCCTCTGCCTCTCGTTCCGCGTGCGTGGATAGCGGCGGCGGCGAAGACCGGCTTCCGGTCGACGGAAGAGGGGGTGGGGGCAGACAAACCAACGGTTGGGCCGCGACGTGCCGGGCCGGGGGCGAAGTCTGTCAATGAAGAGGCCGATAGGCGCAAGGCCAGGAAGCGTCTAGGTTTCATCATGGAGGAACCCAACACTGGTGGGGTCCCTCTTCGGGAGAAGGAACTCCCCGTAGGGGTGCAGGACGGGCATGAATTACCACAGAACCTCGAGTGTATGGCGTCGATTGCTGCTGGTCGTCCGTGTTCTCCTTTTCCCAACCCTCTTCCTCCTCTCTCTGTTACCTCCAAGGCGGTGGCGACGGCGGAGAAGGAGCGTCGGAAGACGGAAAAAGCCGTGGCCAAGGCCAGAGAGTGGTCTGCGTACAAGGCGTCGACGAGGTCGTCGTCTTGGGCCGGGTCACGCGGCTTACAGGTCAACAAGGCTGGCCGACTGCGGTGGTCGAACTTTACCTGGATGTTGGACGGCGGAGCCTCGGTCCCGATCGCTCACCCGTGCATCAAGGACATGTGCGGAGTCAAGGTATTGCGCCGTCTGGTGGGGCAGTTCACGGAAACGGCTTCCGGCGAGAAGGTCCCCATCGAGCACGAGGTGGCGGTGTTCGGGAGGGAATTTCCCGGGATCTTGATGGTGGTGAGGACGATGGCGTCCGTGCCCAAGGACGCGTTCCTGATTGGCCTGCGCGCGTTCACCAGGACGCATGAGGCGGGCCTGGGCACTTTTGTATTCACGCAGGGGGCGGCCGAGAGCTACCTGCGGACACGGGACGGGTCTTTCAGCACACTGGCGTCGGTGGCGGACGAGACGGACACGTACCCGATCAAGCTCACGACCCTGGACAAGATTATGGCTCAGCTTCATCGTCACCGGACGCTGCAGCGAGCTCTCATGTTTCGGCGGTTTGTGGATAAGCGGCGGGCCTTGAATGCTCGTGCTTTGGCTGTCACGCTGCTAGATCCACCGAGACACCGACAACACCAAAAGATGCTGCACCGCGCCAACGTGCGTCAGGCAGTAGCAGCTGGGGCGTTGCAGGGCGTCAAAGTACGAGACCCGCGGAGCGGGCACTCGTGCCAACTGTGCGACGCCGTCAAGACGACGGTGAAGCACGACACCGGCGAGTCCGTGGACGTGGTATCCGTCCTTCGGAACGCCCCTTATGCGTTCCACACCGTTCACCTGGATTTCAAGGGACCTGTTCCAGCGGCTCGAGATGGCGAGCGTTTTGGTGCCTGCTTCACGGACATGAAGAGCGGACAGAGGCTCCCGCTTCCGTTGACCCTGAAGACTCAGACACCGAAGATCATCATGCAAATGATGGACTGGGTCCGGATGCGGTGGCCTTTGTGGACGGACGAGGTGACGGGCGGGTTGGACGAACCAGATATGAAGGTAGTTCTCGTGGACTGGGACCCCTACCTTCTAGGTGCGCCTTTCAAGGCGGCCATGTCCCGAATGGGCATCAGGGTGCAAGCGGCGGCTCCGCCGTATCACCCCTGGCGCCACGGGACGGCGGAAGTGTGCGTGAAGCAGGTCTGGCAGGACACACTTTTGTCTCTTTGGGGATCGGATGCTCCGATCGAGTTCTGGGCGTTGGCGATGAGGTACCTGGGGTACTACTACTACCGGCTACCGATCAAGCTGCGCGGCAAGTGGGTCACCCCTCAGTATGTTCTGGAGGGGCGGGCCACCAAGTACCCCGAGGATTTTGTGATGCTAGAGCCGTTCTTCACGCCGTGCGTGATTGCGCGCACCAAGGTGGAGCGCAGTCTGTCGATTTGGGGCGAGAACCAGAAGCACAAGCCGTTCCGCGTGCACGGCGAGCCCGGCCGGATTGTGGGCGTCTCGTCGGAGTACCCGGGGTGCCACCTGATTCTTGCACACGGGAACCTTCTCCCTAGGCCCCGCGACTGGGTCTACGTGCAGCAGAAACAGCACCAATTCACACAGGTCACCGACAAGGCCGCGGACGCGTTGAAGAAATTCGCCGAGGAGCTCGGCGACGTCGACAAGGAGCAGAACCGCGTCGTCGCTATCCCGGAGGTCCGCGTGACGGTCCACCACACACCGCCACATGCCGTGGCGGTGACGTCAGCCAATTTGGCTGACACTGCAGCACAGCAGCAAGCGCGTGCTGAACACATCGAAGCAGGCCGGCGACGACTCGAGTTGACAACAGGGAGGGACGGTATCCAGTTCCCGGGGGAAGTCGAGGAGAAGAAGGCCGAGCCCCACGAGCTGGACGGCAAAGAGGTAATATTGCGACGGCGCGGTGGGGGGATGCATTCGTTTGTGAACGTGGCCGGCGTCGTCGAGGCAGACGGCGTCACACCCGGCCGAGTGCGGGTGCGGGTCACGGATGACGATGGGGAGAGCACGTTCTTGCGCGTCCGGGAGCGGGAGCTCCCCGCCGCAAGACAACGCTTCGAGCGTCAGGAAGCGGCAACCGCGGCGGCGGCGGCGTCTTCCGGGGCAGACGACGCCAATGCCAACGGCGTGCGGGCGAATGACGCCGAAGGTATAGAACCCCATCAGGCAGCTTTGGACCAGGTCCTCGCTGCCACCGCCGACGGACAGGACGCTGTGGACGACACAGAGTTGGTGCGCCGTGCGGCGGAAATAATGGAGGCCGCGCCGTCTGTGGCGGCGCCGCCTCTCCCGGCCCCCGTCGTCGGCGCTAGCGTCGCGACAGGGGCGTCGGCTGGTGCTTCCACTGCTCCCACGGGTGGGGCTGCTTCGGATGCGAGTGCAGACCTTGCCTCTTCTCCCCTTTCTTCCTCTTCCTCGCCTGAATTATCGGTGCCCGCGGACCCCGAGGGAGGGAGTGTGGCAGAGAAAGAGAACGATGAGATGAGCGAGAAGGAGGAGAAGAGCCGGGATGATGGTGTATCTTCGGACGGCAGGGTGAAGACTGCCAAGAAGGTGAAGTGGAGCAGCAGCACATGGAGCGAGAACGGCCGGGCCAGCACTGACCAGGTGCCGATAGAGGACCGGGACAGCACTGACCGGATGATACAGTGGATCAAGAACGGCCGGGACAGCACTGACCAGGTGCTGGTAGAGGATCTCTCAGTCGAGGATCTGAGGGATCAGTGCAGGCAGTTGAGACAGATGCTCAAGGAACACCAAGAGTACATGCCTGCCGTCACATTAGAGGAGGAAGCGGGTGCGTCCTCCAGTACGGGCAAAACGACGTGGCCGAAGACGCCGAAGTCCCGAACAGAGCACCAAGACCCAGGCGCGACGGCGCCGACGGAGAAGAGCAGCCCCAGGCAGATGGCGAAAGCGGCACTGGACCTGCTCCGTGAGTACACGCGGACGGAAGCCGAGAGTGAGAGCATTGCAGACGACGACGAGGAGGTCGCCCAGGTCATAGAGCTCGAGTTGGTGGTCGGCGTGGAGGTCGACGACGACACCGGCGAGTGGGTGGACGTGAACGCCAACTACAACGTCGGGCCCGAGTCGTGCAGGGTGTTGATGGCGAAGCTGCGGGAACAAGCACGCGCGGACGAGGCGACGATGACTGCGCACGAGGCGTACTCCCACGCCGTCAACACCAAGAAGGTCGAGAACGTCATGATGGCAGAGCCGGACGAGAGTAGGCACGAAGCGTCACGTTTGAAGACCAAGTTGAAGGAATTCAAGGTCATGAGAGCCAAGAAGGACTTCCAGCAACGGTTCAAGGCTGAGGGCTTGGCGGCCGAGCCGAAGAACCGTCGGGAGTGCGAGCTCGCCGATATGCTGAGCGGGGGCGAGACGCAGTGGGTGAAGGCGCGCGAGGATGAGTACAAGAGTTTTTGGGACGTGGCAGCGGTGCGTGTACGCAAGCTGTCCGACCTACCCAAGGGTACCAAGATCCTCCGCGGCTTCACCATCCTGAAAGCCAAGAAGAAAGGCGGCCGCGTTGTTCGTTATAAAGCAAGGCTGGTCATCGATGGCAGTCGAGAACAAGTCCCGTGGAAGGACAAGTTCAGCCCGACGGCGCGACAGGACACGATTCGCATCGTGAGCAGAATAGCGGCCTACCACTCCTTGTGCGTGGCCGCCGGCGACGCCAAGACTGCGTTCCTCTTCAACAAACTGCACGGGAAGTATGGCCTGAAGGTGTTCAGACCAAGTGCTGATTTCAAGAAGGAGGACGGGTCCCCGCTGGCACCGGACGAGGTGCTGGAGGTGGTGTCGCATCTTTACGGGTTGTCCAGTGCGCCGGCCGGCCTCTACGCGTCGATGAAGTCCATCTTTGAGGAAGACATGGGGCTCGTGCGGAACAAGCACGACCACTGCTGCTTCTTTGGGGCGTGGCCGGGAGGTTACTGCATCGTCATCTCCTGGGTGGACGACAGCCTCATCGTAACCACGGACTGGAAGGTGGTGGACAACTTTGAGACACTCATTCAGGCCGCCGGGTACACCTACACGATCGAGAAGTGGCCGTCTGAGTACACCGGAATCGAGTACGAGTACTTCGAGGACGGATCCCTTAGGCTGACGCAGCAGGCGTACACCCTCCAGATCATCAAGCGGTTCGAAGATCATTGGGGGGAGCGCGTGCCGCTCCGTCACCGGGAAGCAACGGAGAAGTTCAACGACTTCGCCTTGCAAGCCGCCGCAGAGAAGTTCCTGGTCGGGGCCACGAAGAAGGAGATCAAGACGCGCGTCGCGTTTGGTCATCGCTTTTGTGGCTCGGTCTTGTATCTCTGCTCCGGCACCAGACCTGACCTGTGCAGTGCGTTGCAGCCCATGTTGAGGGCAATGCAGCGCCCGTCGGATCTGTTTGTGGCAGCTGCCAAGCACATGATAGGGTACTTGAAGCAGCTGGCAGACCGGCGTCCTGGTCTGTTTTACCCCTGCAAGTCAAAAGGGGAGCCGGCGTTCCCGAAGCTGGAGGCTTTCGTGGACGCGGCATACGGGGTTCGGTCCAACGGCAAGTCGGTCACTGGCTACGTCATCTACTTGGCGTCGGCACCGGTGTCGTGGTCCTGCACGAGTCAGCGCATTCTGGCGTTGTCTTCGACGGAGGCGGAGTTCATTGCCGTCTCTGATGTAGTGAAGATGGTACTCTGGGCTGTGATGCTGCTCGGGTTCATGGGCTTCAGGACGACTCCGGTGGGCGTGCACGTCGATAACGAGGCAGCGATCAAGCTGAGCTCGCACTCGTCATTCTTCAGTCGCACGAAACACGTTCTCCTGCGGTACCTCCATGTGCGGGACGTTGTCGCCGCGGGTATCGTGGACCTCTACAAGGTCCTGGGAACGGACAATGTGAGTGATCTCACAACCAAGGTGGTCGCCTACCCAAGGGCGAAGTTCGAGCACTTGCGCGCGCGGATGCTGCACCTCGAGAAGACCTCGGGTGTTTCGAGCAGGGAGGGCGCACGCGACGTCGGACGGCGGAAGAAGTAATGTTCTACCGCCACAACACGGTGATGGACCGTGCCCGAGTGCACGGGGGAGGGTGTTGGTTGTTATGTGGCTTGGGACCATGAGACGATCTTTGGAGGGTCGTCGCTGGCCCAGGATAGCGACCATCCGGCTCCGCAAAGCGGTTTCATCATTGGCGTCATCGTATCTGACTCTGAGTCATTGGGAATGCGTTGACCGTTTTTGGAGCGACAAGATGAAAAGAAATGTTCAACGAGTCGTCCCGGAGATGCATCCTACTGGCGTCTGCTGCACTACGAAAGTACTACAAGAACGAGAATAATAAATGATGTGAAGAAAGAAGAATGCTTGTTTAGATTTCTCTAAGGTACTTATAGGAAAAACGATAGTAGTTGTATATAGAATAGTAGCAGATGAGGTAGGGTAAAAATGTACATATTATAGGAGGAAATACAATATGAGTACGGGAACAAAGGAAAAAACAGGGCTGCACCACAAAGGCTTTTTTGTTTATTTTTGCCTTGTGGTGTTTCGTGCCTGTTGCTCCTCCCGTGGCTCTCCTCCGTCGTGGTCGTCGCTCTGCTGCGCACCACACTACCGAACAGACTGTATAAAGTATAGACGTCTTTATACCTATATGGTGCTTCCCGTGACGAGACGGGAAGTGCAGTGTGCCAGCGCGCGCAGGAGCGCGTGCGCAACTTTTCTTTTCTCTTTCTTGATCTAAATGCTTTGTTGAACAACACTCCGCTCTGCTTGACTTGCTTAAAACCTCTGGTGCTTAGCAAGGTGGTCGGCCGACTTCAATCACTAGCAAAAGATCTCTGGAGTGTGCCAGGTTGTCACAGCACATCCAACATGTATACATATATTGTAGTACTAATCGTACAGCTTATATTGCACTAATTGTACAATGGGAAAGTGTCAGTATTCGTCCCAACATATATATATATACCCTAGGGTATATATAGTACTATATAATATATGCATACTAAGGGGCGTTACATAATTACCGCATCGTTTTTTTTGGCGGCGTCGAGATCTGTGGAGAGGCCCAGAACATAGGAAAGGAGGCATGTACAGCCATTATACACCCCATACATGGATTCTACAGACAAAATAGGGTCTAGAAGGGTCTCACTAGAACATAGAACATATCGCTGAAGACGAAAGCCCTATCACTAGGTCGTCGAACACATCGAACGTTCTTCATCTGGGACCTCAGCGGGTGCGAAATCGAGATGATGCTTTGTATGTTGCCAGAAGCGTCGGTCCAGAGAGATTAGGGATGTCTAGGCCTGTGCCTCTTGGATGGTGTTGGCCTTCTGGAATGGTGTGTGGTATCACTCTGAGCAAGGGGACTGATGAGTAACCGCAACCGATTGTCAGATCGGTTCCCTTATTGGCCACCGTTGAGAAATGTAACGGTCATATCAACGCAATGGCCGGTGCGCAATGGCCGGTACATGATGACGTCATATGTACCACCCCGGCTAGCAATGATACCCCCGCCTAGGACCCACTACCTAAAACTCCCTCTCCACACACATCTCGACATATATTCCCGTACACACTGCCATACCATTATCACGATCACAACACCCCAGTCACTTTGGAAATACGATCTCACTTTCAGATATTTCCTCTACCACCTTGCAACACACCGAGCGAATGCATACACCTACCTTCGCGCGCTGCCTGCCAATGAACTGATGCGCTTCTATATCCTCTCCAACAATCTACCCAATAAAAAACTTCGCGCCAACCTCCACCACTATACCCTCAACATGCTACATCGTAAGTACAACTTCCGACCCCGTTTCACCAATCTTGTTGTTAAGATCCCTTTCCATCACTACCCAAAACACTATATATCATCATTGGTTAAACGAACTATTGCCTGCTCCGACATCCCTCCATTTGCCACACGTTTCGTCCGTAACAATACTCGTGTCGTTTTCACTCGTCGGAAAAATATCGCCGATTTGTTTAACAACACTATCCAACAACAAAAACACTTCTCACTACACAATAAACCTTCCTGTACTTGCCACCTAATTCGAGCATGGACTGGTTTCTCTACCCCTATTAATGATACGAACTCGTGCCCCAACCACTTTTGTTTCTCTGCCCCCTCTCTTCCCCAACACCTCCAGATCCTTAACACAAACACAAAAAACATCCCTTGCCCCTCACTCTCTACCACCACCCACGAACTCCAAAACTCCTTTTCCGCCTATTTCCAAACATTACAATCCTTCAATTACAACAAACAAACTGGTTCCTCCGCCTCCTCTCGCTCCATCTATTCCCATATTCACCAATCAAATCCTGTCCAACCCTACCGCCTCCAACAACAAAACATCCCGACTCTCTCCTTTCTTTCGCACACAAAACAAGCTCTCGGAAATACCACCATTACATACCCCGACAAAGAGAACAATAGACTTCGTTTTTGCTGTCCTCTAGTTACATGGACACGCCATAAACAACTCTTCCTCGAGGATACTGACCACTACCAAGAATCCTCCTATTCTCGGTCTTTTATACTTAGCCTGTTCCCCAAATTCCTCTCCATCGCAAACCTCTCAAACCGTTTCCGAATTCCCACCAAACTGATCTCCCGTGCTGCTATTACCTCGATCAAGCAAAGGACACTACCCGTTCCCGACCCCTCGTCTCATATTTTCACCACCCACTTTAAAAACTCTTCAACTACGCGGCTAGAGCCCTCACCCTAGTCCTCCAATCCTGCAAAGTACAGTCGTCCGTCCTCTGGCGCACAAAAGATCTCGTCAATGACATCGACTCTATCCGCCAGAAACTCATGTCGACCTACCAAACCAACACGAAAATAATGATGTTCTGCGCCGATATCAAGAACATGTACACCGAACTCCCCCACGACATCATCATTAAGTCCATTCACTTCATGTTCCACAACATCCAACAACTACGCAAATACCGCAAATACCGAAAAATCTCTGTTCCTCGAGCAAAACACGACAAAGTCTTCGGCTACTCTCAAAACTATCGATCGTTCATTAATCTCTCCTTTAAAGATATCATCTCTATCACGACTTTCGACATTCGCAGTGTTTACTTCACATCCCTCGGCAAAATCCTACACCAATTCAAAGGAATCCCCATGGGCTCTCCAGGCTCACCCGCATATGCCATCTGTATTTGTATGTACTACGAACACCAATTCTACAACTCCATCTACGACTCTCAAAAACTCAACCCCCACCTTCCCAACAACACCCTCATCATTCGTGCGAAACGTTACATCGACGATGTCCTCGGATTTGTTGCCTATGACTCCACCCGTCCTATTACACGCTCCATCGCCACTCGCTTCAT
>Ga0099798_10489_pt1 | contig 13151 bp, 15 predicted proteins | sample Uncmet_Sort29A_1_FD_89870 | JGI IMG/M metagenome (GOLD analysis project Ga0099798, IMG submission 89870) | Marine eukaryotic communities from CALCOFI LINE 67, Pacific Ocean - CN13ID_Sort29A_1 | ecosystem: Environmental > Aquatic > Marine > Oceanic | place: Pacific Ocean: Monterey Bay | collected... | reverse complement strand
TATCTTTTCAACTTCACATAATTATTTTACTCACACATGCTTACAACCAAACGACAAAAACAAACTTGAAATGAAATGAGGCATGGAATATTTTTTTAATTCAACTTGTATTATTTTAAAAAATAAATAAGGACTGTTGGTACTAATTAATGGTTGTTAATTCGTATTAAAGTAATTAGATGATGAATTGTCAAAAATCTGTTACAACTTTAAATTAATTATGATAAAAATTTAAAAACGAAATTATTCATGAAAAAATAAAATTAAAAATACATTGTACAGTTACCACTTAATAAAATTTAATGGCATGGGGGTTTCTGCTGGCGGCTTTCGCTTGCACGCGCTTGTTGTGTTCTTTTCGCGCGTCCTTCCTGGCCTGTTCGGACGGGCTGCGAAGCTTCTTGTAACCTCCGTCACCTCCGAACAATTTATTGTAAATTCCGCGACCCTGCACAAAAGCACTTTCGTGAATGGTAGAAGACACCTGCAGGGCGTTAGCGCAGCCCAACGCCGCCATCACGACCAACATAATTCTAAAAAGCTGCATGGTTTGTTTTATTTTTTTCGTTGAGTAAAAAAACGTGGTTGTATTGAAGTGAAAAACGTGTAAATTTTGAAATTGTTGTTTTAAAATTACTTAGATGAAAATTTAAAAATGATTATGATTTATTTTGGATGGAAGCGAGAGAGAATGGTGTGAAGATGGTGGTGTGACGTTTAATTTGTGTTATTTTTTATAATTATAATAATTTTAAAATTTTGTTGGTTTGGTTGGTTGTTGGTAAAAAAACATTAAACATAATTTTGGCAACATAATTATTTCTAGATAGCGTCTTGAGCATATTGGAACTTTTCTTAAATTATTGTTAATAATAAAATTAATTTAAAAATGGCATACGCGCAAACCCATTTTCAACAAAACACTTCCGGAGTGTTAAAAAAATGTGTACAACTGGAATGATAATGCTCTGTGATTTTTATTATTTGCACGACTCTGTTTTTAATACATTCCTCTCTCTGTCTCACAAATGACAAACTACCGACAACAAATTAATGTATGACAAAAAAATATTTTTATTAATTCTGGTTAGATGATGTTTTTTCATACTATCACCGCATTTAAACAGTAATTTCCAATGAAAAATACAATGCATTAATTAAATTTTGTGTTACTACAACGAAATTTATGTGAATTAATAAAATTAATTAACATTGGACGACGGAATTTTCGTCCGCTTCTTTGCTTTCACGGATGTCCAAATGCTTAAGAATGGTGCGATCAGACCACATTGCCACGGTGCTTGGTGATCTTGTGATAGCATCCACGTGCAACTTTTTGTCAACCTCCTCAGGTGCAATTGGGGGTTCTTTAACCAACAACTTTTTGAAATCGACACGTCCCTCGTCGTTTGTCATTACTTCTCCCAGTGGAAACCTAAATGTTACGTTTCAATCATTAATTAAAAAAATATTTTAACGAAAACGAAAATAATTTATAAATGTCAAACTGTTCCTGATGTGCGGAATCCATACTCCATCGTGTCCATCTGAAAACCTTTCTTTCTGGCTGTGTTGGTTTTTCAACATTTTCAGTCACGCCTGTGCATACACTGTCTGTGCAAACACGAATCGCACCAACCGATGCAATATATGAGATTAAAAAATTCATCATCTTATTATAATTACCGATTGTTTTATTTTTTTCTACCGCGTTGAATTGTTGTACTTTTTGAATGTGTTTTAATTAGTAATTATTTTTTAATTGAAAAAAATGAGTCGTAATTGAAAATGAAATGAATTAATTTAAAAGAAAATTATTTTAATGTTTTAGCTGTTAGTCAATTGTTAGTTTGATGAAAATGAAAAATGTAAAGTGGTGATGTGAAATAGTTTTTGAAATTTATTTGAAATTTGGTTTCAATATTTTATTGTTGTGTGATGGTTAGTTAACGAATCGGTACATGTGAATATATGAGTAATTATTTAGGACGATTAATTTGAAAACTGTTTTAACTTTAATTTTAATTTTTTATATTTGAAAATTTAAATTTTGAAAAACAATATATGTAACGATGCGATCACAACCAGTGGTTCACGCCATTCGTGTTCAACTTTGTTTTTAATTAAAATTTATTTTTAAATTAATTAATTGTTTAGTGAAATGCATGACACGAAAATGCAATAGCAAAATCGTATTACAACATTTATTTAAAATTGCGCATGCAGACGAAAAAATTATTATATGAACCTCAACTTTTTTAACAACTTTCACAATGCAACTCACTATGACAACATACTAACCAACAGAATGACATGAAGCTAGAAATAATTTTGAATTCGTATTAATTATTTGGCGTTAGCCGCATGCACTTGTTAATTAAATATTATTCAAATCAAATTATCAATGACGCATTGATTAATTACTTCAAACTTAATTCATTTTAATTCAATGTTCATAAAAATTATTGCGACCGCTGCCTAGCTGCATGAACAAGCGGACTGGGGCGGCGGGGGTGCATCGACCGCATGGATTTTGCAGCGGTTTTTACACGTTGAATAGGCTTGGCTTTGTGGACATGTGTCTTCTCAAAAGCACGGTGCGGTCGGCGAGTAACAGCAACTTTTCCTTCCCCATGGAACTGCTTCCGGCTTTGATTACGAACGTAATTCTGATGTTCAGACACACTGAACGTTCGAACCCCCTTACTTCTGTAATACGCGGCGTCCCTTTCTTCGTTCACCCGAGCAAGCCGTTTATTTTCAATTTTTGTGTCGGCACTTTTTTCTTCCGTCTTCTTTTCAACAAAACGATTTTTCCTCAACGCTTTCTTACACGACCTGCCCTCCTTGGCTTGTTCAGCGCGGCGTTGCTCTTTAAAAGATGTTTTCACGCAGGCATCAGATTTAGCTTTCCGCAAAATCGGTAATGATTTAAAAAACGAACTTTTTTTCGAAAGAGTTGGCATGGATCGGGTCGTGGGAAGTGGAGGGCTGTTCGCGTTTGATTCATCCGTCGACGACCCGAAATTCCATTCTTTACCTTTGCCGTACTCAGACCACACCATCCACCCTCGGACATCTTCAGCCTCGGCCTCGGTAAGACCTTCAGTGTATTTAGCCACAAAATCATTGGCATTTGACGCTCTTTGCCTGCGCCTCGTTAAAGACCTTTGATACAAATCCTCGGACGCGCCGACAGTAGAAACCATTACAAATGCGGAGCACAACTTCATCTTTTATAAATTTGAAATCAGATAATTTTTGATTTTTCTTTTTTGTATGTTGGATGTAAAAATATAAGTTCGGTAATAATTAGTTAGTTATCAGAAAGAACTTGTTGTAGACTATATATGAAAATGGACATTGGTTTGGTATGGTGGTGGTTAATTTGTTGTAACGTATAATAATTAATTAATTACATTGCAATAATAATATAATTATATAATTTTATTCAATGTGATCATAATATTCCGAACAAACGAAATATTACAACGACATAATAATTTACAATTTAGTAAAATAATTAAATGTCAACCAAAATGAAAAATAATTATAATAACTTTCACGTTAAATTATTATAATTAGTTTGCACAACGCTGGTAAAATTATTAAAATCATCCAGAACAATATACACTAATTACCTTATTGTTTGGACGTGCAATAATGTTAAAACTTACAGGGTTTAATTTTAACTGCAACACCATACTTACTTTTCTTGCAACACTCTCTCTATCTCCACTCTCAACTTTTAAACCACAACATGCAATAATTTTAACTTTCAATATTTTTTGACACACGCACATTGCCAAATTACAATTAATTACTTTGTCAGCACTTACAAGGCAACGTGTTGGCGTGATGGCGAGCATGAAATTATAAGTTTGTTAATTCGTACATAATTAATTTTATTAGAACTGAAAAGAAAAATTGAATTAATTTTAATTCTGATTAGCAATGAACGTTGAATTCAAAAATTGGAATTTAATTAATTAGTATTTACTGCTCGTTTCTGCGACGAACAACCGTGCCGACACGCATGAGTTTCGCAGAGCACGGACGACGCACTGTACCGAGATGCACGCGCACTACACGTGGAGCTGCCTCGATGCTGCGTTGTGGTTCACTGCGAATCTGTTTTTGGAAATCCGCCAGAGACGTTGTACGAACGCCGCGCGCCTCGTAGAAGTTTTTGTTTTGTCGTTCCGCCACCTCGCGCAATACTTTCTCACGCTTTTCTGCTCGTTTCGTGGTAACGGTTTTGACCTGTGCTGGTTTTGCAGGCTGGGTGTTGAGCATGTCCATTTTTAATTCTTCGTGTTTAGTTCCAACTGGCTGGCGGCAATTGAAAAACTTTTTAACCTTTTTTCTTAACCCTTTTCCAGTCTTACGCATGTCTGGAATTCGGAAACCACTCTTATGCCGTTGAGAAGTCGTCGGCTCATGCTGATGCTGCGGGGTGTCCAAATGAGCGAGGGGTTCATTTTGTATTGCGTTCCACGATTCGTCGCCCAACCACCTGTCTATCTCACTAGAGGCGCCGACGCCAATAGTGGAAAATTGTAAACCCGCCAACACCGCAAAATAATTTTTCATATTTTAATATTTACTGCTATTTGTTTGTGGAAAACGTTACTGCTGTTAATTAAATAATTTTTTGGAAATCTAAATTTAAGTTCGGTTTAGAGAGAAAGAACTTCTGATGATTGTTGTTGTTGTTGTGAAAATGTTTTAAAATTAAATTAATTAATGTTTTACAGAAAACAAAATTAATGGTCAGAACAATTGTCAAGGAACGTTTCAACATGGTCAAAATTAATAAAATAATGAATTTCATGATTCATCAAATTATTTTCAATTTAAATTCAAAAGCTGGGTCAAAAGAATATCCATACATCCGTTTTGGAAAAAATGCTGAACTTCAAACACGTTCATCATTTTGTAAATTAATTATTAATATATATTTTGGTTGTAAATATTATTTAAAGCACACTCTCAATACGATTGTTTTTTTGCATTACATCCTCACAATCGCAACACATTTTCAACAACATCCAAATTTCGCGAGGTCAAAGATAATATTGCGCGAGTAAAATTTTATTTCATTTACTTCAACTGTTTTGATATTGTTTTCTGTAAACGAATATTACCTGCAAATTCTTCATGTTAATTCACGCTTTTATGAACTATAAAGAATCGGTTTAATTATAAATTTCTATTTCGTGTTGTGGTTGTATTTTGTTGTGGAAATGTGGATAGAACTACGACGTAAATTACTATTTAAATAGTGTAAATGACTGGACGATAATTATTTATGTAACTTATTTTTATGATGTTGTAATAAAATCTGAATGAATGAAATTATTTTATTATTAGCCCCATATAATTTTATTTTCAACAAATTAATTATTTGCTATTATTATTTTTGCGTAAACAAAAAACGAGATGGTCGGTGCCAGTCAACGTACATTATTATTGACAACTCCCTCATTATTGTCTTTTACAAAAAATGTTTGTGTTATACTAATTCTGAATTCAAATTTCATTAGTTGGTTTTTATTTTAATACAAGATATAATCAATATGGAACCATATAAATTAGTTTTTAAAAATGTGCATGACGTTAATTTACAAATAATTCAAAATCGCAATTTTGAAAATTTGTTTGGCCACAATGAATTAATTCAGATAATTTTTAAGTGGGTTAACTGAAACTTATTTACGGTTTCTGTTATTTTTGGAACAGTGCCATCGCCTAGACTCTTCAATCTCAAATTAAGAAAATAAGAGTTAAGACGAAACGAATTAATAGCAGAAATAAATTATCCGCATGAGATTAACTTTTGCGTTTGGTGTAACGATGGTTACGAAATTACGTAATTGTAATAGGTTTGATCAGTTTTGGTTATTGCTTTTTTATTTTTCACTTTCGATATTTTTGGTTATAAATGTTTGGAACGTGTACGTTATAATTATAAATTTATCTCTCTGGTTATTGTTGGTGTTAGACGAAATTTTATTTGTAGCAAATAAACTTTTCACTTCACTAAAAAAATAAAAAAAGAATCTTCTAGTTCGTTTTGTCGATACTAGAAAATTTTGAAATTGCAATATGTAAATATACATATCAATTAATTCTTGGTTTTTGTTAATATGTAGCTTCTATGAATGTTATTCGTTTTTCTTAAATAATCAAATTTTAATGATTGATGTCGATTTAGTTTGAATCTAATTAATTTTGTGTTAAGCCGCGCTTAAGCAAGAGGGTGCCAGCTACCATCACTAGCCGGGGGCGCGGGGTGGTGAGATGGGAATTGGATCTCGTGCGGTTTCAACAACTGCTGGTGGTGCGGCGGAGACTGTACCGGCGGGTAGTTGTTCGGCGGTGACATCTGAATGGGCGAGTGGTTCGCGCTCTGGCTCTGGAAATGATGCACAACATTCACCGGACTGGAATTTTGCTGACCTGGTCCCATGGTAGCCTGGAGGGGCGCATGAGGAAAACCCGGCAAGAAAGAACCATCCAACTGACCGGCAGCCAACTTTGCAGATTGAGAATCTTGGAATGTGATAATAGCGACCGCGCTGGCGCCGTTAGAACCCATGCACAATTCGATGTTCAACACATTGCCAAACAAAGACAACAACTGCTGGATCTGATAGCCCTGCACATCTTGAGGAAGGTTCTGAAGATGGACGACGTTAGAATTGCCCTGGCTAACCGCCGGAGTTCCAGCGGGGCTAGGATAAGCCGTAGCGTAAGCAGAACCGACCGGCGTGTGGAAATCCTGCGCGATGGGCGAATGGAAATCCTGATGCGGCGACGGCGGTTGCGGCTGAGGGTAGTAGAAGTGGCCATCAGGTCCTTGAATAGGCTGGCCCTGCATCGGGGGCGGCGGAGCTCCGGGGGGCGACAAATATTGGCCATGAGGAGGTTGCGGCTGTTGCGGCATGGTGTGTCTATTTTTTTACAAAACAATTAATTTTAAAATTGAAATAAAAATTTGGTTAATTAAACCAAATAATTAAATGTTTAAAACAAAAAACGTTCTGTGATCAGAATTTAGACATTTAAACAAACGACATTTAGAACTATGACGTGCAAAAAATAAAATTATACCCATCATCATTGGGCGACCAAGGCGACTGCGAACCAGACTTAAACACTGGGGAATGAGTAGTGCTCGGATTCCACCTAGTAAATTTTTGAAAAAATGTAGGAGAAATTAAAAATAACGAATTTAGGGTTTTCAGAGGCCGATTTTAGGTCTCCAGCGTCGATTTTTGGAAGCTTTTGATTGTTCTGACGTCGATTGTTGAACAAAATTTTCAAATTTCCTGCGGTCAAAGATTTTCAAATCCCAAAAGAATCCCACACCACTTTTTTTGAAAAATTTTCGCGTGCCAATTAAAAAATGAAAAAAAAAAAATAATAAAATTCTGGAACAAAATCGGGGGTCCGAATTTCGATAGACATGTAGTTAGGACTCATTTTTCGTCTCGCAAACGCCCTCAGGGCTCCAAAATGCTCGAAATTTCGATTTCCAATCTTTTTTAAATTTCTCCAACAAGCGACTGTCATATCCCTGATTGTACTGATCGAATTCTGGGTTCGGCGATCTGTATTTTTATTTGTTAAATTAATTATATGAACAATTAAACTCGAGACGAAACATTTTGATAACAATTTAGAAGTTCGGCAAATTCACTTAACGATGTTTCGTCAATGTAAATTTCGATTGTACGTAATTAACTATTAACTTTCGACAATTTAAAAAATATTTTCGTTAAAATTAAAATGTACGCGGGGAACTGCGGGGAGGACGGGAAATTAGGCGAAGCGGTCGTAGACGCGCTGGCGAAACCGGCATCAAAAGCAGCTTGGTTAAATCCGGGGTAGCCGGCGTGGGGGTTGTGACGAGCCTTTTTGAAGGGCTGGCCTTTTCCCTTGCCACCGCCTTTGCCGGAATTATCGAAAGAACGTTTCATGCCTTTTCCTTGACCCTTACCGTTTTGTTGGTTTTGCTCGTCCTTACCAACATCCGGAGCTTTTGCCAATTTTACGACGTAGTTCTTAGTGTCATCCGCGTTGGGGGTGTTGTTGAGTTCGCGAATACATGCCTCGGCCTGTTCGCCAGTTGCGAAGGTAACGAATCCACACGGAGCTTTTTGATTCTTCGCCAAAATTTTAATAGCGAGGATAGTACCAAAACGCTGCGTAATGGAACGAACATCCTCTTCGCGGGTGCCGACAGCAAGCCCACCGATGAAACATTTCTTGCGAGATTTTCCATCAGCAAATCTGACATTAAGAGGGTAATTACCACCAAGAGCGAGTCTTCCATTAAAACCAGCGATGAAGCCCTGGGCTTTGTTGATCTCGTTGAAAACAACGAAACCACAAAGATGAGAAGAACGGTCGGGCTTGGCAAGCACACGCACTTCAATCGGATTGAAAGGAGCCGCGAGCTCAGAAAGAATTTGTTCAGTGGTCGTCAATGGCATTCTGCCAACGAAAACTTCAAATCCTTCTGGAGCGCCAGTGTCATGCGTTAATTTCGTCTGACCCGGCGCGGGAGCAGTAACGCTCACCATGTTAGCCATCGGCTGTTGCATGGGGGGAGCGACGCTGACAAGCTGAGTTTGTTGAGCGGGTTCCATGGCCGGCGGGGCAACCACCTGCGGCATGGGCGGAACTTCCTGATGAACTTGTTGAGCGACAATTTCGGGCGTATTATTTTCCGAAGCCGGTTCCACGACTTGTTGAACTGGTTGGACGACGTTCTCGACCTGCGAATTATTTTCCGCAGCAGCCATGTTAGGGCTAGCGACAGTAGACGGTGCAGGGGAAGGAGTAGCAACCTCGGGCAAATTTTTCGGGGAAACCGCGGATGCGGTGCTCATAGCGCCGATACCTATTTTGAAATCGAAATCAAATGTTTTGATGCAAAAGAAATTTATAATATTTTGAATTTTCGTCCAAATGGAAAAATTATTTTTAAAAATAAAATTGAAAATTACCAGGAGAAGCGTTTTGCTTAATTTCTTCCGTAACTTGCACGTTAGAAGACTCGTTAAAGACAACAAGCATTATATTTCTTATCTGAGCTTTGATTTTTTGAAAAACGTTAATGATGTAATATTTTATTTTTTGCAACTAACAATCGCAAAAAATGCAAAGAAGCTTGAGTTCGATTGAACTAATTAATTCGAAAATATTTTCGAGAGATGTATCTTAATAATTAATATAACGATTTAACTATTTTTTGCACAAATTAATTTGATGTAACAAAACGTTCGTGGCTAACTAATTCGTTTTTACTTTTGCTTATTTTAATTTACAATTAGTAGTAAAATAAAATTGTGGTACAAAATAAATGTTTAACGGGGGGTGAATTGCTTTTTGTAATGGTAGTTTAGTACAAATATTTTTGTAAAAACTGTAAGAAAGCAGTAATTAGACGTTAACTAAGTGTTACAGTTTGGTGGTGGATATTTTTTCGAAAGTGTATTGTGTATTTGGTTATTTCGACTTGAAATAATAACCTGATCTGTATTTGTATTTTTTTGTACAATGTTGAAAATTTAGTATAAACGTCGATAGTGTAAATGCATACGACGGTGCATAGATATTTTATTTTCGTATTTGGTACGATAAAATGTTTGGTAGAAAACGATATGGTCAAAAACGATTTTTATGTTTTATTTCGGAAATAATTTCAATGATTTAGAAATGTTTAGGAGGTAGATGGGGTGTAGTGAACCGACGATGGCAATTAGATATACGCATAGTAACTAATTAGATGATTAAATGGTTGGTTGGTGTGGAAAATCGATTTGTTATGTTTATAAATTATTTTGTTTGCATTAGGCTGTTATTGCTTATTGTTATATTCGTTTGTTGTGAAAATAATTTTATTAAATTAAATTAATTAAATTAATGTTTAAATGCAAAAAAATAATGGTCCGAACAATAGTCAAGGAACATTTCAACGTAGTCAAGACTCAAAAGTAATAAAATAATGAATATTTTGCAATTGCATGATTCATCAAATTATTTTCAATTCAACATCTAGGTCAAAAGAACATCCATACATCCGTTTTGGAATCTCAATAATAATTAAATTCTCACCACATTCTCAATAATAATTACATCCTCACAATTTCACAACACACTTCAACATGGCTGATACAAAATGGCAAAATAATTAATATTTATGTTAACATATTGGTATGCTTTTTCTTTTGACACATTAATGAATTAGATACATAATTATTACATATATAAGAATTCCATAGTAAACCACCTTTGTTTACTAGCATGCGTATGATTTTTATTATTATAAATTCTTTCATGTCTCATTTTTTATGTACAATATGTAAGTAAGTACTGGCCAAGATCGATCGCAAAGATTAACGTCAAGCGAACCGATTTGGCATCATGCAACTCGATTGTCATTTGAACAGTTGTTTTTTATTTTTTTATGCGTGGATAGTTAGATATTAATAATTATTTTTGTAACCTAATTTAATTTTATGATTTTTCGCTGCATTGCGTGGAGATATCGTTCCCGTTATCCCATGCAATGTTTTGGCTTAGAATCGATCCGGTGAAAACTGGTTTTCCATTTTCGTCGGTGCGGGAGTTAAGCATCAAGAGATCTTCACCACAGGGGCCCTCAGGAATTTGACGGCGAATTAGGAGGTCATCATCACCTTCGGCGATAATTCCGTCGTTTTTAGCGAATTCAGCCTCATTCCAGCCAGGAGCTCCCTCCTTCGGAGCACTTGCAACGCTGAGAGGCGGGGCAGTCGGCTCCAAGAATGCAGGAGGAGCACTTGGACCGAGCATAGAGTAGGCGGAAGTTTCGGCGAAAGGTGTATGGTGCATGGGAGCTTGTTGTGGTTGTTGATACCCAGGGGGCATCGGTAAGACGTTGAGATTGCGTTGCGGTTGATTGTGAAGAGGATTAGGTTGCTGATATGGAGATTGTGCTGGTTGTGCGTAGGGGGATTGATGCGGCTGAGCCATTGGCGGCGCGCTGGGCGAGAGATTGTCGTGTGGGGCGTTTTGGGGGAGAGGTGCGTATTGATGATTTGTGTTCGAAGCGGCATCTCCGGAAGCCGCACCAGCGACGACAGGACCTAATCAAATTACAACAATTGACATTATAAAATCGAAATGTTCGTTTTGGAATGCGTTTTTGGTAATTATTTTGAGAAAGATTTTTTAATTTTTCAGACCAGTTGGGGTGACAGGTTTTTTCTTGATGCAGCAGCAGTAGACACTGAGACCAATGATGATTAATCCCACGACGCCAATACTCACGCAGACCTAGATTTTTAATTAAATTTAATGTTTTATGGCGTTTGGAGAGCGATTTTAATGTTTTGAATGATGTTTTTTAATTAAATCTCGAACAATGATGATAATCATGGTGGTATTATCTTCGTCGTCATACGGGGGGTTGTACGGGGGCGGGTCAGGACCTTAGGCAAAATCAATTTTTGATAAAATTATTAATTACAATTTTAAAGCGAAATTATTTAAACAACTAAAAATGGATGGTTTTGATTGCAAAATAATTATTTTTCCTACGTTTTCGTTCCTTTTCCTTCTCCTTCTCCTTCTGTTTTTCATAGGCTGATTTTGACTCTTCTTTCTTTGCCCAAGACGGCGGGGTTGGAGTTCGTGTGGGAATGGGAGTTGGTGTGGGGGGCGGTGTCGGATTTTCGCGCTCCTCCTGGTTTTCTTTTTTCAGGCGCTTAACCTCCTTTTCTTTTTTCAGGCGCTTAAATTTTGCCTTTGCTTTTTTGAGCTTTTGTGGGGTTTCGTCGTCAAATGTGCGCTGGTCCGCAATCTCTTTATCAGCGAACTCGCGTTCGATGCGCGTTTTTTCGTCTTTCAGACGGTTGCTTTCGGTTCTCCACTCGGTATCTTCCTGTGCGCGTTGTGCTTCGACACCATTAGTGATGCTGTAATTCCATCGCCTGTTCTGTGACCTGCGATCCTCGCCACGACGACCTAGTAGAAAATTAAAATGTTGTAGTAATACGTTCATTCTAAATCAGAAAAACAAAATTTTGACTAATGTCGTTTTTCAGCGTTTTGGAATACGTAAAACATTTTTAATTTCTCAAACGTTTGACTTCATCGTGGTCGTCGATTTGTCGGTTAATTTTTGTGAGTGCTGCTTCTTTATCTGCCTCTAATTTTTTCTTGCGAGCCTCATCTTGCGGGCCGCGAATTTCATAGTTCCACTTCCAGTCATCGAAATCGCCACCAAAGTAGCAACACTTATCAATGAACGCCTCATCCGTCAAATCGTCGGATCGCGATACCCTGATGGCGTCCACGCCGGAAAACACACTACTACTAAACAACGCACATCCTAACAGCCCCAGACCAATTTTCACAGAAAACTTATTCCGCATTATTAATATTAGTTCCTTTGATTTATTATTTGTGTCTAACTTTTTTAAGTACTTGGAAATTATTGTAATATGTCGATATGTATGTTCTGAACGCTCTAATATGAAGGTATCGAACGTTTTGTAAATATGTTAACTTTTTGATAATGATGTAACTTTGTAAGTGCTTAGCGATTAATTTTGCCTGGACACTAATTAATTAAACATCAGATGAAATTAATTTTTATTTTTTAATTAATCTCTTTCAACGATGAATTCAATTTTTTAAAAGACTAACTAATGAGAACCGAACAAATATTTTTCGTGTTTTGTTTCGAAAATGTATTTATTGCTTATTATTCAAATTATTACTAATTAAATTTATACTAATTAATTAAATTTATACTAATTAAGTTGGTCAAAAAAATAATTTTATTTAACCTAGTTCAAATTATATAATTTGTATGAACTATTTTATTAATTAATTATGTTGTTTGAATCAATGAATTTTCTCTTTCTCGGTTTTCGATCTAAGAAAACAATTGGAAGTTATAGGGGGTTAGAAATACAATGGTAAATCTATATGTTTTTTGATTGATTTGGTTTTGTGTTAAAATTATTTTGTTGTTGATGAAAATTTTAATTTTGGTTTTGAAATTATGGAGATGTATATGAGTGAGATGAGATGGTATGAATGGCAATGAATGAAAATGTTTTAATTATTTGTTGAAAAGTAAATTTAAT
>Ga0099798_10488_pt1 | contig 13165 bp, 11 predicted proteins | sample Uncmet_Sort29A_1_FD_89870 | JGI IMG/M metagenome (GOLD analysis project Ga0099798, IMG submission 89870) | Marine eukaryotic communities from CALCOFI LINE 67, Pacific Ocean - CN13ID_Sort29A_1 | ecosystem: Environmental > Aquatic > Marine > Oceanic | place: Pacific Ocean: Monterey Bay | collected... | reverse complement strand
ATATTGCTACTGGACAAAAAAAATAGCAGGTTCCTCTTGCTACTGAGTCAAAAGAAATAGCAGGTTCCGTCAAGGTGTGGGGACCTGCAGGGGGAAGCTAGGTTGGGTGCGGTAACGCTAAGATTACGAGGGGGAAAGTGTGATAGAAGAATTTGAATTCGTTCTATTGGGAAAGATAATTTCAATTTAGAATCTTAGACTTGTTGGATTTAGTATTGTCCTTGTGAAAAAAAAAAATTGTGTAGATCATATCAGTACCTTAAGAAATTGGATAATTCTTTAATGGAGAGGATGTTTACTTTCGCTTTTGTTCTTTTTTTCAAGGTTATTGCATGGAAAAGGAAAATAGAAATAGTTGAATCTTCATTCCCGAATTCTTTAAGTTAATGCATTGTTTATGAGGCTATTTCCATCATGCTTGGATTATATTATTCTTATTCAATGGTTTTTTATCGTATCTTTTGTTTGCCTAGATTAGGATTAGAAGCCTAATATATTTCAAATTTGATCAATTTTTGCTAACTTTATCCACTTGGAGATTGTACTTAAACTACTAAGTGTAGACATCGCTAAGTTTAGAAGTTTTAAGTACATTTTTGAAAATAAAGAGATTGTTCCACAACTTTGAGTACAATTTTGAGTACAATTTTGAGTTCGAACTTTAGAAGTTTTAAGTACAATTTTGAGTTCGAGGTTCATATTCATTGTGTGTTCATTTGAATTTGAAGTGACTGAGGAGTTCATTGAGTGGTTCATTTGAAGTGACTGGGGAGTTTACTATTACTTGTTGAAGAAATAAAAGCTGAAAAGCCTCATGTAGCTCGAGAACTCTGTCTTCGAATATATCTAGCCTCTTAATTATCTCCAATTAAAAAATATTTTTCTTTTTTTTTTAAGTATCCACATCTGCTGGATCTGAATCGGTTTTTGGTTTTAATTTTTGCATCTTTTTCTTTTTTACGAGTTGGCAGTTCACGTTCAAGTTTTTCTCTTATTAATTCGTATTCTATTGATTTCTGTTTCGGTTTACTTGCGATCGTGTATTCGAGAAGGTTTTTGTCACTTATCTTATCAGTTATCTATTTGTATTGGTAGGATATTGATATTGAGGATAAGTATTTAGTATTTCAAGTAAGAGAGGTAAAATAAAACATAAGTTGCAATAGGACTACGGAAAAACATAATTTGCACTAGGAATTGATAAAGAGAAGAGAGTTGTTGAAAAAAAAAAATGAAGGGCTAAGGTAAACAGTTAGCGCAAAAGCGCAGCCGTAGCTAGAGTCTCGCGCACAGGTAGAGGTTGGCCTTCGGACTGGTAGTGGGGTAGAGTCAAGTTGGAGCTGCTGAGGCAGTGTTAGAGACCGAATATTACGACATTCTCGAAGTAGCACCAGAGGCCACGAAGGCTGAACTGAAGAAGGCGTACAAACGGTAGTCGGTGAAACACCACCCTGACAAGTGCGGGAAAGACAAAGAGGAGCAGAAGAAGTGCCAGTCGCAATTTATCAAGATCTAGATGGCGCACGAGATTCTTTCGGATGAGGAAAAGCGATAGAAATATGACGAGGGGGGGTAAGTAGTAGTTCGATACCACTAAAAACGGATTCGATTTCGACTCTGCGGTTCATAATATTAGTCTACGGTCTTTAGTGAAAATATGTGTAGTTTTTGTCTTAGTGATTGAAGTTTATTTTAAAAGTAGAAATAGCTAATGAAAAAAATGGTCAATTTTCTATTTTGAAAACATTTTATCAACAAATAAGTCGTTTTTTACTTTTTTATTCTAATGTCGTCATTTTCTCTCTTTTGAATCAAATCTTTCCTTCCTATTATATTGAATCAAAAGATGAAAATTTTGTTTTAAGAAGATTATTTTGAGCGTAGACTAATATTACAGAACCACTACAGGACTCGGAAAATTTTGACTAGGAGAAGAAGTTCGAGGAGTTGTTCGGGCGGAAACCGACCGGTAAAGTGACCGTGCAGGTTGTCCAATTCGAGGATGGTACGACGCAACACCAGTTTCACGAGGCACCGGAGGAAGGCCCGGAGGAGAACTGGTGGCCCTTTGGGGCCAGCTCCACGATCACCCACCTCACCTGGGGCAACTGGGATGGGAACATTCCTTTCCGCAAAGAACCTTGGGTGGTTCTCTTCTACAATCCGAAGATGATGAAGACGGAGGAGGACTGTGCGGTTCATAATATAGCACACTTCAAAATAATCTTAAATCAAAAAGTTCATTTTTAATCAATAAATAGAAGTAAAATTTGATTAAAACAGAAAATGACGACAAAATTCAAAATAAGGAAAAATAAGGAATTTACCCAAATATATTTGACATAATATCGTCAGGTTAGAAAGTCAGGGATGTGTGTGTGTGTGTGGCGCGTCGACACTCGTCGGCGTGCTGCGCGGTTGTACCCGATGGCGTCAGCGCAGGAACATAATATCGTCAAAATACAAAAATAACGATTTCATTAGCTATTTTTCTGCCGCCCTAAAACTGTTAACCTCCTTGCCTCCCGCCTTAATAACACCCTCGCCACTATTACTACTCTGAGTCTTTATAAAATTTTGAAATAAACTTTAATCACTAAGACAAAAAATATATATTTTTTCACTTTGACCGTGCTATATTAATATTATGAACCGCACAGGATTTGCAGACCCATCGGCATCCGGATGTCTTCAAGGAGCTCGCCGACCAGGTGAGCAGTTTTGTCAAGGTGGGGGCCGTGAACTGCTAACTAGAATCCGGGGTCTGCCAAGTGAATGGGTGGGAACAGTTTAACGGGAAAACCATGCCCGTGTTGAAGTTCTTCAATCAGCCGAACAGAGTGCATCCGGAGGGGCATCCTGAGTAGGGGCAGCCGGACCCCTAGTTCAGTGACACCAATTTCGATTACGAGACCACTGGCCTTAAGTTCGAAATGGATTAGATCCGGCCGTGGATGATGAATGTGTTTCCGCAGAAGCAGGTGCACTCCATCACTTCAGTTTAGGATTTGAGGGACTTCGTGACCAAGAACAATAAGAACCCGAAGCGTCCCTAGATCGTCTTATTCTCGAACAAGCAGGAAGAGGTGCCCCTTATGTGGCGGTAGCTGAGTTTGAAGTGGGAGGAGCGTGCGGACTTTGCGATAGTGCTCGGGTGCGACAAGTTTCTGCAGAACAAGACGGAGGTGCAGGAGAGCTTTGGCCCGCAACTGACCCTGATCCCCTCTATCTGGGACCTCGAGCTGAACCCAAATGTGAAGCTGAAGGCCCAATATATGGCCGAGGAGATTGCCCAGATGGACTCAACCGCCTAGTAGATGCAGCTGAAGAAGCACTTGACGAAGTCGAAGATCGGGCGTTGGGTGAGCTCCCGGATCACGGCCAAGCGCAAGGACTGTGCGGTTCATAATATAGCACACTTCAAAATAATCTTAAATCAAAAATTTATTTTTTAATCAATAAATAGAAGGAAAAATTGATCAAAACAGAAAATGACGACAAAAATTGAAATTAGGAAAAATAAGTAATTTACCCTATATTTTTGACGAAATGTAGTAAAATTTCAAAAATAACCATTTTATTAAGTATTTCTTCCTTTGAAAAGGACTTTCATCACTAAAACAAAAAATACAAATTTTTCACTTAGACCGTGCTATATTATGAACCGCACAGGAGAGCTCCCGGATCACCTTCAAGCAGTGGGACATCAACAGCGAGTGCAACGGGAAGAAGGAGAGCCACTACTGCTTCTTGTGGCTAAAGTAGGACTAGGAGATGCAGGTTTTGAAGTAGAACGCGAATGAGGCGGAGTAGCAGAAGCTTTAGGAGCAATTCAAGGGCACTGGTCGACGACATTAGTTGTAGACCCCTTTTTTAGTAAATATTTGTTTTTTTAATTTTTTTCTATCTTAATATAAAAATTTGTTTTTATAAGGGGAAATATCTAATGAATTTCTCAATATGGGATTTTGACGATTTTATAAGGGAAAAAGTCGTTTTTTTACTTATTTATTCTAAAAGTAATTTTTGTCGTCATTTTTGTTTTTGATCAATTTCTACTTCTATTTATTAAGTAAAAATAAAATTTTCGAAATTTAGGGGTCTACAACTGATGTCATCGTCAGGCATCAAGAAGAACATATCGGGAGTGATGTCCGAACTCTAGGACTAGTACAAAACCGATCCGGTGAAGGTGTTGTGGATGTCGAACGAGGACAACAAGCACGTGCTCGAGAAGTTCGGGAACTTGCCGAGTGATGAGGATCATTTTGTTATGTACAGGCCGAAGCGATCAAAGTTCAAGGTCTTCTCCGATGGGACGATTCCTGAAGAGAGTTTGAAAGACGAGGGAAAGTTAAGGGACGGATTAAAGGACTTTGTGGACAAAATCGTCTTTGAGGGGACCCAGCTCAACAACCGAATCCCGGGAGAAATCGAAAGCGTCATGCATAGCAGCATGGAATTGTGATTCTAATTTTTTGATCAAATTCTAATTTTTTTGAAACTGTCTTTTCATTTTGATCTAAAATTCTAAACCTAAACTTGACCTTGCTTTTGTTTTGCTTTTGTTACAAATATTTACTAAAAAAGGGGTCTACAACTAATGTCGTCGACCAGTAGGAGGCACCGAGGTGTGCTCATTCCGCCGGTGATAGTCGGACATGAAGTCTTTCTCGAGACAGGATAAGGGCGACTATGCCACTGACGCTTGGTCCCGCTGCCCCTCGTCTCCGGGCACCTCTTTCACCTTCTAGTCGAGAATTCAATACAAGCGTCAGAGCCTCTGCCTGAGAAACTTATGTGAGGCCTTAATACCCTTGATCGTTCGATCCTTTTCATCTAACAGGAACAACTTCTCGTACTTGCTCCAAGCTCTTCACGATCCACTCGATACATCTCCCATCTAAAGCTGTTTTCTTAAATTCGAGTTCACCTTCGAGATCCGCTTTCGCTGGTACCGACGCAAGTCCTGCACCGAAAGATGCGTATCTGTCTCCTAAATGGTCGGAGGAACGTCTAACATCATGTACTACTGGTTCCGGTTCTCGATCCTTATTGTAGCTTTTACGCTACTCTTCGGCTTTGGAGGGTTCTCCGCCTTTTCGCGCGCAGTTTCGAATGCTTTCTCGATCTTCTCACCGTTCTCCTCGTCCACCACTTCAGAAACGGGCTTATGAGTATTTTTCTAACTCAACCTCTATCATCCTTGTCACTTTTCTCCTCAACTTTATTATCCTTGTGTTCAACTTTATTATCAAACTCATTGCGAAGTGCTCTTTACTTTTGCTCTTTCCTGGTCCACTCAGTCGTCGTACTTGAACTTTCAGCACCCGGCGGCAAACATATCAGAGTAGCTCCTGCACACCTTGTTGAAGGGTTTCGGCTGCAACATATAGTACCCGTAGGGAGCTATACGAGTGGCGGTTTCCGCAGGACCCGTCTGCGCATCATCTTCATCTTGTGGCAGAGATTCCTTTCAAATGTTCCCGATACCCCCTTTGCAAACAGTTTGATTTGCCCTTACATCGAATTCGCAGTTTTTCGCGTAGAACTAATTCATCCAATCCCCCGACTCCCCCCTCCTTGGGCCACCCCTGTAAGTTATATGGGAGGTCCAACACATTGGATTAGCCTTCCTCCTCGAGGTACTTCTCCTGAACCATATCTGGAACGATATCCAGTTCGGCCAACTGGCGAAACTTCCACTTGCTGTCCCCGCAACACCCGAAAGGGCGCTTGCATCAGAGGTATCCACTGCTATCCTATAATCACTTCAGGTGCTAGTTACCGTCCTTTCGCAAATAGATATCATGCGGGTCCGACTACTTGTTTTACTCGGGCCGCGCGTCCGGCAGGAAATTCGCAGGTCGCTAGGCAGATGGAAAGAAGATCCCGATTCCCTTGTTCTCATTCTCGGTCGTCACTCAAACGTCGCAGGTGAACTAGAGTCAGCGCGCCAGGAGATTGCGTCTGTGCTCCGATCACTCGCGGAGCTCACTCACAACTTTCCCATGAACGACTTCTTTGGCCCGTTCCTTGTTACCCTAGATCAGTGGGTTGGGAAGTTCCGGGCCCAGGCCCACAAAATCTTTCGCCGCCGAAAGTCCGGATTGCAATCCAGACTGCATTCCGGAGAAAATGCCGGAGATCTAAGAAGATCAGGCCTACATAAAGCCCTACTCGTTTCCATCTGAACCGTCTGGAATCAAAGTCCTCATCAAACTCGATCACATCTTAACCTTCTGCCTCGCCGCAACATCGACCAACTACTCCCTTTACCCAAATATAACTCACCTCTCTCTCTTCATTAAGTCTCTGATTTCAACGTTCCTATCAGATATCATCTTCAGTTACTGGTCTATCTTAACCTGGATCTCCTATAGTTTATCTTGGATTTCCTGAACTTTACCAGTCGCTTTCCGCAACACAAGTTCGACTTCGAAAGTAGGGGAAGAATTATCGTCCTCGATTTACTGTTCGAAAACTAGCTTCTCGAACTCAATTGTCTTTATTTTTCCTTTCAACTTCTTTATCATCTTGCTTTGTGCTCCCCTACACTCCTCTAAATCCTAGCTTTGACTTTCAGAATCGAATTGATCTTAGCACTACTCCTTTGCCTCGTTTGATGTTTCCAGCATTTTCTCATAAGTCTGTAACTACAAGTTATCCACCACCTCCAGCCTGGCATTGGCATCCGACACGGAGCGATCGACATTGCTTATATCCTTCCCCCCAATCTGGTCCTTGACCCAGTTGAAGTCCCTCTTCATTTTAGAAAAAACACCTTGTTGTCACTTTCTTTTTTCACTCACAAGCGCCTGTGGTGGTTCTATAATATTAGTTCCGCATAAGTCCAGTTTGTTTACAATGAGATGAATGATAGAATTTTGTATTTTTACACAAATTTTAGCTCGAACACAATAGAGATTTTTTCTACTTATTTTCTCTTTTGCCAAACACGCCTAGTTACCTCATTGTCAATTTTGTTTCGTCTTTCCAACACTTTTAGATAATTTCTAAGTGCCTATTTACTAGACACAAAATCATAAACTAATATGATTTTGAGCGAAACTAATATTATGAACCGCACAGACTATGCATTTCTCGTGCACCCGGTTCATGAACTCCTCATCCTGCATCTATCACTTGTTCTCCTCCGCAATTTTCTCTGTCTTAGCCCGCTCATCCTCCTCGGGAACCTCTGTTCCGTCTCTGCAGGCTTCGTCTTTTGGGTGCTCAGCATTCTCCGGGGCCATCTCATATAGGTGCCTCAGCACTTTCTTGCCCTATTGAGGGCCCTCTTCCATTTTAACCCACCGTCGAGGATCGGTTTCGTCACCTGTTCCAGATTTTTTCAGTATAGCCTTACACCACATTCTCCCCGAATTCCCGAACCTATCCAAAACCTTTATCTGCGAACCCTATTTACATGGGGGATCCACAGTTAAATCTCAGCAAGTACCCTTAACCTTTTAACGAAAGGCTTTACCCTCCTATTCCTTTTCTCAAACCGTTTTCTGTCTACCGAAAGAAGTAAGTTTACCTTAAATTTTATCCTAAACGTTTTTTTCACTAAGGGGAAGAAATACTCCCCTACACGACTTACTCTTCGTTGCGCTCGAGAGCTCATCTTTATCCTTTCTTTACAAATGAGGAAGGTTAAATCTCTTCTATCGCTATCATTCATGCTCGTTTAATCGCTCTGTCGCTATCATTGATTCTGGTTTCGCTCTAATCTCATTGCACATTTTAAACGGTCTAATTTTCCGACTCATTTTCAACGGTCTAATTTTCCGACACATTTTCAACGGCCTAATCTCATTACTCATCCTAATCTCATTACTCATCCTCCTACATTTAAGTTTTGCTTTCTTTTAGACAAACTGGTTTCCTCTGCGGCCCCTCATCGATATGCTCACGATACTTAATAACATCTGTGAAGTCATTGATGAATCTTACTTTTCTGTCCGTCTATCCGACCGCGTATCTCAAACTATTCATGCTATTTACTGCTAACACAAGACCTTCTGACCACATATCCACGTAACCTATTGCCCCATTTATTCACATTTTCGACATAGTATCCTAATACCCCGATCAAATTTCACCAAAACTCTGCTCATAGGTTCAAAGTTTCAATTTATGCTGCTCAAACTTATCGTTCAATTCAACTAAAAGTGCCTTCTGCAATTCTTTATCATCTTCTCATAACTTTCGCTAAAGTCTCTCTTCCAGCTTAGCCTATTCTAGTTTTATCTCCAATGCCTGCCTCTAAGCATACAACCCTTTCTCTCCCAAAGAATTCGCAGAACCCAGCACTTTACTACTAGTTTCAGAAACGCCATTTGTACTCGTTTTTGTTTGTTATTTTAATTGGCTCTATAGAGCCATCTACTAGCCCCCCATCTACCCCATCTAATCCTGAGGGTGAAGTTCATGGTCAATTATATTTTTTTTTTCAATGCAATTACGCACGCCTGAACCTCGTTCAATAACGTGTGCTTCGGCTCTCGTGTTATTGTTAATGTTTATGCTAGACAATAACCTCCTCGGAGGCTATTTCTCACATTGATCACGTACCCTTACAATAATACAAAAAAAATAAGAAAATAGAAATAGATATAAATGAGGAAAAGAAAAAAAACATTCTGACCATGGACTTCACTTTCAAATTTAATCTTTATATCGTCCTTCTTTCCAAGCAAGGCCTTATCCAGGAGTAGAGAGTTCATTTTTCTAACGTTGTTTCTATTTCCCCTATTCCTTCAGCCGACCCCAGATCTCAAGTAACTCGTCTTTTCACTCCTTGGCTGGATCTTCTACTTCAGTGTTATCTGGTCACTTTAACATCTAAGGTCCTGATTCCTCAACTTACCCAGATCCTGGTTCCTATTCCTCACCTTACCCAGATTATGGATCCTAGGCCTCTGAATTTGTCTTCTAATCCTCATTTTCGAAAAATGTATGCAGTGGGCCTTCCTTACGCTCTTGCTCATAAGTTTCCAGCTCCAACTTTGGCTCTATTTCTTCCCTATAATTTCTGTTCAACTCATTACACTTTTCCTCCTGCTGCTTTTCCCTATTTGTTTAGTGTTCTTTTTCAGCCTCTCAATCATTTAATAATCTTTCAGTAACCTTAATTCTTTGACGACTCTTTTCATCAGATGTTTCCCCTTAAGATTCTAAGTCTTTCAGTTGCGCTTTAAAGGTCTCTATATTTTACAAAAAGTTCTTGAACTCTCCTTGCATTTTCCCTAACCGCTCCTTGCAGGTTTTATACTCCCTCTCGTATTCCTGCTCCTTATTCAGTAAGGTTAAATACTTTTTTTGATCAAGGTTGCACGCCACTCAGTCGCCGTAAATTCACTCGACCTTCGCACTGCTGTGCTCATATTCCTGCAAGATCTCCTCGGCGGATCTATCGTCAGTGTTTAATCAACTCCTCAGTCAGAGCTCCGTGTGTTCCTTAGAGTGATTTCCATGGTCAAACTAGTTTGTAGAAATCTTTTCAACTCTTTTTATTTCTCACTTTTTCTTTTTTGTAGAAGTCTTATGAGAAAAATATTAGTAAAATAGAAGATACAATCACCAAATTATCGTTGAGAAAAAGAAAATGAAAAGAGAAAAGAGTCACTACATACTAAAACTTAAAAAAGAGTTTGATCATAGATATTACTTAGATTTGTTTTCTCATCACTTTTTCATTTGATTCTGGTTTTCCTTCTCGATCAAATCAATCATAGTGCTCCTCAAGAGATTACAGCCCGGACTCATTTGGTGCGGATCCTCATGCGCCCATCCGCCCCGCGCCTCACCCTACTCGCAAACCTCACTCTTGAACCGCTCCTGCAGCGGTTTCACCAACGCCTCGTTAACACCCCACAAACACGCTACCGGATCCCCATTTTTCTGACAATGCTCCGGGACATCGAGATGCAAGGGCGGTTCCTTACCACCTTACTGGGCTGGACTATCCATAGCTTCGCACACCGGCTGGATGTACTCCTCATGGTGCCCACCTCACGCATCTTCCTCCTCTTCTTCCGCATCAAGGTTCAGCGGTTTAGGCTTGATTTCAGGATAAACCTTCTGAGATCAATAATCCAATTTTTCTGCATTGGTTCTCAAGGTATGCTTCGGGTTACGGATGTAGTTCAACCATCAGATATTCTTCGTAGTAGGGTTTACGAGCAAACGCTTCCACAATTACCCGTCGGTAAGCTTGTCTCCAAACTGCAATTTCGTCTTCTCGTCCTATTTGCGCATTCATCAATCCGCCGGCACAAGGGCATTCAGAATTGAGCGAAAGAGACAGGGTCTCAAATCTAGCACTGGGTGCGCCTTCATATTCTCCTCAGATGTGAAGAACTACGCTGTCTGCTCCTCCTCTAGAGTAACACCTTCGTAACGGGGGCTGGCCCTAGTGGCCTCTCTAGTTGTTTTCTGGTTACTATCGTTAGGAGAACCTGAAGCGGGGCGCCTAGTGGCCTCTCTAGTAGAGGATTCAGCCGAACGTGTCGGAGAAGTCCGATTGCGGGCTTTAGTATTAGAAGCGGAGTTACTGGAAACAATGGAAGCATTAGTCGGAGAACTGGAGGCATCAGCTGAACCCGTGGCGGATCTAGTGGTTCGAGTGGTGGTTTCACTGGAACGAGTAGTGGAATTAGTGGAACCAGTGGTGGATATAGTGGAACGATTGGTGGTTTTAGTGGGAGAATCAGTGGTTGCAGTGGGACTAGTGGTTCTACCGGTTCCACCGGTTCTAGTGGATCAAGTGGATCAAGTGGATTTAGTCCTACCAACTCTAGAACCAGGCGAGGTTCTAGGTTTTCTATTAGCTATAGCACGATCATGAGCGGCTTTATTCTATTTAGTATCCTTAGCGTATATGGATCATTTGCGCTCGCTAGATTTCCTAGCCTACCCGACGAATCACGTGTAATGCTAGAATCATTTGTGAGCTCAATCAGAACCGTGTCATTTGTGTCCTCAACCAGAACCGGAAGATGATGGTTCAGGCCCAACTCCGATGTAAGCCCACCCAGATCTGGTACGACTACGCAATGCTAATGGCCAGGACTGACCAACAAGATGGTCTTCAGCAAGTACATTTACAGCTCACATAATTAAAGAACTATATTAAATTTAAAATTTAGTAAAATTCTAGAAAAGAGTATGATCTGACTATAAAATTGCCTTAGGGTGTCTACTTACATTGGTTTCTGTCATTAATATTAATATGCAACAAATATATTTTTTATGCTTTAGAATTATAATTCGATATACATTTAGTAAAAGTTGTTTAGGTTTAGGTTTGGAGTAGATGAAGAGGAAGGAGCTAACTTGTTTATTTGAAAAAACTTTTCGATAATTTTTATGAATCAAACCCGCGCACAAATAACCCCTATATCAAAATCCTGGTGCCCTGAACCTAATATCATAGAACCCGAACCCTATCCCTCTGTAATACGTGTGTAGTCCAATTAGTATGCTACATTCTATTTGTGTTTTCCCAACCCTTTTGAAATACATAAAAAGAATAAGTTAATTGGTTTGTATCCGAACACTAAGTAAGCAAAGGCTTAGAATTTGATCAATAGAATGAAGAGAAACTTACAGAAACCGAACCAGATGAAATTGTTGAACCCAGCCTAGAAACTTAAATTGAATTGAATTGAAAGATATTTATCCTACGAAATTTCTACCATCGACCAAATTCATATACATGATCAATTTGCACTCTGAGATTTCGATTTCTTTTCGGACTTCTTATCTGATTTTTTTCCATCTCTTAGCTAGTTCTACTTCAAAGATGCAGTTTTATTTGCATCTCTTGCTTCGTCTTCCTCCGAATTCATGCTATTCTTTTCATCCGAACTCTATCTTTAATTTTCCCGTCCGAATTCTCCTTAATTTTCTATTACATTTTATGTTTCGCCTTTCAGTCTCATTTGACCCTAAGTCGTGAGCACAGGGAAAAAATAGCTTCCCTGATAAATCGAGACGCACATCCACAAAAGAACAATGAGAAATAGCGTAGAGACAAGCATATGCGTCAACGTTAAGGTGAGGTCCTGCCCCCTGAGCCCTATACCGTTCAAGAGCCCTGGCTATCCACGCATTTGATCGGCGTCCTCAGCGCGAATTATCACCACATTTTTACCCGCATACTAGGTTCGATTCCTTGGATTACTCATTATGTCATTCACGACGGACTGCAACGTCTTTTTCTGCTAAAGCCCCAAGGGATCCGCGCCTTTCTATCAAAATTCTCAAGCCTCAATCGAGTTACCAGCGGAGTCGTATCTGGAACCTGCACGATCCGAGAATTATGACTCACTGACTTCTCAGATAGTCGATTAAGTCTACGCGGACGGTCGTTGACGCTGCAGCTCAGTTATGCGAGCTTCCAAATCTGCCGAACTGGGCACGCCTCGTCCTCCAGGTACATTGCTAACTAATCAACCATTAGTATTTTTCTCATTTGACTTTTCGCTCAAATTACTGTTGACTGCAGCATTAGCAGTCCCTTGAGAGCCCATCCTGACAGCACCATCGGACAACCTCGTTAGCCCATCTCAGTCCACGATTGCGATGGTTTCCCTATTTTAGGGTCAGGTTCTTCAAAGCTGCTTGTTGAATTCCTCAAGCTACTTTTGCCGTTGGGCCTGCTTTTCCCCTTGCTCCTGTAACTCCTAGATTTTGTTAGAGGTATTCGGGGAGAACTTGAGGTTCGCCCGATTAAAAGCGTTGAAGTTTTTCCTCTAAGTCTGCACCTTGTCATACAGCGTCCCCGTGGGCTGTCGCATCTACGCGTTGGGATACTGGTTGATTCTACGCATCCGCTCTCACTCCATTGTGGATTCTTTCAGATACTACTTATTAGCTGCATCCTATTTTCTGTTAAAATTATCACTCAAAGGAGTTCACCTTCATTCTCTTTTACTTTCATTTCACCTCGTCTGCCTTCATTCTCACCTTTTACTTACATTTTACTTTCATTCTCATCTTTTGCTTTCTTGTTTTCCACTCTTCTATTTTTTTCACCTACTTATTCTTATTCGCTTACCTCTCCAGCTAGGACATGGGAAGTTAAGAACCTCTTTTTTTTCATGGGAAGTTAAGAACTTCTTTTTTTTCATCTGGAACCAAGGGTGTTCAGGTG
>Ga0099798_10487_pt1 | contig 13191 bp, 6 predicted proteins | sample Uncmet_Sort29A_1_FD_89870 | JGI IMG/M metagenome (GOLD analysis project Ga0099798, IMG submission 89870) | Marine eukaryotic communities from CALCOFI LINE 67, Pacific Ocean - CN13ID_Sort29A_1 | ecosystem: Environmental > Aquatic > Marine > Oceanic | place: Pacific Ocean: Monterey Bay | collected... | reverse complement strand
TTTATACGGTTTCCATCGAGTAGTATGACAATGCAACTAATTACTCCCCTCCAGAAACTTTAATTTCATCCAAGTTCAAGTTTCCCTTACTCTTTCTTCGCCCCATCCAGCTGCACGCTGACAACAAACTTCGACTTCCCTTCTTTATTCTTCATAACCGCAATTTTATCCGCCACCAAGAAATTAACACAAGCCTTGCACTTCTGCTTCGCTTTAAAGTCTTCTCTGGAGTTCCACCAGGAGATTTGAAGGTCCTTTAAGACGACATACCTGAGAATTTTTTGAAGTCTTCCCGCGAGTTCCACCAACTGATTTGCAAGTCTTTGAGGACGACATACCTGAGAATTTTTTGAAGGCTTCACGGGAGTTCCACCAACTGATTTGCAAGTCTTTGAGGACGACGTACCTGAGATTTTTTTGAAGTTTTCTCTGGAGTTCCACCAACTGATTTGCAAGTCTTTCAAAACGACGTCTCTGTTTGAGTTTTGTAAGTATTCTTGTTGGAGCAGGGCTTTGAGGAGGACGTGGCTTTTTGATTGAGCTGTGGACGTAAGAATAAGTTCCTTATAACAAATTATGAAGTATACGAACCGCAATGTGGCACCGTCAATCAGGTAAAGTTTCAACAGAATCGATAATGATAAAATTCTCTTACCGCCTCTCATAATTCCCACTGAACATCCCCGGATCGAACTCCAGCAAACATTTTCTCCTTACCGCCTCTCATAATTCCCCAAAAAATCCCCGGATTGAACTCACACAAAATTCTTTTCCTTACCGCCTCTCATAATTCCCGCTAAACATCCCGGGATCGAACTCCAACAAACATTTTCGTCCTTACCGCCTCTCATAATTCCCCGAAAACATCCCCGGGTTGAACTTCCACACGAAGCCCTGCAACACCGGCAACGCCGCAATCACATCTCTCGCCGTTTCAGGCGCATCCAAATCGGGAACCGGAACAGCGGCAGCAGCAGCATTTGCAGCTTTCACTTCCGCTTTTTTCTTCTCTTCTTCATTTGCTTTTTCGTCTTGTGCTATTTTTGCTGCTTCTTCTTTTGCAATTCTAGCTTGTTCCTCTAAACGTTCTTGTTCTTCTTTTTCTTTCGCCAATCTAGCCTGTTCCTCAGCGATCTCCTTGGCTTGTTTTGCGAGATTCTCGGCTTCTTCTTGTTTCTCTTTCTCTGCTGCCTCTGCTTCTTCTGCTTCTGCCTGCGCTTGTGCGTCAACTTCCGGGAGGTTTGCGACTTCTTCCATTTGGGAGGCGCGTTTCTGTTGGGCTTCTTCGTCTTGCGGTTCGGGAGTGCCGGGGCGGACTTCGGGGGGTTGAGAGGAGTCGGGGGGGGGGGTGGCTGTGGGAGGAGGATGATGATTTTGGCGGCGGTGTGGGATGTATTATCATGTGTGGGGGAACTAGAAGGGTTTCATTTAGGCGGAAGTAGCTCCCTGCGTCCTCGTAACTTTAATCTAAGTTGATACATTAACCCACTGTCAATTCGTTTTTAAATTCAATGGCGTACTCAATCATGTAAATTGAGTTAATCACATGCAATTCACAATGTCAATCCTATTCAAACAAATCCTCACCCTCCACCCCACTCTCCGCCCCTCCAACCTCTTGAGCAGCAATCAGATCCGTCACTGCCGACAATCCGTGGGTATCGACCGGCAGGCCACTTGCGTCCATCTCTAATGCTTTATCGATTTTTTCCTTATTTTGCTCAGCATATTCTTTTCTCTCCTCTTCATCATAAAAACGCGGGCCTTGGAGCTTTAATTGCATCAATTCACGAGGTCCTAAGCGATGTTCGTCGAAGCCCGCTTTGCCTTCTTCGACTGGGGGGGAGTTTGGTTTGGATTCATTTGAGGGGGGGTTTGGTGGCTTCGACTGGTTTTCATTTTGGTTGATTGATTCAATACTCGTTCTCCTTGCTCCCCTTGGGTTCGAGGGCTTCTTGCTCCTTTTGGGTTGACAGAAATCGCGCCCGCGACGCGCGCGAGTGGTTTGGGTGGTAACGTTAAATTGGGGTGTTGAATCATGGGGGCGCGCCGCGCCGCGCCGCGCTTCCGGATTTGCAGCCCGCCTGGGCGGGCTCCCCGAGCCGCAGCTGGACATGCGGAACTGCGTCGAGCTCAGGGCCCTGCATTGTCCGAAGGAGGCCTCCGTCTTTCCCACGAACTGCTTGAAGCCCCTCCTCCCCACGCGGCGCACGCGATCCCATTTACAACGAGCGGTTGCGGCCTCCGTCTTTCCTCTTTTAATGTCGTCGGGCTGCGGCGAGTGCCGTTCCCCATAGCAGGGCCATCCGACCCATCATCCCGAGCATTTTCCATCTTGTGCCCGTTGCTGACACCGGCGTTGGCACCAGCGTTACTATTAGCGGCGAGGTTGTTGTCGAGGGGGACTACTGTTCACCGGATGTTCCCGGCCTCCGTGAGCGCATTTTTCAGCCCATCGAGGCTCACCACCCCAACCCTGGCACGCCCTGCAGCACCACTTCCAGACACTCGAATCTTCAAGAACGAAAATGGCATTGGTTGCAGAAGTTCCAGGAGAGCGTTTCTTTTGCGCGACCGAACGCGCCGCGCGGGCGCTGGTTGTCGAAGCAGATCCGCCTGGGCGGGCATCCCAAGGATTGTCCGGATGGGCTGGGCGCCCATCGATCAGTCGCTGGGTTGCGGAACCACCGCTGCTGCTGCTCTTCCACTTCGGCGCCGAAGTGACACCCAGAAACCAGGTTCTGTCGTTCGGGCCCTCGAAGGACTCTGGCAGGTCCTTGGCTACTGTCTCGAGCACCTCCTTGGGCACGTAGTACTTGCAACTTCGGTAGGCTGTCGCTACCTCCGTATGTGCGTTACGAGCTTAACGCGCCGATACGACGGATGGTTCACCGACCCGCATCACCAATGGATCGGCGCGCACGCTTCTCGGCGCAGTACGCCTTCAACGGTCGAAAGTTCCGAGGAGTGCATCCGACACTGCGATATTTACGCATCTTGGCGGATATCATCGCTAGCAAGATTAGCTCGACGTGTGCAACGCTTTACAATATCCCATCATCGCTGTCGTCTGCAGCAACATCTGGCATCGTTCCCGTCATACGCAGTCCATTACAACTCACAGTGAATCAGAATAAGATTAGAAATACTCTACCGAATAATATAATTTCGAATTCCGATCAATGTTCTCAAGTCTCACCGTTTCGGGCCGCAGCTTCGTCCAAATTATCCACTCCAATCGCCGCATATTTATCCACTTTGGCCTCCTTCACCATGCTCTTCGCGTTAATAACGGGCCCGTCATAACTCGCCGGCAGTTTAGAGTAAAAAATCCGAACGCAGTTCCAAACTCTCGCCGGATCCGAAGAGGGAGCAGGGTACAGGTTGGGAGGGGAGAAGAGGACGTGTGTCGGGACGTCAAAGTCACGGCAGATGGTTTGAAATTGGGCGATTCTGCCTAAAGGGACCGGGTTGACCTTCTTGCAGAGCTTGATGTCGATGGCCTAGGGGGGGATTGGGATTAGTTTCTGGCAGAGCTTGATGTCGATTGCCTGAGGGATTTTTTTTGGGGGGTTTTGTGGATTTTGAGGAACGGGATTTAATTTTCTGCAGACATTGATGTCGATTGCCTGAGGGAGATAAATTCATTCTTACAGTTTGGCGATGATTTGAAATAGTAAGGTAATTACCAGTAGCGTACTTTTTGTCGAATACACTCTGAGTGCATATTATCATCCATACTGAACCGATGATATCTAGAGTTCCTCACCTGCACCATCACCAAAAACAGTCTCCCATCCGCCATATGGTCCATATTCAACTCATCCACAGGGGGAAGTCCAATATTGGGGTCCATGGATTCTTCCATCCTGACTCGGACTTTGGGACTCGCCTTAGCAAGCCCCCACTCAATCACCTCGTGAATCCATTTCAGGAGAGTCTTTTCGAGAGAGGCGTCGACTGGAGGAGGGGGAGGCATTATGATTTTGAAAAGTGCGTTAGTTTAACTTTACGGTTAGTTTACCTTTGTAAGTAGTAGTTCGATCACGTTGGTTTGGTGACTTTAGCTTCGTTAGCTTAGGTTGTTCAACCGGTACGATGGTTGCCGGGGTATCGTCTTGTGCTGGTAATTAGAATTTGCTACAGAGCCGGCACGGTGATGTGACTTGGAAGTGATAGTGCGCGCTGGTGATAGTCTATTTATGGTAATAGCCTTAGGTACTATTTACGCTAATCCCCTCGTTCTACTATCGCTCTACACGAAAACCGTGGAGGTTCAATATGAACGGTGTGAGAATCCTGAGGCGATTTTTCGATAGGTGAATTTGTAGTTGTTGAGGATTTGCAATCGTTGTATTGGCATTGCATGCAATATTTTGAGGAATGTGTGATGGAGGATTTCAAATTTGCCTTGGCACTATTACCTAGAAGTCTATGACCTACTATTACCTAGAAGTCTATGACCTGCCTAAAACTCGTGTTTCTATGACCGATAACAGTTACGCACGTGCACTCGTCACTCAGATTGTAGTACTTTTTTTCCAATCTTTCCGACCACAATACCACTGCGAGATAATTTTCAAGGGGAATATGATTACTTACTGTTAAAATAAATTGTGCTATTGAGACAAATACCACTCAAACAATAGCGAGAAAACTTCAGAAAAAAAAAAAAAAACAAACAAACACTACCACTAAGTGGTAATGCACTTCGTCTATTGTCACATCCATCTTATCTCATGAAAGCCGCTAGTGTCTCTGGACTAGCAACTGGACCCGGAAATGCCGCAAATACTAGTAAAGCACCTACAACACCTCCACGCCTCTAACGCCTCATAATGGAGAATCTAGTGTTTTCCTCCCGCGATCTGCTTCTCCTCAGCGCAGAACCCGCTAATACGCAAATGGGTCAAATGTTCTTCCACTTTCTCGACGATCCGGTGAATCTTTTTACCATTGTAACCGACCTGCCACTCGATTCCCTTTTTGCATCTCTCACATTTCCACGTGTCCCCTTCGTTAAATTTGACCCCGTTAACGATGAACCCATAGAGAACTGTATTCTGACCAGGAAAACACTTGCCGCCGGTGAAGTTTTGCTCGGCGCAATGGAATCTGGCCTCAGTGCCTCTCAGCTTGTAATACTTCGTAACAGCTTTGGATTCATGGACCTCTAAGTGCCTCTCGAGAGCATCCGTTGAAGAAGTGTAATTTACATCACAGGTGAGGCATCGGTAAGTTCCTAAATTCTTGATTCCTCTGTTTTTGATCAGCTCAACCTTACCAGTGTTGCGCTCTAAGAATGCGGGTTCGTCCATGACAGCCATCTTTCTCCTCATCTCAATAGCCTCACCCAGCTTTTTCTCCCAGAGCTTTTCTTCAACGCTCCAACATTGCATTTGTTCCTCATACTCATCTCCCCTAAGGCCGATATCATGGTACAACTGGAAATGGCGCTCCCTCCTTACCTCAGATCCAAAGCCATATTCTTGACAGATACAACAGTACCCCCTCTCGAAGTACATTTTGTAGGAATTCAGCAGCGGATTTCTTAGCTGGTATCTCTTACACAGTTCCTTCTTGCGTTTTTCGAGTTTTTCCTCAGTGATCTGCTTACCAAGTCGATAGTCGTTAATCATGGACCTGACATATTCTTCCCTGGTTAAGACATAGTAAATTCTCTTCCCTACCTCAGTGGTGCACATTGAAATCGCAGAGACGGCATATTCGGGGAACATGCATTTGTCACAGAGATGCCGGTAGGCTTCTTCGATTAAGTCCGGTCTACCACGAACCTGATTCAACTTCTTACCGGCCCAAACGATGTACTCGGTGTCGCTAACTTCTTTCTTACCGGTAAGCTTGGATGATTTCTCAGGCAGAAGCACGCCAGTTAGGAGCGGATTCCCTACCTTTTCGGAACGAAGCCAGTGCGCCCATTGCCTCGCCTTGTGGTAGAAAAGGCTAGCGGTGTAGTCAGAAATTCTCATACGGAACCTCAGGTCATGCATGTTAATGTCGAAATTAGGGGAGTTCATTATGAAGGGGTTAATTCCGAGGAGTCTTCTTACCATCGCGTTCTCATCTTTTTGGCATCTGTCATTTTCTTCCTTCGACGTAGCCCTCGAAGTCCTACCGAACTGCAGCGCGCTCCGAGCAACAGCGATGACCAACTTACCGATCTGGTAAATACCTATTCCAATTCCGCAGATTTTTGACTTGAAAGCGTAATAACCCGCCCAAGCCCTAGCACTTCTTACATCACAATCATCAGCATGGTTCATCTGCTGCCCCAAGTTTCTGCCGCGAAGACCATTACGAGCCATGCCCATAACACCTTGGACATACTTGGAGAAATTTTCGCGAGACCCGATTTCAGCTAACACACCACGAAATATGTGCAAGCCAGGACCACCACTCTCAACATCAACATCTCTTTCCTTCTCTCTCATTTCATCCTTACCTCTCTGGATCACAGTTTCGTTTATGCCAACCTTTTTCCAAGTTTCCTCGAGTTTCCCGCATTGTCCCAGGTACTTCTCAATCTCCCCGCTTACCTTGTTTCTAAGCACTTGCTCGTACTGCGTCGTGTCATCCGCGAAGTTCGTTCTGCTTATTCTATTAACAACTTTTTCGCCGACTTCACTGACCTTACCGTAGATAGCCTTAGCCATTCTTACCATCGGATCGCGTACCACGTGCGTTAATGAGACCAGTTTAATTCCTAAAGATCCAATTTTCTCTCTCAGCCTTTCCGTGCGATTCATCACTGGCTCATACCCCATCACGTACCCATCAGGAGACCCAGTACATCCCTCCTTATACCCATGATCGACCTGAAAGGTGTCATCTGGTTCCACTTGACTTTCTCTGAAATTGGTAAAACTATACTTACTGTCAACCCGAGCGCTTCTCATAAAAGAGTACCATTTACTTTCGCCTAACCCGAGCGCTTCGTAAGACTTATCGATGTACCTGGAATCCGAGCTCGGAAACGCTTTGCGGATGTCTAGTAATTCCATGACAACGTCCAGAAAGCCTTCCGCCTCAATGAATTTCATGCAGCTCTCGTCCATAAGCGCATACAGGAGGAGACTCTCAATGACTCCAACACTAGGCAAAAAGCCCAAAGTTAGCATTGAGTAGTATTTCATACATTGCAATATCGCCCTCTTACGTTTTGTCATAATAGTGACCAGCACTTTCATCAATAACGGTCCGATGGACAGGTATCTGTAATTTGAACTCACTCTAATGGGCCCCTGCTTATACAATGGGCTATTTTTGCTAGTCTTACTTCTCCAGTCCCAGTTCGCTATTCCCTGCTTCTTCTCTAGCACCTCGTTAAATATTGTACAAATAATATTATCAGACTCAATATCCAAAAAATCCAAGAGTTCTACTGCCAGTCCGCGCCCATCCATAGCAGCACCTCTCCGCAGACTATCAACAATCGCTCTCAATCCCTCAGGACTAATTTCTTCATCCATCGTACACAGCTCCTCCTCATTCATCTTGGGCATGCCTTCGAAAAAGTCATCACCCATCGGCAAATTATCAAGATCTTTCCACATCGGGTCACAACTAACTCTCTTACACTGCTCAGCAGCCTCAGTTTTGGTGATGCCACATATCCGCTTTTTCTTACTTGACGACCTGTACCAGTCCCACATCTTCGTAACATCTTCCGAAACAACAACAACAAAACTCCCAAAACACTAACTAATGGACAAACTCGCGGAAAAAATTCAGAGGGTAAAAACTCGGACCTAAATTGCGGCCATCTAAAATCCAATACAAAATATCAACAATACAAGATCACAAAAACACAAATCGTTCGGGTTTATCCTCCAACGGGGGATTGGAGTGAAATTCAAATTAATGGTTGTCTCAACAGATCGTACGGAAGTTGAACATCGGTCGGGCGTTTGACTACTCATACACAGCGGGTTTCTGGAAAATTAATCGGGTTTTCTAATAATCCCGATATCCATATTATCGATCATTCTTGAATTAAATATTGATCTACAAAGGCTCTTTCCCCTCTGTCTCTAATTCTCGCCTCGCAATAAACCGCTCCGGAATATTACTCCAAAAGCTCGTCCATCAGCTTCATCAACGAGCCTTCGCTTATCCGTTTTGCTTTTGTCGCTGAACCCGCATTATTACCACTAGCAGAATTCGTAGCGACAGTATTAGCACTACTCCCGCCTGCGACAGTATTACTGGCAGCAGAACTATTTCCGGGACTTGCGTCAGGCCAGTCCCACGCATCTGCCCCACTACTTTTTTTATCTTTCGCCTCCTCCTTCCTCCCATTTTCATCCTTCTTTCTCAAGGGAGAATCGAAATCGAAGTCGAAGTCGAAATCTCCACCCGCGCGGACACAACTAGCTCCGCTCCCACCACTGGTCGCGGTAGCAACACTCGTACGACTGACACAGCTAGTGCCAGATGTCCGATTATTGTCAGTGTTGTCGGAGTTTCTACGCGGGGATGGGGAAAAATTGAAGAGGTTATCAACGGCGGCAGCGATATCATCAGCGGCTTTCGTTTTGCTCTCGTTCGTCGCAGTGGGAGCAGCAGAAGCAGCAGTCGCACCATTTGAACTTGAACTTCCCGCTGTTTCCGCATGCAGATTCACTGGTTTCTTACTTTTTGGCGGCGATTTGAATAGATCGGCAAAGGGGTCATCATCAAGATTAAAAATGGGTTTATCAGGTGCAATCTTCGCTTTCTCCGGCTTCTCTTTTTCGGGTGAAAGCCGGTCGAATCCGAGAGCTTTTTCTGAAGCTGATTTATCTACTGTTGCTGCGGTCGCCGATGCTGCTCCTGCTGATGTCACCAATGTGGGAACCGTTCCTAAGTCCCCAAACAAATCATCCTCGAATGGATCAACGACGATACTGGTTTTTTTGTTGCTACTTTTCCTTGGAGTTTTGGATGGTGACTTCTCACTTGATTTTTCGCCAGTCTGCGGTGATGAAACTGGTTTCTCTGCATTCGTTTCCTCCGTTGCAGTTGTCGACGCCAAATTCGCGTCCTCAACGAGGCCACTCTTTCTACTTTCTACAGTCGCAGATACCGAACTCGAACTAACTCCCAACTCCTCTTCAAACCAATTCTCGCATTCCACAGACGCCGGACTCGCACGGCTTGCGCTACCAGCACTTAGTCGCTTAGTAGAACTGCTATTATTCGTGAAACTATTCCGCGAAGCAGGCGTCGCGAGAGGAACTTCAACCCCACCATTGGTCTTCTTGGGAGGTGGACTGCCCTCTGGAGGAGGACACGTAGTTGACTCCGCACTTGATTTCTTATTCAGATCCTCCGCCGTCTTTTCTATAATCTCCGACAACGGAGTCTCCTTTATGATCTCATCCAAAGTCGCTGCAGGTTCTACTGCCGCTTCTTTCGACTTCGTGTTTAGTCGCGGGGGAAGTTCGAAAATATCGTCAAAGGGGTCGAATACCACTGGAGACTTTTTTGGTTGCTCCGGAGCTTTCGGCTTTTCTGGAGTGTTTGACTTTTCTGGAGTGTTTGACTTTTCTGGAGGTTTTGGGTCTTCTGGAGGTTTTGGTTTCTCTATCAAAGGTTCGGCTTCTATTTTGGAGGCTTCTGCTTCTGTTTTTGCTTCTGGTTTGAACGGTTCTGCCTGTGCGCGTTTATCGACATTCAGTCCCAATTCAGTTTTATCTGGAGAACATTCATCTGGAGGAGCTTCTTTTGCGGGAGCTTCATCTGGAGACGCTTGCTTTCCTGATTTTTCCAGTGCAGAAGTTTCTTTAGCCTCAGATGTCGTACCACCAGCATTCCCCGCCAGCGGAGCTTCACGCTCCGCAGAATTTGTCGCAACCACCTGCTCCGAAGTGCTGCTGCTTGCACTACTTGCTGTGGAAGGAGTGGTAATTGAAGTGGTATTCTCAATCTTGGTAATTGAAGTGGTATTCTCAAAAGTGCCATCTGCGGGAGAGATCGCCGCTGCAGGTTGTTCGTCAGGTTGTTCGTCAGTTTTTTCCTCAGTTTTCTTCGGCTCCACGTTCGTGTCAGCAAAAAAACTATCGTCCAAGTCCGCAAAAGGATCGACGACGATGAATTTGTTCACCGGCGGTTCTTTTGATGGGGAGCTCGGTGAGGTTGCTTCTTCGTGTTTCGATTCTTCTTCGTTGTCCGCTTTCGGTTGTTCTACTTTTTCTGGTGCCGACTCCGGATCCAGGAGCTTCTCATCCGCTTTAGATCCAGTTTCACCAACCTCTACAGATTCTACTGTCTCCGTTTTGTTCTCGACCTCGACGATGCTGTTCCGCTTCTCCTTCAAATCTAAGAAATCGAATAAGTCGCCCTCGTCTGCATCCTCGTCTTTCTTCCCTCCCTCCTCACCAGTTTCACCTACCACAGTAGTTTCATCCGCTGATCCCTTGGCATTCTGCTTTAAGTTTTCGTTCTCAGCGTCCTTTAACATTGAATGATCGAGATCGCACAGTATCGAGTGGTCGCCCAACATTACTGAATCATTCATGCAGAAAGTTTGATCTGGACCTGTTCCGCAGTCGGAGGCTGCTGAGCCTACAGCACAGTCGGATGCTGCTGACCCTGCAGCGAACTCGTTTTTAAACTCACGATCAGGTTTCGTAAAGTCGAACTCACTCGTTTCAGCTGCTGAGAGTTCCGTAGATGCGGTGGAAGTGCGATTTTCTTCGGGTAGGTTTGCTGAAGTAGTTGATACGCGGTTTGCTTCTTCATCTCGAACTCCTGATTGGTGACTATTAGTATTTTGCTCTTCCTCTGCCTCTACTTCACTACCTTTACTTTCTTCTACCACACTCGGACCTTCTCCTGTCAGTGATTTCCTTCTCAAATCCAAGAAATCCAAATCGCACTCTCCACCAGCACCAGAAAACACCATCCCCCCACCTGTACTTCCCAATCCAATGTTCGCTTCCAAAGGATCTGATATGTTGTGATCCAATAAAGAGGCTTCAAGCTGAGATGCGTCCAATCCTGATGCTTCTAATGCGGAAAGATCAGCAGCTGCAGGGAGGTGAGCGGTGGAATTAACTGGTGGGGCATCATTGACATTCTGATTCGTAACACTTTCAGTTTTTACCCCCGACGAATCCTTCGCAGAGTCGACCGCTGAATCCATCGCACTGAAGAAATCGTTACTCGTGCTACATATCGGGGATTCCCCGGGAATAACCGCGGGCGAGTCCGAACCTTGAACGGAAGATTGCGAAGATTGCGCTACGGGTGATGGAACTGACACTGGCGACGCTGCTGCTGAATGTAAAGATGATTGCACGGACGAACGCAATGCATCAGGGTCAGACCGCTCACTCTGCCCAAGAGAAGAAACAGGAGACCCAGACAATGCAGATGATAATACTGGTGGTTCTTCCAGCGGAGGCGGCGCTGGTAAAGGAGCCGGCATAGGAAGAGGAGCCGGCATCGGCAACGTAGTTAACAAGCTCAGAGCGGGGAGACCGGTACTGTTTGGAGGATCTATTCCATTTCGTGAAACATTGTTGGGAAAAGCGGAATCATTTGAAGACATTCCCGGTATGCTCGGCATACTCAGCTGACCAGGTGGAGTCAAGATCGAAGGTTGAATAGCAGTACTATTCGCAGTTGCTTCCACAATCTCTGATATCGAAACCTCGACGCCGGGTTCCTCCGTCGTAGGAGTTATCTCGTGCATTACACCGACCATATGATTATCTCCCCTGCAGTAGACCTTATCGCCTCCGTCGCTCTTATCATCTCCTCGATCATCACTTTCTGAACCATCCGTCTCCACTACTTCCGTATCACTATGTTCTTCACTATTAACTTCACTCCCATCCCCTCCAATTCCCGCATCCTTCGATTCTTCTACTGATACGCCGCTTTCGCAAATCTCCACCGATAAAGATCGCGCTAGATCCCACAGATCCCGTTCTCTCGGAGAAGAGCCATCTGGAGATTTTCCTCCGCTTTCTATCATCGGAGACTCTGTAATGATCTCTTCGGGATACGTCTCTCCACCGGGGGACCTTCCTAAACCTGCTAAAGCTGCATCTTCAGGGACCGTCCCCGCATCGAGAGATGCTGAATTCGGAGATGCTGCTGAATCCGGACTTTGCACTCCCGGCGAGCACGCTGATAGCCGCTGTTCCCACTCACTTTTTTTGTCTGCAACGATATCGTCGGGGGTTTCTGCTCGCGCTTGTTCTGCTCCCGTTTCAGCTCCCATCAACCCCACCCCCGAGCTCCTCCTCCAACTCTTCCGTCCGCCCCACTTCTTCTCCTCCTGGATCTTTCGCCGTTCACGAGCGGTGGCGCGCCAATTTTGCTTTTCAGTTCCAGCAGTATGATCTGTTTCCCGTTTAACTTTCTTCGGCCTGCCTCGTTTTGTCCCGTCATGTTGTCTCACATCTCCTTCGCTAAATGAATCCGAACTGCTGCTGCTACTTGAATCGGAACTACTGCTACTGGTGGAGCTGCTTACGGTGCCACTACCCCTGCCATTGATCCTGCCATTCTTTCCAGTTCTTGAATTTTCTCTCGAATGATCACTCGCCCTAGACTGGTGACCCGAGGAGAGTCTGCGTTTGTAAACGGGTAGATTCGGCGAAAAACCCCGTACGAAATCAGTAAACACATGCTTTTTTGATTCGCTGTTCGGAGTAGCTGTGCCCAAACCGTGATTGTGTTTCTTCTTATTCTTCCGAGAATGTGGAATTTCTCCTTTAGCCCCGCCAAGCATACCACCAATGGTGCCAAGAATCCCCCCAGTCGTTCTCCTCCTCGCAGCCTCCTGCGCTTCTATTTCCTTGTCCTGGATTTCCAATGTAAGCCTTATCTTTTTCGGAATCTTTCTCTCGCAATCGTAGTCAGACCACCCTAAACAACTCGCTCCAGATCTGCTAGAATGACTGCTACTGTCGGTACTACTGCTGCTACTGGAATCGAAAGAAGTGCTTGAATCCGATGAATCAGAGCTGGTGATGGAATCTGATGAATTGGAATCTGTCGATTCAGAATGACAACTTAACCACGAATCTGAGTCATCCCCATTGGCGTTCGGTGTATTCACGTTATTATCCGTATTCACGTTATTATCCACGGTGAGTCGACCGGTTTGCGACTTAATATTTTTTGCGTTCGTCTTTGCCTTAGATTCTTCCTGCTTCCTCCGCCCCTTCTTTTTCT
>Ga0099798_10486_pt1 | contig 13196 bp, 8 predicted proteins | sample Uncmet_Sort29A_1_FD_89870 | JGI IMG/M metagenome (GOLD analysis project Ga0099798, IMG submission 89870) | Marine eukaryotic communities from CALCOFI LINE 67, Pacific Ocean - CN13ID_Sort29A_1 | ecosystem: Environmental > Aquatic > Marine > Oceanic | place: Pacific Ocean: Monterey Bay | collected... | reverse complement strand
GCCGTAATCAGTATCGGGAATATTATCTAACGTTTCTTGCTGAACTGAGTGTTGGATTGTATCTATTACGTCAAAATCAGGCTGAGAATTTGGATCAGACATAGATTATATGTTATGTATGACGGTGACAGAGATTATGATCTTTCACTTATTGATAAGCTAAGTAATACGAATCGAGGATACCATTTTGTTTTAATCACACTTTAATTTACACATTACATTATTCAATTAGTGCATCTAAAGTGCACAGTTTGCGCCTATGGTAGTAAAATCACTGAGTATACACCAACGCCAATTTTAATATGAACCAAAGAAAGCATGAACAGACCGATATTAATGGGGAGCCACACTAAGTATTCTTGGAAATAACAAAATCGTAAGTATGGACAAAAATAAAAAATGTCAATCATAAATAGATCATAACATCAATAGTGTAGCTGAGTTCCTAACATAAAATAAGAGTAAAATAGTGAATAACGACGATAACATAAGCTAAAGTTCGAAAAATTAAAAAAACACTGAAGTTAATAGAATAAAGTTCTAAATATTATTACATAGCTAATCCTACAATTCTCATACCAATCAAGGTACATAGCTAATCCTACAAGAAAATAAAAGCTCTAGTTGAAATTATAGTCAGTTAGTTTTACAAAAGCATCGATCGACAGGTCGACGCATGTAATCATACAAAGAAAGTTCTCGATATTAGTATATTAAAAAGTAGTTCGATATAGTATTACACGATAAAGAAACATAAGAAATTACGAAAGGACAAATCTACTAGTTCAAATTTCAAAAGCTCAAATTCAATATTCTATGGATAAATAAAGATAACTAAACTACTTAAGTTCTAACGCTTTTATGGAAACGGATACAAGATACTACTCCTTGAGCCTTGATGCGATAAGATACCTTTACACTGTTGCTCTGTAGGACTAACCTGTGAATAGGAACTCGAGTCATTCGAGTAAGGTACTGATGGCACCGATGTACTTACGGGAGAAGATGTTGGTGGGATGAACTTGAAACGATTAGATTCCATTGTACTTCCTGAATTGATATTCCCTTTAACAACAGCAGTACCACCTACCATCCCATCAGCTTTCCTTCTATTCATAAACGTCTTAGTTGCTACGGTTGAGAGTGACTGTGATGGATTAGACTTATTGATATTCATACTATCAGAAACTTTAACTTCAGGCATAGTATCAGTAGCACTTGTAGGTGATATGTTTTGTAGACATAGACGCTGAATGTTTTCCACCATCGATGTAGCAGAAGGAGTTGGAGATGGAGCTAATGGCTGCACGGGTGATTGTCCTGTTTCTAAGGCTTCTTCTACATTAATTGAATCATTCGGAATAGTCATACTCATGGAATCGTCTACAGTATGCGAGATCGCAATGACAGAATCAGATTCAATCACTTCTTTTTCCTCAGCTAATGATTCAAGATTTACGATTTCCTCCTTTACTTGAGTGAGAGTTTCGAGATTAATGGATTCCGTAAGAGTATTGTTATTCATCATCGACATTGAAATGGATAGTGATGCATTAGGTGAAAGATTAAACTGCTGTACCGTATTATAATTATTCATACCGTCGACTTGAATAGGTTCTGCAATTACTTGAGAATTTCGTCGATTTAGGTCCTGAAAGAATGGTTGTGATTCAGTGCTGATTAAACTTTTGGAGGAACTAGTTGGACAGCTTTTCTCACTAACTTCTGTGGAGGATCGAAGAATGTTTCTACGACTTAAACGTCTATCTACTTTAAGGAGAGGATACGGAGATAGTTGTTGCTGTACCTTAACCAATTAAAATTTGATAAAATATAAATCAACGTACACTAAGTCTGTTAGTAAAGCAAACCACTAACTAACAAAATACATAATAAAAGTCAAAAGTTACCATGAATAAAGTACCGGAGAATCAATACAGCCTCCCATTCGTTCCTGTATTCTTGCAGTTGTCAGTTCTGGTATCTTATTTGGTTTACCTTGGGTACGTAGTTCTTCTGCCCAACGATCCATAGCTTCACGCTGACCAAACACTGCTTTAGCTTGCACACGAAGACGTTCTTTCAAGATTTCTGCTTCAGAACGGATTGGACGAGTATCTGAATTCCAGTCACGATAAACAGTTGCACCACTAGTAGTTGTGGTTGAATTTGGATTGAGATTTTTTCTAGTAGTTGTACTGGATTCTGGTTGTATTTCTATAATAGAAGGAGATTCTTGGGTGGCATAGCTTTTTTGCGATGCGTCTCTCCGTAGCTGACCGAAGTTCTTTCTTATGTTACGTGCTCTTAGTCGTTCATCCTTTCCCATTAATAGTTGATGGCGTTTTGGTTGTTGTGTTAACCGATGAGATACTTCTGGTGAACGACGACGTGTAGGTTGAGTTGTAGAATTATCATTACGTATTTCCATTGATTTATTCCTTCGATCATTAGCTGATTGACTCCTATCATGATATAGACGATTAGAAGGTTCAGTAGATGCTTGTCGTGGTCTACTTAAGTTAGCAGACACGGTACGTTGATTACGCTTCGTACTTGGTACCCTTGGTTTAGAGGTACTGACACTAGCTACTCTTGGTTTTGATACTGAGACTGAGTTGTTTCCTGGTACTTTTGCACGATGACACGGCATCATTTGTAGTGTTGCTGGACGTGTAAACACTGGTAGCTTCTGTGACGGTTCTCTTCTAGTAGCAGGTTGGAACTGATAGCTTAATGGTTTACTGTCGGATAAAGGTTTACTATTCCTATATGGCAGATTGCTAGATGCACATCTTTCCCAGATTGCGGAAGAGGATTGTTGTTTTCTTTGGACAGCTGCTACGGCCTTTGACATATGCGACACACCAGGTCTTACGAATTGTTTTTGTTTATCCAAATCAGTTTGTGTTTGAGTACTGCAAGATGTTTTCGAAGGAACAGTACGATTTCTATTCGTACGATTAGCAGTACTTGTATTCGTCGTGCGTTCAAGTACTGAAGAGCAACGAGATATTCTAGATAAAACAGAAAAGTTATCGTCATCTACTTCTTCTTTAGAAGCTTTAGACACTGATTGTGAACGACTTTTCCAAGTTTCGTAGGTCATGCGATTTTTAGAAACCACCTGATTCTGATTGATTCTATCATTCAAATTCCCCATCGTTTGCGAACCATTACTTACTTGTTTTCGATAAGGATGTCGACGAGCTAAACGTACTCCTACTCCGGTACTAATATTACTACTACTTCTTCCCGATGACTTAGTAGTTTTAGAATTAGAAGATCTATGTGAATTAATTACTCCTTTCCTCGTATTACTCAATGGTGATTGATGCAGCTTCTTTGTTAAACTCAATGATTCATCATTTACCGAACTTAATACTGGTGAGCGATGTAAGTCAGAGGCGTTTAAAGTACGTGTTAAAGTACGATGACTTTCTGGTGAGATATCTCTTGAAGAAGAATTGGAACTTTTACTACCAGCGCTACTACTTCTCTTCATATTGGAACTTAATAAATCTAATGCAACATCTGCAGTAACTGTACCATCAGCATTTTTTTCTCTACGACTACTTTGTACCTCAACATCAACTGAGTTAGCTCTACCACATAAATTTTCACGTCGTTGAACTAATCTCTGCATTTCTAACCAATGTGCAGTAAACTTCCTACCACGATTAGTAATTGTAGACTTAGTGTTTGATAAATTGGTTAATAAACGATCTTCCCCATCTGATGAGCCCGAATGTGCTCCTGCTCGTGAATCCTGTGTAAATGATGTATCAGTATCAGAAGATGACCCTGAATCGTCGGATAAATGAGAATCTTCTGACTCTGACTCTGAATCGGAAGAAGAATCTGATTGTGAATTATTATTTGAAGCACCTTTCTGATCTGATTCACTGCTGCTACTACTGTTACAGTCCATATCGACACTATTACAGTTAATGAAGCTATTACTTGCTTCAGAGTTGACGATAGAATTATCGTGAGGGTCTGCAGTTTGTAATAAGATGTTTTCTTCTGCGATAGTAGTTGGAATATCAGCACTACAGCTATTAGAATTATTTTCTTCTCGTCCAGAATTTGTTGCAGAGTTTGTAGCCGAATTGGTAGCTGAACTACATGTAGCCGACGAGTTTACTCTTGTACTAGGACTATCACCAATCACGAAGAAACTTCCAAAGTCACATTTATTTCCTACTGGTGAGATACCATTAGTCTTTGAAGGAACTGGAGGAACAAAAGAAGGATATCGTTCACTATTACAGAAACCTGTACGATCACTTTTTAAACCAGACGACAGAACTGCTGGTGACTTTATATTAAATGGTGGCGGTGAAGTTAAATTCATTTGCATTTGTTGTTGGTTACCATTAGTACCGTTTAGATCCATATAGGGAGATGACTGATCAGATCGACCAGAACGTAGATCCATTTCAGCACTAGCACATGGTGATGTTCCTTTTTGTAATGATTCGATTTCTGATGGTAAATTACTGTTCATATCATCACTTTTGTTATCTGCATCGCAATCAACATTGAATCCATGATAATCATCATTCTCTTTAGTAATAACTTCTGATTTTCCTCCAACGATAATACCATCCTTACGATCAGTTAATAAAACGATTGGTTCAGGATCAGATTCAGGTTCTGAGTTATTTGGTGAATCAAATTCCTTCTTACACTTTTCACGAAGAGTACTTCCTGGAATTACATCGATATTTTGAAGACTATCAGGACTATCTGGCGGAGGTTTATCAATCACGATTTCCAAGGCTAAATTAGATTCTTCTTTAATGATTACGTTATCTGTTAGTTCTGTTGAGGCAGTAGTTAGTGATTTCGTAATATCTTCGTTGTTAACTAATAACTGTCTAGCACTTGCCATTTTGATTAAACCTTCTTCTAGACCACGACTATTGTAATCATGATAATTGTTCACTGTGATTTCACTAACTGTAGTGGTACCCATTTCACCAAGAGGCGCGACTAGAACTTCGTTTAGAACTGCTTTATCGTTAATCTTCGGTCCAGCTAAAGATCGTGATGTACTTTTGGCGAATAGAGGCATTAGTTCCATCGGTGAGTTTTGTAGTCTCCGTTGAGAAATTGAGTCCGTTGATCTTTCTCTTTCACGAAGAAGAGTAGTTTTCTTAGATGAACTAACTGGTGTTGTTTTGTGTCTACGAGAAGAGGACACTGTTAATTGTTGATTGTGTAATTGAACCCTTGAGTTAGATGCAGTAAGAGAGTCTAATTTGAAATCTTCAACTGGTGTAGGTGGTCGAGGAAGCTGAACATTACCGGAAGATGATGCACTTGAACTACTACTCGATGAACTACTTTTCGCTCCAGAGAAGATTTTACCTGGCGATGGTAATGGATCGAAAGGCTTCGTGAATGGCTGCAATCGTGGTGCTGGTGGACGAGGAGGACGTCGATTTGTAGTACTCTTATTAGTATATGCAGCAGTCAAGTTAGTTGGAGGTACTGGTGGAAATGCTTGGTTTCTAGTAACTTGCCTGTTAGTATTCGCAACTAAATTATTTTGTCTACTAGCAGGTAATGATCTTGCTGGTTTTGTTCTACTGCTACAACTACTAGAAACTTCTTTAGACTTAGAGTTACATGTACTACTGTTACCAGAAGTAGATCGTGGTCTTCTTGTAGTTATCCCAAGAACGCCTGATTGATGATGTCGTGTAAAACGAGCTACTGTAGATGATGATGCAATACTTGTAGGATTTGTATTTTCTAACTGACTCTGAGATAAAGATGTTTCATTCGGTCGCGTTACACTTACATTACTTTTACTATAACAACATGTACTTTCAAGACTTCCTGCTAAACTTTCATTCGAAGATCTTGCGTTTTGATTAATAATACGATCTAAACTATGATTTAGTAATGGACTGACTATCGGTTGTGTTATGGTATCGAGCATTCTTAAACTGGAACTAGATGGTGCCTGTATTGATGGTATTTGTGCAGACACTGTTGGTTCTTGAACTTGTTGTCTCTCACCTACTGATACGAGACTTACACCATGTCCAACGTGAACTGCTAAGTTTTCGTGAGTACCACTCTGTCCTGATGAAGACGATGACTGCTGATGCTGTTGTCCATGACCATGTTGTCCTCCCTGTCGCAATAGCATCTCCACAGGTAAATCAGAAGAGTAAAAATCTGTTAAAGATACAACACGTTCTAGATTCTGATCGTGTTTTGGATTCATTTGAGTACTACCCGATGATCCTGATCCTCCGTCGAATTGAGTAGAACCAGATCCTCCATCACACGACGCATCATACTGTAACTGTACCTCCGAAGGTCTGATAACATTTTTGTTTTCAGCTGGACTAGCAATAGAGAAATGTCGGACTTCTTGAGTTTTATTGAAGTTAGAATTGAAGTTGAATTGAGTTTGATTCGACATGATTATAGTGTACTGTAATTTCAAAAAAATACGAATAGGATAATTAGTTCGTGAGTTCTATCTTTAAACAAGTTCAATAAAAAACAAAAATAGTTCTAAAACATATGAAAGTCAAATGAGTAATTCCGTATTGATACAGTATCGTAAAAATAGTGTCTCTCTTTTGATACCTCATATCTCATTAGTACTCATTTCGTTAACTCTAAATTTTCTCTCTCTGTTATGAACACTCACTCAAAAAATTTCTTGATAAGATATGAAATATTTTATTTTTTGACAAAGAATTTAAATCTTCAAGTTCTAAAATTAATACAACCTCCTCTTCCTTTAAAATTAATTAAGATTAGCTTATAACTCTCAGAATTCAATTTCAGTGTCTTTTATGATACCATTCCTTCTTCTTTGATACTCTTAGGTAAAAGCTATTGAAACCTCCAATTGTATAAAAACCATCATAAACAACTCTTCGTTTTTTTTACGATGAATCTAGTAGAATAGTCGAAACGTAACGTACGTCTATCCATCATAAAACCACCTAGACAAAAAATCGTATAATAATGATCAGATTCATCCATTTTATACAACTGAAAGTTCCATACATAACTTCTATACCAACTACTAATAGTATAGTTCCTTCTCGTGTATAATGTAAATGTACCGACGAGGTGTCAATCTTTACCAACTGTAATATGTGCATATACAGAATACTGAGTACAATGAAGAATTCTATTTTATTCTTTTTTCTTCTTTAGTTTCTTCTCGATAATTTTTTATCTTTTTCTTAGTTATTCCTCCTCGTATTAGCCATGCTCCCCAGACATAGTAGATTCGAATAAAATCGTCAGATAATTACCATCAATATCAAGTAACTGTTAATGTACTTTCAATCACCTCTTAAACACTATAGATACTTCTAAAACGATAATCATCATCAGATCTCATCTCCTCTAAACCATAACTAAACTTATAAGTTCTATCCATTATAATTCCCATACTTCAGAAACTCCAAATATAATTCAAATCACTTCTACATCATTAGTCTACTTCAAATAATCATTTATTCTTCAGCAGCATCCTTAATATTCTTAATTTGCTCAGCAATAATCTTATCGGCATTAGGACTTCTCTTCATAGAGATTTCAACTTGAGCACAAGAACGAGTCTTACCATTAGATTCAACAGCAACATAGTTAGTGTTAATCTGAGAGAGTAGAATTTTAGGGATAGAATATAGTTTAGTTAGAAAAATATTTACTAAAAAGATGTTTTTTATTTACCTACAATTACAGTATTATCAAACAAAAATACTCATATAGTCAATCAAAAACAAAACCAAAGCAAACACTAATTAGTAGTACCTTCTCAATAGATCCCATACCTTCCTTTTCACATCTAGAAGCACAAGCAATAGCAACATTGATAGCGTTTCCAAGACCAGAGATCTTTAAATGAGAAACTGGTGGCTTATCTTCTCCTTGTCCCTTGAAAAAGGAAAGAGCAGATTTGATATAGAAGACGATTGGATGTTTACAAGAAACCTTCATGTGGATTTCATCATCGTTAACTTTCTTAGCATCGACAGTCATCTTTGTTGTGGATTGGTTTTTGTTTAGAGTTTAAACTATTTAAGTTTTTAGTTTTAAAGTTAAGTTTTAGAGGATGGAATCCCGTTAAATTGGTTAAAGTTGTTAAGAGTGTTTTTTTGAAAAAGTAGTGGTATTCTGTTTACGACGAGCGCAAACTCCAATTACTTTCTCGCAAGGTGCCTGGCTATATAATGAAAATTGGAAATAAGCAGATAATAATAATCAATGTAAGAAGCTAGGATTAGTCGTGGATCTTATGAACTAAGAAATCGATAGAAAAGAAGTTGACCTTTGAGACTTTGAAACAGACACAGCGTTGAAAACTGAACTTTTGAACTTTAAAACAACATTTATATCATTTATGAACTACTTTTGTATAGGAACAAGAAATACAATTATACATCAAGAAAACGATACTCGATAGATTAGTAGACTATAATTACTAGGGAATAATTTCACTTTTTCTGTAAGTTAAGTTCTCTTTAAAATTAGTGATGACGACTAATAGTAGTCAATGGTGGATCATTATCACTCCCACTGCTATCGGGAAACTGTTGTCTTAAACTAGATCTTCCAATGCTTGATTCTATCCTTCTCTTAGCATTAGAAGAATGGATAGAAGAAGAATGATAATGTTGTTCTTCTCTATGACTATGAGATGATTTGGATTCTACTTTCGAGTGTCTACTTCTTGGTGAGTCGCTTCCACTATGACTTCTACTTCTTCGACTACTCCTTCTAGATCCTGATCGTGTAGAATGTGCTGATCTTCCACTATGACTACCAGAATTACTAGAACCGCTTCTATGACTATCATGACTTCTACTTCTACGATAAGAAGAATTTCTTCTTGGTTTACCCATAATATTCGCCCCTAACGGATCCAACTTTGGATTTTTAAAGAAGAAGAACCATCCTAACAAGAATCCTGCAATTAATATAAACAAACATAATAACACTTTTGTCATCCCACCACAACTAAAACATCCCTCATCGTCAGCAGTGCCACTACCTTTACCAACTCTTTTCGATATTTCAGCATTAGCAATCTTCACAGCTCGAATCCAATCGTTTCCAGACTCTGTACAATCACGAGTCACATCAGAATCGCTATAAGCAGGATAAGCACTAGAATCACTAATAGAATTCGACGGATAATTACTTGACTTCCATATATGATGATGATGACCCCAACTGCATAATCGACGATCTCTAGAAGACGAACCTTTTCCTAATCTCCCGTCTTGTAACACGGTTAACTGCTCAGTAGCTAAATAAGTTCTCCTTATCCAATTACTCCAACTGCTGGTATCCCTACGACTCTTTCCATTCAACTCATCTCTCAATAGCATTAACTGTAATCCCATCCAATTCAGCCCCGTTCCATCACCTCCATCACTCCACACCTTATCTCGAGAACCCGAATCCACGTGATAGATGAGAAATGATTCTTTTGTATCGATTAAAGCTTGTCCGAACTTCGTTATCCGTCCTGGATCATCAGGAAGAACTTGAAACTTAATCCTATTCGCGACCCACATGTCGTTCCACCGAGAGTCGAATAACTCTGTACCGGGAGAATCTTCTTTCCTTGCATTTATCACCTTCGTCGCAGAATCGTCGGCATTCGTGTACTTATCAGAACTTTTATCAGAAAAGTGATACATACCCTCGTAAGCAGCTAAAGCTGTGGAGTACTTGTGGGTTTTCATGATTCGCTTTTCATCGTCTACATAGCCGTTAGCGAGTTTACCACGAGAAGTTCTTGCGGTAATAGAGATTTGGTCGTCTACTGGATAATAATGGGATAAGTGAGGAGCCCCTATCCTTTGATCGACTTTCGCGTTGTGACCCGGATAAGAAAAAGCTACTATCTGGGTGGTGCTATGGTCCTCTAAATTTCACAAAGTCTAAAGCTATAATTTCGCTGTGCCATTTTAGATAAATACGCTTAAGAAATGGCTTCAGAATCATGTTTTCGGGATGGGTCTCGAAACTCGAAATTTCACAAACAAAGCACCAACCAGCTATCTTGATTTTTGGTTGGTTTGTTTCTATCAAGTCGGAATCACCAGGTTTGTTTTTCGTTTTGGATTTTGCTTTTGTTTTACCGGTCTTGGGCTGAGAGATTTGATGAAATAGTTTGTTAGATTCGAGTATGTTAGATTTGATAGAATGTTTTAAAAATAATAAACTAGTTTGAATTATTAAAAGATATCAAAATCCAAAACGATAAAGTTAAAACAGACAAGTACGACATCCTTTACTAAATCTGGATTCACTAAACCATAAAATATATCCCTATTAACCTGCAAAACACTCAAATTAGGAACTCCAAATGAACCTGAAGAAGATTCCTGGGCGTTGCTTTGGTCCTTGAAAATGTTAAGCTCTAAACTCGTAATTTCCCTGTCTAAAAGTAGCTTTTTAGCACTGAAAACCATCATTTTTTTGATTAATTTAAGGTCCCGGGATTTGGACCAGAATGTAAAAATGTCAGACCAAAGCAACGCCCAGATTCTTTCTTCTTCTTGTCTTTCTTGTCCTTTTTAGAAGATGAAGATGTACCTCTCCCACTCTTAGCATTACTTGATTCTAATGTATATTCCCAGGGAGGATGTTGTTCTAGATGTCTGAATTCTATTATAAAGAAGTAATTCATGGACAAATATCCTGTTGCGCGTACACGGCCATTAGCAGGAACATAGGCTTCTACTTCTTGGAGTTGATGTTGATATTGATCTATGTTTTGGAGTTGATTTTCTCTAACTTGGAGACCCATTTGTTGGGATATAGATTCAGAGATGGAGATAGCTAGGGTGGATGTTGAGTAGAGCAGGAATAGGAAGAGAAGGGTATAGAAGAAAGATTTGTTGAGATATTTAGAAGTAGCGGCCATTGTTGTGATAGTTAATAATTCAATTAGTATACTTATTTCTAAGAAACAAAAATTCTGGATATTTCTAAGTAATATTGAAAGAGAAGTGAATTATAGACTCGCAGAAAACGAATTCTCAAGTATTACCTCAAACCAATATACTCATACAACGAGACTTTAGCTCAGTCATTAATCTCAGACTAACTCAATCCATTCGAAGAACATCATCAGTTCCCGCCATCAGTTTAGTACGGTCGCAGAGTACACATTAATAGTGTTAGTTTCCAATTTAGTACTATGTTTTCTCCTAAAGTAAGTACAGTATATGTTTTTATGTACAACCGAGCTCAACTCCCTTCCAACAAATCCAAATCCGAGTCTACTATATAGAGAGTCTACTATACAATACATGTAGTCTATACAATACTTCAAAAACCAACGAACCATATAAATCTATCGAATCATTCCTCTCTGTGTCCCTTCCGCCAAAATCTTGATTCCACCCTTACCAGCTGGACCAGCTAATCTACCACTCTCCGTTAATGTACCTGGTTTCACCACACTCCATTGACTATGAGCTAATGCAACAGGAACTTCTTGTTGACATTCAATTAGTAAGTGTTTCAAATCATAAAAGGTTTCTTTATCGTTTTCCGTCAATAATGTAGCAGCAATACCTTTCTTACCCGCACGACCTGTACGACCCACACGATGACCATATTCCTTAATAGATTTCGGCATATCGAAGTTAATAACCCACGGCAAATCTTGAACATCGATACCACGTCCTAAAACGTTGGTAGCACATATGAAATCCAATTTTCCAGCTTTGAATTGCTTCATAACATTATCTCTTTCATGCTGTTGTCGAGAAGCGTGGAAAGTAGCAGCTCGAAAACCTAAAGTATCAATCCATTTCGCAAGAATATCAGCAGCTTTCTTTGTATTCGTAAAAATAATACAAGGTGTTTGAAAATCAGGTTCATTAACTGAGTGTTGCTTTGGTATGTGAATTTTCGGTTTAGGCTTTAGATTTCTCATATCGAGGATCCTTGATTCTATGAAAAATTTCACGTTCTACTAATCAAAATCAAGTGTTTTTACTTGATTCTGAGAGACTTTCAAAAATAAGTGTCCTTTTAGGCTATAAAAGCAGTAAACAGTTAAAGATAATTTCGAGCTCTCGTTTCTTTTCAGCTTCCGAGATCAACTTCACCCTCTGTTCGATATTCTTATTCTTAGCAACTCCTAATCCAAACTCATCATCACCAATTCTTATAATTGCCGGACATCTACAATATGTTCTTGCTAATCTCTCTGCTTTACTAGACAATGTAGCTGTATACATCTGAGTAATCCTGTATTTCCTATAAGCTTCTAAACCTCCCCCCTGTAACTCTAATTCCTGTTTTAAAGCTTCTTCCTCATCCTCTGATTTCAGATTCGAACTCGGAATAGAATTCAATATTCTATAGAGATAATCATCCATAGGAGATTCCATCATAGCATCAGTCTCATCCAAGATAACATAATTACATTGATGTAAAACCGTATGTTGTTTAGCTAAAGCATCACATAACCTACCCGGAGTTGCTACAATTAATTCCACACCAGTTCTAACTATAAATGCTTGTTTCTCAGCCTCATGACCACCTACGAGAACCACTGTACGAATTTGAGGAATCAAAGCTTTAAATTTCTTAATCTCACCATCGATCTGATTTGCCAATTCACGAGATGGACATAGAACAATACCATAACTGGGTATTGCTTTGGTCCCTGGATTTGTAAAGTGTATCCTTGTGATTCTAAGACTAAGGTATTATTTGTTGATTTTAAAGGAAAAGGCAAGATTTGAAAGCTTAAAATATCAGATTGTTAGCAAAAGCTCTCTCCTGTGTAGTTTTAGAAAGGTAGAACATGAAAATTTTGATACGTTCTAGGATCCTCAATATGAAGATCTAAACCCTAAACCGAAAATTCTAAGCAGTTAAGGACCATTCTGAGCTGATTCGTGATCTAATTGAGGTAAATCCTTCAAGTATGTGAGTAATGGTAAACAATAAGCAGCCGTCTTACCAGAACCCGTCTCTGCAGAAGCAATTAAATCTCGTAATTGTAAAGCAACAGGAATAGCTTGCATTTGAATAGGAAAAGGTTTCGTATAACCCGCTTTATTACAAGCATCGAGTAATTCTAATGGTAATTTAGTCTCAGCCCAATTTCTAGCAGGATTCGGAACTCTACCACCACGAAGAAAAATACTATGATCCTCTCTGAAAATCTT
>Ga0099798_10485_pt1 | contig 13207 bp, 15 predicted proteins | sample Uncmet_Sort29A_1_FD_89870 | JGI IMG/M metagenome (GOLD analysis project Ga0099798, IMG submission 89870) | Marine eukaryotic communities from CALCOFI LINE 67, Pacific Ocean - CN13ID_Sort29A_1 | ecosystem: Environmental > Aquatic > Marine > Oceanic | place: Pacific Ocean: Monterey Bay | collected... | reverse complement strand
ATGTCCTGTGATCTCTCTTAGATCACCATACAATTTAATTGTTTTCAACATACCGATACCTGCCTCCCGTACATTTTAGCAACCATTCAGAGTATGGTTCCTGACAACTTAAGCGATCTGCTAAGTGATGTAAAACTTCCCCATTTAAAAAGATTGCCGCATGATTTAAACCTTTACCCATAATCGACATCAATAAAACATCTCCATTTTCTAGTTTTTCATGTGGCTTTAATAAACGAAAACTTGCTAATTCTGCTGCTTCTTCAAAGACTGGCCTTTCTAAAAACTCTTCAGGTGTCGTAGGTCGCTCCCAATCAATCAATTCAATTCCTTTCTCTTCTCGATACCAATCCCTAACCAAAGTGTAACAATCAGTAACGCCCCAACACCACGGTCTGCCTTTTAACGCTGGTCTATACCCTGTTGGTTCGTAATACCCCCATTGTTCTGTTTTAGGGTTAACAATATGCCACGGTAATCCACCTGCCTCGCAACTAACTCGATCAGCTTCACTTGCCACTGCCGGAGTCGTTGGATGCGAATGAATAACACTAACTATCTGCCCTAAACCATCAGCTTTAACATAATCTTCTGGATCTAAAATAAAACACTGATGAGAATAAGTTGATAAATTACAGCAAGGATAATATGTCTCTTTACCTTTGATATTTAATAGTAAGCCAACAGACTCTTTAGGGTCTTCTTCCTTAGCATGTTCTAAAGCTTTTTCTTTCCAGTCCATCAAATAAACGTACCAATAGAAGGGAATAATTTTCTAGTGCATTGTCTTTTTGGTAATCTGATTCCTGCTAAATCACTAATGCTTGCTAATTCAAAAGTAACAATGTCTCTATTTTCAGCAGCTTTTCTATCTATATAATAAATTTCTCTTGGAAATTCGTTATTGGCAGCATCTCCGTTTCCACCAGAAAAATTACCAGCGTCTAAAAACTTAGCTAATGTTCTAATCCTTATAACTTTTGCACCTGTCAAATCATTACCAGCCGTTATTTTGTTAACTTCTAACATTGCAGCAGTAATTAAAGATAAAGTATTACTAATTGTTATTTGTGGTCTAGGAAGTTGTCCTTTTTGAAAAGCAAAACCACTTGCTTCTACTGGGTATCTTAAGTACTTTTTATTTTGCCATATGATTTGACCATTTGCGTTTAGATTACTCCCCGCATGAAACCTATAAATGTTGTTTTCGTTATTCGTTGATGGCTTACCTTGTATTGTTCCGTGTAAAGTAGAATCTAAAACTAATTCAAATAATTCAATAATTGCAGATGGATTGGTACTCTGCAAATTATCAATAATAGGATCTAAACTCATGGCTCAAATACTTCCCTAAATGTTGCTGAAATCGTTGCTCTATTCAGGTAAGGAATAGATTTACTCCATGCCTCACATACAAATTTAGAAGCTGAACCTTCTCCAGGCAATGTGTAATCAAAACTGGCTTGATCTAACGCTCTAGCATCAAGAAATTCTTCTATTTTATCGGCATCTGATTCGGAAACTTTGAATACCAGTGCATATATTTTTGGATTAATATGTGCATCTAGTCCAAATAAAATCCGATGCTCATAACCATCAGCAAAACGAACTGTACGTTTCTTTGGATTAGATCTTTTTTGAACTCCGTATTGTGGAGTAGTGCCCCCAGTCGAAGTTCCTACAGTCGCATCATTAAAAGTTGCCATTAACGTGTACCTGCTAAGAGCCCTCCTGGTCGTTGCTGATTAGCAATTTCAGCTTGAACTGCTGCTGCCAGCATACTTCCAAGTTGTTCAGCTTGCCCTGCATCTCCTTCAACTGACGAACCAGAAGCATCTACGTTAACTACCACGTTTGCTCCTCCCATTGCATGATTTGGAACGATATTACCGCTAGAACCTGGAACAAATAATTCTGGGCCTTTCTCTCCTACAACATAAGGTGATCCTCCTTTAACTGGGCCACCTGAAGCTCTTCCGAATACTTCAGAGAAGAAACCACCTGTTCCTCCTGTCATTCCGATCAGAGCAGATTCAACACCATAATTTAATAATGCATTACTAATTTTTCTAAACACATTTGAAGCAACCTCTCCTAATGTCTTCGTTCCATCTATTGCTGCATTAATACCTTCAACTAATCCATCTTTAATAGACATTCCTATGCCATCCATAACAGATTTTATTGCTTCTTCTTCTTTTTGAATAGCTTCAGCAGCATCTCTTACGTCATATAATTTTTCCAGTTTAGCTTTAACTTCTTCTACTTGCTCCCCCTCTAAACCCAATATTGCTTTATTTATTTCAGCTTCTTTTTCTCTCATTTCATAACTGCCCTGATCCAAGTCTCCAAGTGTTGTGTAATAAGCAATTTCTTTATCTAAATCAGCTATTTTATCTTTATGTTGTTCAGCAGCTTTTTTGTCATCTTGATGTTTCTTAAATGTTTCCTGTGCATCAAAGTTAGCAGTAACAGCTCTTATTAAATCCGTCCTGCGATCTTCTAATGCAGGATTCGCTTTTATAGAATCTGCTACACGTTTATCAATCGTTGCTTGTCTTTCTCCTACTTTCATCTTCTGGTTTATAAAACCAGTTTCAGATGTAAATTTATGAATAGCATCCGAACCTGGTCTTAGTAAATCAGTATTCGCTTGAAATGGATTTGCATCATACGCTTGAATTATTAACTCTCTTAATCTCTTACCTGATCTTACTTTTTTAGGGTTAGTAGGATCACTTGGGTCTACTAAGGCGGCTGGATTGAACAATTGTGTAAGACCGCCTTTTGTTGTTTGGTTTGTCCTCATATATTCATCAAATAAGCCTTTCACTTCTGGACTTGCAGTTCCCATTAAATATGCAGCATTAGCTCTTTCAAAAGATGTACCTTTTGCCATCGCATTGGTTAAGCTTTTTAATATTCCAGTTCTAGTAATCAAATCAGCAATAGAAGATTGCATCCTTAATGCAACTTTTGCCCATTCATTCCCAAAATCTGTTACGTCTTGACCAAAACTCTCTATTTTCCCTAACCCTTCTTTCCCAATTATTGATTCTACAGCTTTTTTTGCTGCTTCCATTGCAGCTCCTTCTCCTTTTATTGCCTTTAACATTTCTAAATGCTTTCCATAAGCAGTATTTGTTTCTCCTAAAGAACTAATGACTGCATCAACATCTGGATTTAAAACATTAAAAGCTTTTCCTAATTCTGCAATTTTTCCAGTAAAAGTATCAAGTTGTTGACCTATTGCACTAAAGAATATCTGCGCTCCAAAACCCTGAGAAGCAGTTGCATATTGTAAACCTGCACCAAGTAGTCCTCCTCCTACAGAACCGACTCCTCCTCCAAATAACATAGGGAAACCAGCCCCTAACATTAAGTTCTCTCCAAGTCTTTCATTCGCTAGCTTTCTTGCTTGCTTTCTCTTTTGAACTTCCTCCATTCTTTGTTCTATTGTTAACATTTTACCGCCATACATGACAGTTCTTTTGTATTGACTATTTGATTTATTTAATAATAGATTTTTTCTTTTGGTAATATCTAATTCGTCTTCGCTATAACCAAACCTTTTCTTTTGATTTTCTAAGGCTTCTTTTGCTGCTGCTTGTTCTTCCGTTGATACTTTTCCAACCAGTTTATTTTCTACTTCTAATTGTAGTTTTTTCTCTTTTGTTATTAATTTCTCTATCGCAAATACTTCTTGTCTTCTTCTTTTGTATTGACTGTCATCAGGATCAGTGGCAGCTAAACTCCTTTGTTTTGTAGCAAGCCTTCCTTCCAGTGATTGCAAACGGCTAGGTCTTCTACGAGCTATTCGTTCGCCTAAAACCTCATCTAACGCATTTCTCATTTCAACTGGGCCACCTTCAGGAAGCCAATCCTTCATATCCCCTTTCATTCCTCTTCCACCCATCCACTCAGGCATGACCATCATTGCTGCCGATGCAAGCATGGGAAGCTCTCGAACCATCTTGCCCATAGAAGAAAACGCTGACCTATAATTTCTTTCCACACTCCAAATTATTTCAGCAGCAGCATTTTCAAATTCCATAAATCCTTTTATGGCACTACTTACCCAGTCAACAGCACCTAAAACTTTTTGTAATCCAAGAGCAGTACCTTTCACTTCAGCTACTCCTCTAATCATCTGATGAAGATGAGAAGACGCTATTTTTTCTGTTTTTCCCCAAGCAGGAATTAATGAGTTAACTGCTGTCGCAAGAACATTAACCAGATCTGTTAATCCGACAAGTGCCGCAGTCTGACCAAGCCATCCACCTGGGCCTTTCCCTATCAGAGTCTTACCACCTAACTTGGCTAATTTCATCAAGAAATTGCCCATTCTTTGCTGATCTTTAGCTACTCTTTTTGCAACTTTTTCTTGTTCTTTAAATATTGCGACTATATTTTTTGCACCTTCTTGAATCTCTTTTATTGCTTTTCTTTCTTCATCATTTGCTGTCTTTTGTTCATCATTAATTTTCCGCCTAACAGCAGACCCTTCATCTAAAATATTATTTACCTTTTGGATCGCTTTTTCTAATTCTTTATATTCTGCCCCTTGCAATTCGACTAAAGATAACGCTTTTTGAAGCTCTGCCTTGTATACATTTAATGATGCAATATTTTTAGCAATTCCCTTCTCTGTACCTATTGTGTCCGTCATCGCTGCCAGACTCAATGCGTTTGAGTAACCTTCACCCGTTCTAGTTTTTTGTTTTCCAGCGTAAAAACGACTTTGAACTTCAAGTCTTTTTAATTGCTTAAATACTAATTCTTGTTCTGCTTTGGCAGCAGCTTTTATAGACAATGAATATAAGGTGTTTTTGCTAGTAGCAACTTGTGTTTGTCTTGATATTTCCTGTAACGCTTTAGCCTGACGCATTAAACCTGCTTCACTTTTATTAAATACACCTCCAGCTTCAGCAAGCGTTTTAACAGTTCCTTTAAGAGTATCTAACTGTTTTATCCATTTAGTATCCGTTACTCCAGACCCAGAAAGTAACGGTCCTTCCTTTGCTATCTGTTTATTAAGATTCTTTATTTTAGTTAAAGTTACGACACCTTTATTTAATGCTTTTTGATTTAAAGGACTTTTCTTTGAGCCTTTATTTATGTTGTCTATAGTTTTAGAAAGCTTTATAAATTCCGTCCCTATTGTCTTAAAAGCTTTAGAAAGACTCGTAAAATTATTATTTATCTTGTTAACTTTTTTATCAACACCACTAAGATCTCTAGTTATATCCTTTATTGCTTTCTTTATCTGACCATCTTTAGCCGTAAATTCAACAGTACGGGTATAATTAGCCACTCCTCTCGTACCAAACAATATCTTCTATCTTACCCTTTTTGAGATCTAATAGCACGACCTGTTTGTCTTGCTTCTTGACTTTTTTCCATTTCATCATTCTGAATCTTAAAAAAAGCAGCCCAACCTATCATTTCTTCTCTTGTTAATTCTCTCGTTAATTCTCTAACAGTTTTACCTAATTCTTTTGCTAACGAGAATAAAAAAATCCACTCCTTATTCGCTTTTCAAATCAGCTTCAGCTTCGTCTACCTCCTTATTTGATCCAGACTCAAGCATTGCTAATTGAATTTCTTGCAGTACAGCAGCTTCTACTTCTCTACGAAGAGTTGCTCTATCTCCATCAGCAAATAACCTTTTTCCTTTTTCATCCAATGCTTTTTGAATCATCAAAGATAAAGCAAAATTATTAGCATCATCTGTATTACCAGATTTTTTCTGAATAGATTCTCTTTCAGCAATTGTTAATGGATGCCAAAAAATAGTAAGAACAACTTCACTATCTTTCTTTACATCATGTTGGTATAACTGGCTTACACCAAACTTGTTGCTTAGAAGCTCAACGGCTCTCATAAAAAGATTTATACATTATTAGTATACTAACTCGAAATTAACCATTTGCGGAGAATTGACAGGTAATCACACCTAAATAATGTGATTCGTCTTCATTGTCAATCCCTCCAGGCCCAACAACATCGCCAACTCTTGGATTGCAGGAATAAGTGTCTACATAAGTAGAGGAATTAACAGAAGTCATACCTGTAATAACTGCTTCACTTAAAGCAGCAAGAACAGATGTCCCTGCACCTTTTGGAACATAAATTCCAGATTGAATAAATCCTGAATAATAAGTTTGTGCTTCACCTTGTACTTGTTTAGTTGCTTGCCCAAAATTAATCGTTGTAACTATATATTTAACTTTTTTCCCTGGTTTTGTATATGAAACATTGTCATAAATCATCGTAACTGTAGGATCAACATCCTTTACAGCATCTGTAATTGCTGCTTCAAAAGCAGCTCTAGTATTTACAAGAGTCATAAGTTCTGATACTGAGTTTGTACATCTTTAACATTAGAGCCAATGTAATCTCCCCCAACACTAATATTAGGACGCTTATCAGTGAAAAATCTATCAATTTTTTGAGATAAACCTTCTCTAAAATTTCCTGCACCACCTGCTAAATAAGCAAATACACTAGATTTAGGAGAAAATAATGCTTGCGGAGCATATTTAGCCGAGTTTCCTACATAAACAGTTTCATTTAACTTAAAAGTTTTAGGAACAGCAAAACGCTGTTTTATATAAGGTTTTTGACCAGGAGCAAGCTTAATTCCATTAGGTGTTCCTATCGTTTTAATAGAAGACCAAGGACTAAACCTTTCTCTTGCATCTTCTTCATTAATAATTGACTTACCTGCTTTCCAGCTAGAAGCAAAAAATCCAGTTAAAACAGGACTTACTTTTTTTGAGGTTAAATCACTAACAACAGCAGCAATAAAACCATTTAATTGAGCTTCTACTTCATCCTCAAAATCATCCAAGATTTGTTTTGTGAAAGCATTTGCCTTTGATTTTGTAGATAACCTACGTGGTGTTGCACTCCTCCTAGCCATTAGAACCTCACCGAAATTGTATGTAGATAAACTTGTCCACCACGTTTTGTATCTATATCAATTATTTGAGAAACATGTGTTGATCCTGCATAACTTAACGTGATTTCATCCTCAAATGTAGGTTGATGATCTCCTATTAAATCAGGTGTTATATATAACTTTGCTCTTCTTAACTCCCTTCCTTCATCTTCTTCTGCTTTTATAAATTCAACAGGTACTTTAATATCAGAATAACTAGTTGTTGTAAGTAATTGCTTTCCTTTTGCCACGTTATAACTACCTTTTGCGTTAACAGAATAGGTAATTGTAGTATCTAAAGCCGTACCAAGATCAGCTACAACCTGTTTGGCAATTGCTTTAAATGCTGTGTCTAATGCTCCTGCCATAATTAACCTCTAACTACTCGAACTTGGTAACTACCAGAACCACCAAGGCAATAAGCACCTAAGTAACTCTGTAACCAAGGATAAACGTCAAATACATTATTAATCGTTCCAACACCCTGACTATCAGTATTGTATTTAACCTTGATGTCTCCTAATTCTACCTGTTCATAAGTGCCATCAGTTCCTTTATTACCAGTCATCGCATCAGTTTCGTTCGCTAATGCTACTGCTAACTCATATTGTGCATATTTAATACTTTCAGGGATCGCAGTACAAGCAAGTTCTACATTATCTACTTCATAGTTATTTCTAGGCCATTTTAATGCTTGTCCGTCATCACAGCGATCACCATAGAAATTAAGACTATCAATCCATCTCGTAGCAGATATTAATGCTCGATTCTTTTGATCATCAGTCTTATTATCCCAAGTTGTTGAATCTGGGACGGTTTCAAAATAAGTGTTTGCTTCAGCTAAAGTCACATAGCTATTAGCTGTTGCAGACTTCAACGTGGCAGTTATTGTTGCAGCCACAATCCTTAAAATACATTTCCTCTATATTGTAGCGTCATAAAAAACCCCCACCAAATAAATGATGAGGGTTTTCGTCATAGGACACCCCTGTCCGACTCAATACTAAATTAAATAGTAGTTGTGTCTAGAGGTGTGTTAACTGTGATCTGAACAGCAGGGATCAAATCAATGTCATAAGTAGCAGCCCACTTGTTAGCAGTCGCTAAGTTTGCATTGGTTGGGTTGTCACCAGCATCAGTCCACTTAGTACCCATTACGTGATACGCAGTGTGGTAGTCAACAGAAAGTACATTCTGCTTGGACAAGATGTTGCGATCAGCTTCAATCCTTAGATCTTGCTGAACACCTTCCATGATTGTGCCACTCTTAAGGAGATAGCAGTAGTACTCAGTGATATGACCACCAGTACCAGGAGCAACAGTGTTAACAGCTTCGTCAACGATGACTTTACAGCCAGCAAATTGACCAACTTCTTTAGCACCGATGCCAACGCCACCACCACCCCACTGGATACCTGTTCCAGTAGCAAGAGCAGAAGTAGAGAAAGTTAACATCCCTACCTGATATAGGTAGTAAGCAACTGAAGGATGAACAACCAAAATATCTGGCTCTTCACCACGCTCACCCAACTTATTACGAGCTTGAGCAATTGTAGAAGCTGTTAGATAGTTAGCTTCAGCAGCTCCAGATGAAGCAGCTTTAGCAACGTCTAATGCGTTTCCACTAAGAGCAGTACCGAATAAACCAGCAAGCTGTGAGAACAAACGAGCGTTGTTTAACTTGTTGATTGCATCAGCTAACTGATTACGAATAGCCAACATAGGATCTTCGCCAGCAGCTAAGACAGCCATGTCATCTACAGCGTATGCGAAACCTCTATGAACGATAGAAGCAATCTGTGTTGCTGTACCGATCTTCTGTGGTGTTAAGTAACCAGCAGTTGAAGTTCCCCAGTTAGCCGCACCTGTCATCACCTCTTCGGTTGGTGCAACAGGGTTAAACTCAGGAACTTGGATGCGTGTACCGCCTTCCTTTGAATCTAAGAAACTGTTTCTTACAACAGCTCCACTTTTTACAAATTGGCTACGCTCTTTAATTGCCTCTTGGACATAACGAGCCAAATTATTCCTCTTTACGATGTCTGCTAAGAGAACACCGCCAGAGTAATTCTGAAATGGTGCAGCCATTCCTTCCTCCTAAGAATTACGGTTTGCTTGCCTAAGTCACGGACTTAGATATAACACTCTTAAATCACGGATCTTTAAGTGTTACTGAGATGCCTCTTTTTGCAGCACGGCTGCTAAATCAGGGTCTTGATTAGATAATACCATTTGTTGAGTGAGATTGCCCGTCTTCCAAGGGTTTTCAGACCCAGGGGCAACATTAGATGTTGGACTAGGCTTTGCACCCATACCAGCAGCATTACTCGCCTTAAAGTGATGTTCCCATCCACTTCCAGGGTTCTTCAAGTTATTAACGTAAGTACTTAAGTCCTGCTCAACTCCACCATTCAAAATAACAGTTCTACCATCACTACTCTTATGCAATTTATCTTGCAAAAGTGATAATGTTTGACCTGCATTAATCGCTCCAGCATTACTCAAAGCAGACATCGCAGTAGTGCGTGTTGCTTCCATTTGCTTTTGCTCTTTGGCTGTCTTTAACTCATTTTCTAACTCATTTATCCTTTTATCTTTCTCTTGGGCTGTTTGATTTGCATCCTCCCAAAGAGGCTTATACATACCCTGATCTTCTAAGGCTTTTTTACGATCATCGTAATACTCCCCTATTTTACTTTTAGCGTTTTGGAACGCTTTCTCCTTTTCTGCTAATTGTTGCTTTAAAGCTTCAAATTCAGCCAAAGGAACTGTGGGAACTTCAGGTGCAGCAGGTGGTGTAGGAGTTTCAGAAGCAGCCACGGGCTGTTCTTCAGAAGTCACGGACTCCTGCTGAATAACTCTTTCTTCAATCATAATTACTCAGTTACAGGTGTTTTAGGTTTCTCAACTGTCTCTTCTTTGACGACAGCTTTCTTTTTTGCTGGTTTTGGTGGACAGGCAGGAGGATTTAATTCCTCAAACCTCATTTTTTCGATTGGCATAATAAATAAATGCTCTTCACTATTATTCTAGTCTATTAATTAATTTCAACTTCAGATTCAGTAGAAACAACTTCCTCTTTTACCTCTTCAATTACTTCTTTCTTCTCTGGTTCATTCTTGATAACCTCTTTGGTTTCCTTCTCTTCTGATTTTATAGGTTTTAAATTAGGGAAAACAATCATTTGTCTTTTTCTAATAATTAAACTAATTCTATCTTATTCTTCACTTTTGACTTCGTTTCCATTAGGTAAAACTTCTCCCTGTACTAAAATATCTCTAAATTCTTCTCTATCTATGACTTTTTGATCAAATAAGGAAGTTAAAGCTGTTATATCTTGTCCAATTAGCCTCTCAATATCAAAATCACGACTAATTTTGACTTCAGGTGGTTCAATTCCTAAGTAATTAGCAGATAAATTAAACACTTTTTGTAACTTTTGCTCTAACTCAAGAGAAACCATCGAAAGCATTGAATTTGTGTCAACACGATCTAAACGCCTTGCATCTGCTGATTCTGCTACAAATTTCTGTTGAGATAACGTACTAATTCCTAAAGTTGCCATCTGAAGCTGTAATTCTTGTATCTCATTAGTCTGTGCCTCAAATGCACTACTTGCTGGCTCGACATAATACACCTTATTCCCAGGTTGAGTCGCCATCGCATAGTTAACACTGATACTCATATCCTTCGTTTGATCATCCCAACCTTCTAAAACCAACATTGGCTGAGATGCAACATGCAAACTATGAATTAAATCAGCTTGACGTTGGAAATGTGCCAAATTCAAATACGCAATATCTAATAAAGGTGGCTTGCTCGTCAAAGTATCAGTCTTACCCGAATAGACACTAACTAAAGGCACTTCGCCTAAAGAAAACTCCCCAGAATCAACTAATTCATAGTCTTTTTCATTTTCTGGCCCGTCAAAATTACCTGCATAAGTCGTATCTTGCAGGTTAATTAGGTCTTTTTTAGGTGAAACCTTCCGATAAATACTAAATTTGCCTGGTTCTATTACCCGAACTTGATCAAATACCTGCTCACCAAATTCTCCTGAAGGTACAACAGCTTTTTCAGCAATTCTTACCTGTATCAAGCTGCCATAATTCACTTCTCTATCTAATCTCCAACCATAAATATTAGTTGGATCGATTTCTATCCAATATGGCCTTCTATTTTGCGCTCTTTCTTCTGCCAGACTTAATGCCCCTGTTGGTGCAGGATAATCAACTAAAATATGACTCTGACCATAGGTCAAAGAACAAATAAGTACCCTTCTTGCATACTCATCTAAATCCGATCCACATCCATCAACATCCTTAGCAAAAACATCCGTCCAATATGAGTCACCTATCAAAGTAATAGGCTTCCTCATTATCAAACCTGTTGCTGCTCTAATTAATCGCTGCGTATATGGTGAAAATACTGCTCGATTTACTCTAGATAAATAAGCTGTGTAATCCTCTCGTGGCTCAAGGGGAAGAAAAGCTTCTGAGTTATCTCTTAAATATTCAGTTCCATTTGTGACAGCCTTCATTATTTCCCACCCCTTTACCATGTCCATTACCGCACGGGTGCGAGTAAATGGACTATCAGAACCACCTACACTGGTAGAACTTGTAATGTTGGTACGGATTGGGCCAGGGACAGCATAAGTCACATTATTATCCCCTCTATAGGTTTAAATTAATCTGCTGCTAATGTAACTGTTATTGCGCCTGAAGTAATAAAACTAACGCTTGCTGTTTGTAATTCACCTACTGTTGCTCCAAATGAAACACCAGTCACTATTCCAGCGAAAGCAACATGTGAGTTAGCAGCACTCATGTATAGTTTAAATGAAGCAGCATTTGCTCCACCAGGATCATCAGCCGCTACTGACTCAGTCGCTGCTTCTGTTAATAAAGCAATTTGATTCGTATCTGTAGAATCAAAAGTACATTCAATACTTCCAGAACCTGAAACTAATCCACCAATATATTCTCTAGATTGATCTAAAAGCTTCGTACATTCTAAAGTCTCTTTAGTAACTTCTAAGCTCCAGCCAGTAGTACCTACTGCTGCAAGTGCCCCCGCAGCAGTTTCAAATTCAACTTTGCCCTCCTCTCCACGGTAGTAACGGGCCATGACAATTAATTCTCAAACTTTCATCATATTCTAACGCTTTTTCGTTACTTTTTTCAACATCCTTTCTGATTTCTAATAAATTCGATACCCAGTTTGACCTAAAGTTTCAGGCTTTGCCAAGTTGAACTGTTGTAAACATAAATAACCGAAAGCATCAAAAGCATGATCAACACCAAGATTTTTATTAGGTAATCCTGTATTCGGTGCATAAGTCAACGTCCTTAAAGACTTAATTAACTGTTTACATCTTGGGTGAATAAACGTCCTCCTATCACCACTCGCATCTAGTAAAGCCGTATTAACACAAGTAATTTTATCCCTTATCTTCCACGGCGCACGTGGACTCGAAACATTAAATCCACTTCTCCTTAAAATACTATGATCAGTCGCACCAACGCCACTAGTTTTCCTCGCTCCACCTGTAGGGTCAGGACATGCTATTACTCTTCTTTCCACCCCATATCTGCGTACGACTTCTTCTGCAAAGTCCCATGTGGTTGCCCCACCTGTGAGCATGATTTCGTCAAACACATACAAGTTATCCCCATCCTTAACCGCACATATCCCTGACATTGGATCTACGTTAAAGTCAACTCCTAAAAGTATTGGCGAAACTGTTATATCTTTCGCTTTTTCCGATATATTCTCATCTCCAAAACTTACAGCAACTAATCCAGTTAAATTTTCAAAACTTGCTTCAAATTCCTGCCTAAATGTTCTTTCATCTAACTGCGCCCTAGCTGCTTCAACTTCCTCCTCTGGTACATTTCCCCCCTCAATAGTCGTATAACACCATCTCTGCCATTCACCCGTAGGATCACTTGCCGTATAACACCATAAATCATAAAACCAACTAGCTGTCCCATCAGGTGTACTAATAAATAAAGCCCATCCCTGTTTATCAGCTAATGCAGGTCTAATAACCTCAAACCATACCTCCGATCCCATAAAAGCAGCTTCATCTAATACAACTCCCGATAAACTTCTTCCCCTCAATGCCATCGCATTTTCTGTTCCCTTTAACTCAATACTTGATCCATTAACAAGGTCTAGTCTCAAATCTGTCTCATTTTTACTCGCTATCCATACTTTCGGTACCAATTTCTTTAACGCTTTCCATGCAATATCTTTTGC
>Ga0099798_10484_pt1 | contig 13246 bp, 11 predicted proteins | sample Uncmet_Sort29A_1_FD_89870 | JGI IMG/M metagenome (GOLD analysis project Ga0099798, IMG submission 89870) | Marine eukaryotic communities from CALCOFI LINE 67, Pacific Ocean - CN13ID_Sort29A_1 | ecosystem: Environmental > Aquatic > Marine > Oceanic | place: Pacific Ocean: Monterey Bay | collected... | reverse complement strand
TTTCAAATTAAAAGTGACGCGGTTTCTAATTCAAAAGTTTCAAACTTTCCGGTCGCCAGGCCAGGAATTTCATTTTTTCTCTATTTTAGAAGTAGTCCTTTTGGCCTGACACCTTTTTCATTCCAAAGATAAATTTGGCATAAGGACCATCTGGCGACTAGAAGTTTGAAAAAGATGATCAAAATTCGTTGCGAAAATTTGTTTTCGTTAGCAGTTCGGTTACGAATTGTTGCATGGGGGTTTGTATAAAAAAAAATAATTGCAATAAAAAAAAAAAATAATAAAAAATTATCAGCAGTTAGCTGAGCTCCCACAATACGTTCCTTCTAAGTTTGTCGCATAGAAAGTTATGCGCCCAGAAATTAGTAGCCGTATTTCCCCCGTCTAGGGAATGTGGACTTGATTGCCACGAGAAAGCTCCTCGCACATGGTCTTGATCGTCATGAGTGCATGCATGATGTAACACGTTTTTTTTATAGTAATCACACTCAAAATGATAAAAAAAAAACACACACTTAAAATGGACCAAAAAATGAAAAACGCGAGTCGGGTTCTGAAAAAGTCGCGTTATGTCCTTATTCCGCTGCTCGGTCTCGTGCTGAAGGGCCGCAATCTGTTCACTTAACACGATTTTTTTATAACTGGACTCGTTTTTTTTCTATTTTTTTGACTCATTTTAAGGGTTTTCAATTTTTTGATCAAAAACGAGTCCGCTTATAAAAAAATCGTTTTACTTTGGTCTAAGTTTGCTTGGCGCAAGGCCTCGATTTCCTCTGAGAGTTGCTTCACGGTCAGGTCTGGGCCTGATGTGCTAGTACTGGCAGGCACGGCTGGGGCATTGGCAGCTGGAACCTTCTTGTCACGGTTCAGTTTCGTGATCACCTTCATGCCTTGCGAGTGGGTGGTGAGCACCTGCATGCCGTGTGGAACGAGTGATTTAGCCTCGATCTGAATCCGGAACCGCTGCCTGTCGTAGTGACTTCAATCTTTTCGATGCGTACATAATTTGGACAAAAAATGTCAAAGAAATGTAAGAAACGACGGATCAAAAACGCATATTTTTTTTTGACCAAAAAATGAGATTTTATGTACGCATCGAAAAGATTGAAGTGACTGGAGCACACATGTACACGCAGCTTGAACTCGGCGCTACCATTCTCTGTCAGGACCTCAGCCGTGCCACCGAGGACAGGTTCGTTTGCATTCCGCTGCCCCACAGGTTTAAGGTCATTCTCATACACGAGACTGGCCTGCAGGGACATTGGCGGATTCGACACCACCTTCTTGTCGCCGTCAATGACGCGCACTTTGAAATCCAAATCCTTCAGGGTCGACACTACGTTCTCCATCGTTTCAATCTTTTCGATGCGTATTTGAGTTTTAAAAAAAAAAATATGAAAAAGAAAAAAGACTCATTTTTTCCGCAGAGATTGTTGGCCAAAAAAATCACTTAATACGCATTGAAAATTTGAAATCGTACCCTCCTCGGCATCATCCAGTGGGTCTTGTTTGTGGAATAAAGTCCCGGAGGCCCCGCCTCTAGAATAAATCTCTAGGCCCAACGTAATTGGACCCTGGTTGAAAACAGGTGTTTCGATTAGAAGGCCTCCAGGCTGTTGCTTATCCAATGTATAGTACCGTGGCGCGCAGGCTTGGCCTTTTGTACCGATTGGTCCCTGGTGGAAACCCATTTGTCCCTGGTGGAAATTACCGAAATCTCTTTCTGTGTCACGGTTCAGTTTCGTGATCACCTTGATGCCTTCCGAGATCACCTGCATGTCACGTGGGAACACGCTTAAATGCTCTGTAGTCTGGATAAGAAACCGGAACCGCTGCTTGTCGTGGTGACTGGAGCACACATTTACACGCAGCTTGAAGTGGGCTATTCCGTTCTCTGTCAGGACACCAGGAGCGCCATGGAGGAGAGGCTCGTTTGGATTTCGCTCCTCCACAGGAATAAGGTCGTTCTCATACACGAGACTGGCCTTCAGGAAAAATGGTAGGTTCGTGACCACCTTCTTGTCACCGTCAACGACGCGCACTTTGAAATGCAAATCCCTGAGTGTCGATACCACGTTCTCCGTCTTAGTACCGTCCTCGACACGCCTTTCGTGGAACAATCTCCCGCTGGGATTTTGTGGGTTTTGTGGCGTTACTATCTCCAGCGCCCATGTGTTAGGATCCGCATTGAAAGCAGCTGGTGTCTCTACATGTCGCTGATTAGTACTGGTTGAAAAGTGGTAATGTGGTACGCCTGGGCCATTTGTAAAAGGAGCCAGTGACTGACCGATTTGTCCCTGGTGGAAATCAAAGTTATTTGCTCTTGATACACTCGAAACAATTTGTCGATTTCCGCCCTGGTTATTGGCAGTCTCCGCACGAATTGCGCCCGTAGGAACGTTATTGATTGACACCCCACTTAACGCAAGGAGATTACTTGCGTCTTCTCTGTCATGACCGGACGAGTTATTGTGACTAGATGTTAACTTCAAGCCACCCACGACAGATTCGGTGAGAATAATACTGCACATGGATAAGAAGACCACGGCGAGTATACACTTGAACATTTTTCTTTTCCTTTTGTGGTTTTCAATTTGAAAATTATTAGTGGTTTTGCTTTGCCTTATAATTGAATAAATATCAAATGCTGCGGTGTCGACTTTTTTTGGGGATTTTGAAAATTTAGTGGTATAATTGGTTAGAAGAGACTAAAATATTGTTCCCGGTAATAGACAGATCACGGACAGAACATGAAATTATTTAAGAACTTCCCTATCGAAACCGATCCATTTCCCGAAATTAAAATTGAATTCCGATGAACTATCCATTTCCCAAAATTAAATTTAAATTCTGCTAAACAGGAACCAATTGCGAACTATTTCCCACCAAAAATCAGAAGGAGAAAAAACACACCACAACTGAACAAAAATTTCAATTTATTTTTAAGAATTAAGTTTTGGAAAACACAAAGGAAAACAAAGATGCTATTCGGACAGGATAAAGATTTGCTGTCAACAGAAATGGCATGGAAAACTAATTAATTATTTGCCAGTAAATGAGCTCTTTCGATTAGGCCTGCAGGTCGCTGATTAGTTGAATACTGTGGCCAGTAAATATCGTCATTGGAAGCAACGTCGAACTCTATTCGTCAAACACAGGGACGGGAAATCCACCGTGTTGGCTCATAGTATAATCTATTGTTCGACCGTCTCTCTCTCACTCTTTGCGTAACTTAGTATGTTACTGACAAAGTATGAGGTAGCAATTTATTAAAAACCGATATAGTAATATGACGGGCCCTCCGGTAGTACTGGAATCAAACTGAAATCAATTGTCATTTTCAGTGATTGTCGTGAATATTATGGCCCTTGTGAATATTATTATTGTGAATATTATGAAATTAAAATTGCGCCACATCGTTATTTCGGGTGAAAAATATTTTCGGGCAGAATACATGGTTGGATTGATATTAAAGACGCAGAAATCGCATCAAACTGAACTCTTTTTTAAATCATACTTTTAGTGACTGTTTGCGCAACTGACCTTTTATGGTGTTCTTGGTAAAACACATTCAATAAAAAATTGGAAACTCAAGATAGTAAACTTTTCCAAATAAATTTCAAACTTTATGGTCGCCTACTAGTACCCAGACTGGAACGGTGGTGATTTTTTTTTTTTTTTTTACTTTTTGGCCGAAAACCGGTGGTATGTTAATTATGAGGTAATACTAATAACCTCGGAGGAAACCTGAAAGTTTGAAGAAATTAAAATGCTCAATACTCGCTAATTCAAACTTTCCGGCTCGTACATACATCACTTAAAGTTAAAATTGGCAAAAAAAAAAAATATCATTTTGAAACAAATTTTGTCAAAAAAATATATGCGCCGAAAACTTTGAAGTTAATTCGCCGCCGTCGACTGCGTCGAGAGATCCGAAACCTACTGGACCTACAAGCGTGATAATGTCCCTATCGTCACTTCTTTTCAGCTCTACCATAGTTTGTTCAAAATTTTAAGTGACCAGGTGTTTTAAAGAAATAATTTTGTTTTTTGATAAAAAATTTGGACAAAAAATAAATACCTTTTTGAATCCTTACAACCAGAAAGTTTAAAGTTTCACCAGAAAAATCGTTTAAATGTACTAAATACCTTTCATAAGATCCGTTACAGTGGCCCAAGTCGGGAAAAATCCTCCCAGGAGGATCGATTTTGTTTCCTATTTCGATCCAATCCGAACCCGGACGCTGAAGAACAGTAAATGTCTGGTTTCGGAATATATTTTTACTCAACCCCGTATCAACGCTAGTTGCTGCAGCAAGAAATGTCAACAGTGAATCGTGCAGCTGCGTGAGTAGTTGCCGGTCCTGAATTTAACAAGATTAGTTTTTTCCAAAAAAGAATCGGACTCGTTTTTTTTTTGTGAAAAAAATCATAAAAAAACATTTATTTGTCATTTTGGCAGTTTTTTAAAAAGTGTCTTGAGTGCTATGAAAAATCTTGTTGCGTCCAACTGGTCATTCACGTAACGAAATGGTAGATTTTGACTAACAATTTGTCTGTTAATTTCGGCCACATCTACATTTTGCCTAACAATTTGTCTGACGTCAATCGGAATCTTAATGTTGCACTCATTTACACGCTCATCCAATGGAGGTTGTTCTTCGTGCAATGGAATGATGCCCAAAACCATCACAGGGTCAACTGGTTGAATAGCATTATGATTTTCTTCCGGGACATCTTCTGCCGTATTCTTAATCGACAAACCATAAACGACAGATTTCGTCAGAAAAATACTGCCTGTGGATAGAAAGAGACCGAGGGCTGTGATACGATTCAACATTTTTTTGAGTCGAGTAAAAACAATTCCTATACAGTTGATAATATTTCAATGTTTGTTGAATAATAATTATCTCGCCTGTGAAATTGAAATGATTGCTACCTGGGGAACAAAAAATGAGTTCAGAAAAAATCATTATTTGAAACAAATTCCAAATACCAAAAATCCCCCGACAGAACAGAAAACAAAATCAAATTTAAATCCCAATCGAACTGCCATCCCAAACAAATTTGTAGCCCATGATGACCATTGCATACCTTCCCAGTCGAACCAACAATCCGCAGACTTCATGCACCTTTACTTCCAGCGATAGAAACAATAAACCGTAGAACTTTTTAAAAAAAGGAACCAGTTAAGAACGTGATCAACCGAGGAGGGAAATCTCACATGGTGGAAAATTAAGTTTGGAAAACACAAATTCTTAGAAAAATACAAATTAGAAGATTTATATGGACCCTTGATAATATTTTTAATTAGTACTATAACAATAATATTTAACCCGCATTATTTATAGTGTAGTCGTTCAACTTTAGTGCCTCAGCTGTAGGCAATATATTTTCACCCGTCGTGTAATGACAGGTATTTGGTAATTAGTATATGATAATATGGACAATATGATGTCAGACTTTTTTTTTGTGAACAAACAAAAAAATCTGAACATACTTCCTGGAAAATATACAAGGTTTATATCATATATTGGTGTGATGATAATCTGTTCATACGAATACGAAGGTGTCTTCCGGAGAAGTCTGCCTTCGGTCAATTTGCAAATGTTCGAAATACTATCAACATAATAATGTGTTGTCGCTTTGAAGATATACAGAGAATAGAAAAACCAAATCACAAAAAAATAAATGAAAAGAAGAATGATGATTCATTGCATCTCTATTTCTTCCCGTCTCCGCGTGGCAGAGGAAAAAATTTTTTATTTTTTTTCTAGTAGTACACGGCAAGTACGAGTACGTCATTCAAGTTTATACTTCGTGCAAGTACTACTTCATTTAGCTTTTTAATTCAAGTTTGTACGGCAAGCACTACTTCATTCATTCATTTTTCAGCATTTTTAATACGATCGCACCCTGCAAAAACATAAAGTAAAAGATCGCAACCAATACAACAATAAAATGATAATATTCCGAGACAAACGCATTTCCCCAGTTCATCTGTTTCTGCCCAAAATGTTCGCGCAGTTTTTTTTCAATCACCGGCCATGCGTTTCGATTGCGAACGAACACGATTTTTTTATAATCGGACTCGTTTTTGATAAAAAAATGTAAAAAAAACCATAAAATGGGTCAAAAAATGAAAAAAAAACGAGTCCGATTAAAAAAATCGTGTTAACGTACCACCTTCGGAACTGCACCCACTGAGCATCTAAAACATCTGTTTGATACTTAATTTAACACGATGTTTTTATAATCCGACTCGATTTTGCCATTTTTTGACCCATTTTAAGGGTTTTTTTTGATGTTTTTTGTCATTTGAGTCGGATTATAAAAAAATCGTGTTATTTCTTCCTGCTCGTCTTTGATACTCTCAGGAGTTCCGTCGTTATTCCTTATGTTAAAAACGTGATAAGAAAACCAGCCACTCAATGGCTTAGGATCATTTGTTGCGGCAACCACTTTCGTTTTTTTGTAAAAATCGCCAAGCTTACTTAATTGCAGTTTTTTCCCGGTATCTCCATCAACCGCCTCGTCGCGCAGTTGGTCGAAAAAATCTGCAGCAAAACGCCTACCAAAAGTCACTGCCTGAGTGCCGATAAACACAGGTCGATCGATGCTCAAAGTCATATTCGTTGAAAACGCATCATCTCCGGCCGCAATTGAACTGTCACCTGAAAGCGCACGGTACAGGATGTCATTTTCAATTTTAACCTTTGTCCACAAATTAATGGTCTTCTTTTTTTCGATCTCCCGAATCCCCGCCTTCTTCGTTTCACGACGCTTTGTTTTTTTTGCTCGCCTTCGTTTCATGTTTTTTTCGCTCGCCTTCGTTTCACGACCACTATCGCGGACACTATCGCTGTTTTTATTTGTGCCACTACTATTTTCAACAACCTTGTCGAAAAAAGCCTTCCCGTCGACAAACACTTCAACGTTACTACCAAAATCATACTGAGTTGTATAATTTTTACGCAAAAATTTGATAAACAGCTCGTTCGTCAATCCATGCAATTCACCACCGCGCTTCACACGCGTGTCAAGCTCATACGATAGAAACAACAGCAGCTCAGTCATACCTGACTGACTTACGACATCATAATCGCTATCTTTCATTGACGAAGACTTTAAAATTATAACACGCGCTGATTGATCACTAGTACCAGCAGTCCTTCTTGTACTTTTCTCGTCTACAGCCAATTCAGCATTAGTACTTCTCTCAATGTCTCGAATCTGTTCGTAAACGAGTTCGAGCGCCCGCTGCTTCTGGTTTTCCCAGTATTGTTTCTGGGATTTTGAAAACAAGCCATCGTGCGACGGTTGGCTGCAGTAATAATCCTTGGCACTATCTTCTTCTTCGCCATCTTCCGCTGTTCTCGCTGGCGATGGAATTAAGCGAACAAAGTGGCTCGGACGGTGGGAGAAATATTGCGTCCCAATAAAATTCGGGAGCATCCTGTGCAAATTCATGCTATGTACTAGTTTGGAGTTTCGCGAAAAGTCAACGTACGATGTGTAATCCTGCAGCATTCCGGCATCATCACGCTTTAACCCATTTTTCGTCATCTTAGCACTTTGCTCTTGTATACCACCGCCGTACTCGTAGAGCGGCGGTAAAACATGAAACCCTTTGAAATAACATGATTTTTTTTATAATCCGACTCAAAATATTCAAAAAAAAAACCTTTAGTATGATGAGCCAAAAAATGAAAAAAAAAAAAAAAAAACGAGTCGGAATATAAAAAAATAGTGTGTATAAAAAAATCGTGTGAAATCTTGTTCGTATTCAAATCTCCGGACGTCCAACATCTCACCCGTGAAATTGTGCATCTCATCAGGCCAGGACTTGGTGAAACTATCTATGTCGAAACGAGGCGGCAATAATCGAGAACCAGCTTGTTTGATTATTGAATAGTTGAGAGATTCCTGGAATTTGCTATAATATTTTGACACTTCTAAGATAAAAACATTCTCCACGTTAGTACTGGTGTTCGAAGCATCAATATCCTCTAATGGTACGTCTGGGTTTTTTCCTGCTCTAATTACGTCCAAAAATCTCGCAAACTCGCGGTCCGGACTCCTGTCCGTTACCGCCATACCCGCTACCGCTTGTGGTGGAGCAACCCAAACGGCGGCGGAATGCATCATTTCTGTCAAACCAATTGTAACACGGTTTTTTTATAATCATTCCGACTTCAAAATTATCAAAAAAAAAAAAACTTATGGTGGTCCAAAAAATCAACCAAAAAAATGAGTCGGATTACTAAAAAAATCGTGTTTTGTCATTTTTTCCGCGATATCACGGAGACTTTTTCCCTTGCCGTGGATGAAGAAGGTCACGTCAACTTAACACGATTTTTTTATATTCCGACTCGTTTTTTCCATTTTTTGACCCATTTTAAGGTTTTTTTTTTATTTTTTTGTCATTTTGAGTCGGAATATAAAAAAATCGTGTTACTTCGGGGAAGGTGTTTTTCAAAAACCAAAATACCTCTCGTAAGTGCACAAAATCACCAAATCCGTTCAGAACGTGAGCATACAAAACAACCAGCTTTCTTTCACTTTGTGCTTGTACTACAGCTTCTCCCTCTTTTGTTTCTCTGGCTTCATCATAGTTACTACTACTATTGTAATTCTCAGCAGTACTACGAAAAACCACTTTATCAACACCGTCAAAGTTAGGATTGCCACGCGTCACCAACAACCCCCCGAATTTCGCAGCTCTGGTTTCGTTTTGATTGATTTCACATGCGAGTAGATCGGCCACTTGTGCGATCAATTGTCTGTTTCTTTTTACTTCATTTTCGATTTTTTTTCTCTCCTCTTTTTCATAACCCTCTAAGTTCAGCGGAAATATATAACCGGAAATATATTCTTTTAGCTTCTCCGGTAATCCAACCGGTAGTTCACTATCAGGTAGTAATCCAAGTCCTTCCTCGACCTGCAATAGGAACGCTTCTCCACTTAACACCATTTTTTTATAATCCGACTCAAAATCACAATCAAAAAAACATTTTAAAAAGGGGACCAAAAAATGAAAAAAAACGAGTCGGAATGTGAAGAAAAAAAAATCGTGTTACTTGATATGACAAATTTCGACGCCGTGTAGAGTGTATTTGTTGTTCTGTCCAAAAATAATTCATCAGCAGCTGGTATTAGGTTTTCATGATAGTGTGACACCATTTTAACATTCCTTGTGTCATATTTCGGCTGAATATTTTTTTCAGTATCGTGATCAGTGTGATATATTTCATCTATTTCATCACAACGTTTATCAAAAATTAATCCAGCTTCTTCTAATTGATTTTTGGACAGTTGCAATTCTTTCAATCTTCGAAGTACTTGGCGTTTGAAATTCGCCACTGGTACGCGCCTGATTTGTTGTGCTGGTGGTGCGAGTGTGTCGGGTTGTTGTGGGGTTTCTGTTTTTTGTACTACTGGTTGAGCTGGCCCTCGATTGAGAGCGGGCTGCGCCGTATCTGCTTTTTGCCCTCGACTGAGGGCGGGCGGAGCCGACTGAGAGCGGACTGTTTTTTGTACTATTGCCGTATCTGTGATATTAGTGGGATCGATAGTACTACTGCTGAGTGAGTCGACCTCCGAAACGTCAACGGGATCGATAGTACTACTGTTGTCAACATGGTTGTGGCCCGATCCTAGCTTTATTCCATCCACCGCACAAATACCGTTGTACAAACTGCTTGTGAAAAGCAACAGAGCGAATGAAATGATACAATTAGACATTTTTGATGACCTTTTTTCTAAAAAAAAAAATAGTTGCAAAATCTGTTTTGAATGAAATGCTGCAATAACTTTTGGAGATAAAGGATGATGAAAAATTTCTTGAATTTTCACAACCACAATTTGAACTGCATTATTCCCAGAACGAAATCCCAGAACCGAAGAGAACAAGAATTTTTTTGAAAACACCTTCCCGCCTAAATCGGAATTGACATTGGAAATTGACATAAGAACAAGACATTGTAAAATAATTACTGCCCCATTGAAAATTATTGTCCCGAACAACGACAACAAATTTTCCTCCCAAACAAATGGTGTACTCTAATTCGCAACAATTACTTTGCGTTTGCATTTTTGTGCCTATAATATTTTTCACTGTTTTCACATTGCGGACAAAATAATGCCATCACTGAATGTGCTTACAAAAATTTAACCACAAATCTACACGTAATAAAGATTAAGTGAAGACCTGTGCTCGTAAAATGTCAGGAATGGGTGATCGATATTTCTTGAATTTTTTGTTTTGTGATTGGAATGTGTTTCTTCTGTTCAAGCTCAAGCATGTATAATTTTCTACGCAATTTTCTCGTGAAAATATACCGAGCAGTTTCCCCATGTCATTTTGTATTTTCGGTCCGCAGTAAACACTTTGAAATTCCTATCTGTAGGGAATGGCCGTGAGAGGCAAATTATTCTAGCACCGCGTTTGCCTTCGGTCCTTATTTTCTCAACCAAATTCGCGAACAATTGGTCATCAAAACCGGTGGCGTTTACAAACATAACATCAGCCTCAACGCACGGGATCTGGAAAAAATCATTGTGCACAAAATGGCAGCAAGATCTGATTTCATCGGGGAGTCGTTTCAGTATTTGATTTTCAACAACTCTGTGGAGTGATAGCCGTATTTCAACGCCAACTGATTTTATATCACGATTCCTTGGATCATCGCTATTTTGCATGTCATTGTTAGACGACATGAAATTAGAATTATTATTTCCGAGACTTGCACCATTATTGCCAGGTCCAATATTCATTGCTTCATCTGCGGACGATGCTGCGCTGCTGTTGTTTTCTGATGCTATTCCGTCGAAAGCGCCCTCCATTCTGTCATTGAATGCTGCGGAATTGCTTGAACTGGATGCTTCCATGCCATTGAGTGTGAACATGTTGTTATTCGTAGCAAATAAACTGTTTGCGTTAAGAGTGTTACTATTATTCATCAAACCATTTTGCGAAATAGGGCTACTATTGCTGTTGTTATTGTTCGGCATCATACTCTGGTCATTCGTGTTAACGTGTTGTAAGTAGTTTGTTTTGCCACTAAAAACAAGCGCATAAGCTATCACAGCCCGCCCCAGTCCCGACCCAAGGTCCAAGAAATTCAAACCGCGTCGGTCGCCGACCACAACGTGCACCATATTTATAAAACTCGGGAAACAGATTTCTCCAGCGACTAAGTTTCTGATCGATAGAGCAGCATTGCTCGAGCTGGAGCTCGGTGGGTTCAAGATCCTCAAGTTTTCGCTCAACTCACTCACATTCGGCTTCGCCATCTGCGCAATACCGTGGAAAGCGTGCAGATACACGTTGTGCGCGGCGAAAGGCACGTTGAAAACCGGCGCATGTACTGTGCAGTTCAAACACGATCCCGTTATTGCATGCGCCCCGCAAGTCACGCAATCGAACGTTCCGAACCGGGTCATGCTCGTGTTCGTGTTTCGGCCCATAGGTGCTGATAAATAATTTTGGTCAATGTTTGAACCACTGCTACCACCGTATTCTTGATTCGGCGTATTACTACCAGAAATCGACCCTATGCTCCCGTCGCTTTGAACCACCATTTGAAACGGGTTGTCGTTTTGATTTGTATTCGATCGGGCTAGCTGCATCGGGTCGTTGCTTTGTGGATTTGGATCGGTAAAAATCGGTTTGTGCTGCCGATTCGCGAGTATTTCAGCCGAATCCACCTCCAACCGGTCAGCATCATTCACGCCAAACAACGCCCCAGCGTTCGACCCAGCGGGTGCGAATCCCGAATTCCTGCGTGTTAAAAACGGATTGTTTGGATTGTTCGCCCCGGCTAAATTTCCAAAAACACCTGCATAAGTATTTTGACTAGTACTCCCTGAACTCGGTGTGCTATTTGTTCTAAACGCCGGATGCGCGTGCCCCATATGAAGTTCGTACAGCTGTCGATTTACCGCCACGTAATGATCATTCCGTATCTGATCATCGGGGCTCACGTGTACGCCCTCGAGTTCCAAACACAACCGCTTGCACTCTGACTCTTCAGACTGCGACATCGCATCGTCGAGCAAACGTTTTTTCGCAAATGAACCGAAACCTCCTCTTCTGTTTCCATTATTGTCACCGTCTTCCTCCATGTCATCATCGTTTTCATCACGTTGGCCCCACATTTTGGAATTTGGTTTTCGAATTTGTATATACAGTTAGTAACTGTTACACAAACATTTTTTTCTAAAAAACTCTTCACATTCAATACAAAAATTGTTCGACAAAATTTGCTTTCTTTTGCAAAAATCGGACTAAGGAAACTAGGTGACTATAGAATTTTTGACTAAAATATGACTAAACCGAAAAGAAAACCAAAAAGAGAATGTAGTTATTAGTAAAAACGAGACATGATTTCCGCCCTGATAATATACGATGGATAGAATATGATTAGCTTAAAACCCTTTCCTTTTCCGCAACTGGATCGGAGATAACTTCAATTATATTACTGCACACGATCAAAAAAAAAAGGAAAGGAACAAAAAGAAAAAGAAGTTCCACAAACAGCTTTGGAAAGATCACATCGTCACTATAATTGCCTTCATGTTCGCTCATTTTTTTTTTTTTTTTACAAAATTCGTTCTAAAGAACTAAACAGGAAGATCGCAGCCGATCTCTGCCCTACAAAAATAATATTATTTTACAACACAAATCAACAAGTTGCTAAGGTTTCATGCGTCACCAATCACTTTTTTCTGCCGCATTATTATTTCCCTGCTGCTGCAGCTGCAAAATGTTCAGCACATAACTCCATGAACCATTGAGGTTCAACTGCAGTGCAACACTTTTAAACTTTTTGATACACAGATTAGATTTGTATTTTTTTTCTAACTTTCTGAATTTTTTTCAAATTTACATTTTTCAAAAAAAAATATTGCCCCCAACCAATTAAATCTGCTCCCCGACCCCTCGCGACCCCTGTTCCGCGCCGTATTGAGTGCAGCGGGCCGCTCCCACGACCTAACTTGGGTTGAGAATGAATTTTGACCGATTTAAAACAACACGTATTATTTTTTTAGCAATCCAAAAAAAGTTTGAATCATCTCAAATAATTCTTAGTCGTCGACACTAACTCAGTATAAACGACCATCTGTGGTTGCGGTTTGGCGGAAAATAAAACCCCAGTCGGATGTATTCTTGCACTTTGTCGGTCAGTCATGGTTACGTATGTGTTCGTTTCCAATTTAGCAGTGTGTGTGAAGCTGCCCTTAA
>Ga0099798_10483_pt1 | contig 13268 bp, 10 predicted proteins | sample Uncmet_Sort29A_1_FD_89870 | JGI IMG/M metagenome (GOLD analysis project Ga0099798, IMG submission 89870) | Marine eukaryotic communities from CALCOFI LINE 67, Pacific Ocean - CN13ID_Sort29A_1 | ecosystem: Environmental > Aquatic > Marine > Oceanic | place: Pacific Ocean: Monterey Bay | collected... | reverse complement strand
ATCCGTATGTACGTAGTCTAAGATATTACGGAAGCATAATATAATTTTTATTTATAGCATATTATATCAATTCATCTCAGTATAGGATATAATATTATATAATTGAATACTTCTAATATAAATTTTCAAAAAGTCTTTTGTTTTTGAAATTCGAAAACTGCTGCTAATACTACGAAACCACCCAATAGTGCTAAAAATGCATAGTTCTGCGCATGCATGACATTTGCAAAATCTTTGTTCATTCTCCTAGAAAAGAACATAGTTTTGAAATTTTCAATTAATACAAAATAAATGGTGTCAAATACACCTGGATTCAGCAGGCATAGCTTGCTTTTTGAGTGGATAGCTCCTGATATTACTCGAGTCGCTTCTGTGTGAATGATATAAAAAAGCATATACTTTGGTACGTACGAGTTGAGATTGTATAATATACCCATTTATCAAGTTTGAATTCGTTTCCAAAATCAATTTGTTGGGATGGACACGATTCAGATTTGTAATCGATTGGTAAAATAGACCATCTAAGTCACTTTGCTACAAAGAAGCATCACATCACATACTAGCATAATCATCAACTTAAACGCAATAAAAATCGTACTGTGATGTGTGCGGGAAGCTTAGACAGGCACGAGAACACAGACGCATGTTCACAATCGTGTTTCAAAATATCCAATCGAAATCTTTGAAGTAGCTAATCGACACATGAAAATATGGGTAGCAGCAAGATACATACTTGAGATGTTTGACGTTATATCATCATTGCGGACACAAAATTATGTTTAAAATCATTGACCGCTACAGCAACGTATATAGGAGCAAGTTGGTGATTGATTGCCAGGAAGAAATCAAAGAATCGTGCACGAATCTCGTAATCATTTATGTCGTGCGCAAACCAGGTCAGAATCCAAGGTAAAGACCACACTGCTTCAACTTGAGCCTATTCAGAGCCTCTTGCATTAATAAATAACACAGTAATCGTCCTTGGACTATTCGGTACCGTTTCTATGAACACAAATAATTCCGGATCTAGTAGCCTTAACAGTGGAAGGACCGTTTGCACAATTTTCATGGACTCGCCCAAATCTGGCATTAGTGCGAATCTAGCATAAATTTCATTATAATGCACTCGTTTATAACATTGATCAAGTTGTGACCTCAATGGCCCTAGACTTGTTCGATCAAGGAGCTGTGCTGCAGTTTGCTCTCCTGTTCAAATATATGATACTATTTATCAACTCTCAATTTATTCAAACAAACCTGTCGTCAAGATGAACATCGACGCTACATCGTGATACCCTATGAAAGGTAACTTATTGACATTCTACTGTTGATTGTCCGTCTGACAATATTGACCTTGATAATAGTGAAGATCTTTGTTCTTTAACAAAACAGCACAAATGACTCTGCGGAGCAACTTTCTCAACTTTTTTCTACAACAAGATGATATTTGTACCACTGTTAACATGGTTACCAAGTATGCATACCTTGTGCCTTTTGCAGTATTCTCTGTTGCATAATATAGCGATCTATTGACATCCATTTGAATTAAGTCAATATCCGATACGCGCCCTATTTTGGAAGGGAAACAAAAAATGCTGTTGAATATACTATCGTTTTGATATTGACGATAAACAAAGTAGAAAACTCACCACTAGTAAAATTGATAACATCATGCTGTGCAACATCGAGTAGCAGGCACCACGCCCTCGAGCGACTCTGCAATATTTCACAAAGCATCCATAATTGCAATTCTACTTTGTTCTTATGAATTAATGAAATGTATATTGAACCTCAACGTCATCAAAGAATCCTTTACAGACAGCAATATCCCTAAGCTCCTGCAGGTGTTCTTCGTTTCCCTGAAATATTTGCATTAAATGATATTTTTTCGATATGATACAGCACCACAATAAGAACGTTTTGCTATAAAGAATTCACCTCGTCATGATTCTCACACTTTTCCAGTAGAAAGGTCACACGGTTTTGGTGTAGCTGGTGCGGGGGAAAGTTTCCTTTTGTTTTTACGCTTGCCGCTCTTATTTCGCTTTTTGCGCATTTTGTAATTTTCTCTGCTATGGCTTTGCAATTAGCGGGAAACCAGCGATGCGCGTCGACGGCGCCCCCAATACGCACTCTACGAGGCGATGTGCACGCATTGCTTGTTTTTTGGGGAAACTATGCAAAACAAAAACTGGACTCGCTGAAGTATACCATGAAAAGAAAGAAAGAAAGAAAGAAAGACAAAAACAGACAAAAAACAGAAAACAGAAAGAAGAAGAAGAAGAAGAAGAAAACAAACAAAAAAACACAGAAAAACGAGCTACTAAACGAAAAACAAACAAACAAACAAAAGGTATGGGCCCTAACTACACGCCACTTTAGGGGATTGGTACTTATTTAGTATAACTAAGCTTATATACGTAACTTATATAATATGCATAAATTATATATTATAGAATATGTATATTATGCATAGCGTGATTGCGTACCCTGCAGGTAACGTGAGTTTGTTGCAGGTCAACTGCCTGCTTTAAAAAGATTAATAACAATAACAAAAACAAAAGCGAGCAAGGAGGAGTGGGCGCGGCGCGGCGCGGCGAGGGAGAGGGAGGGAGGGAGGGAGGGAGGGTGTCTCTTGTCTCTTGTCTCCATTCGAGTAGTTCTATCGAGACTTTAGAAAACATCAAAAAGATCTAAACGTTTAGATTCTAATAAATTGTGAATTCGCAAATTATTATTATTTAGATCTAATTAATAGTAATTATAAGACTTAGTTTATATCAGATTCTATGCATATGCAATAACATAATATCATGGATAGGCCTATATATATTTAATTAAAATTTTAATAAATGCATATAATTATAGAATCTGATAAATTATTATTAATTATAATTTTTATCATTAAATTTTAATAATTTTTTATTCATAATTTATTTATAATTTAAGTTAATTTTTTATGCATAGATCTAATAATTATTATATATATATATAAGCGAACCCTATTAAATTTCATAATTATAAGATCACATGCATAGATCTATGATAAAAATTAATTATGCATAAATTTAATAATAATATTTTTAAACGTTCATTTCGTTTTAATTTAATTATAATTAGACATCTATCATGATCAGGCCTATCGATATCGATATTAATAAAAATTAAATTTAATAATTAGATAGGGCCTAATTTGTTATAAATTATTAAATTTTATAATAAATTAGGCCTATTATAAAATTTAATTAATTATAATTATTTAATAAAATTTAAATTAAATGATGGTCTAGAATCTAGACCTCTAGCTATACAGCTATATAGCTATATATAATGTGTATGATTAAAATTTTATTAAATCAATAAAATAATTTAAATAATTTATCAATAATTATTATTATATCTGGAATAATTATTATAATATCATAATTATAATATAACGTAATTTGCAACATTTACGTATATATAATATTATAATAATTTATTAATTCACACATGCACGGGTAGATCTAGATCTATGCATACCTGCTAAGCTGCTGCAGCTGGTATGCATATAGGCTTCCACTTGGAATTCCTTAAAGCTTCCAGAATCTGGAATCTGGAATGAAGTCTCGTCCTGAGTCTAAGTGGTATAGATCTAATGATTCTAATTTTTAAAGCGAGAAGCTTTCAAAGTTGACAGGTTATTGTATCAATTTTGTATTTTTGGACTGCGTAAGTTTACTCGATGTGGTGGCGATGTATAACAACAACAATAAACAAACGAACAAAAAATCCTGCCCGTGGGCGTGATTTATACTCGTTTGTCGCTTCCCCTGGAAAAAAAGATGTGAACAAAACAATTAATCTCCTGTGCTTGTGTTTGTCGAGATGCACAGCGCCATGTAGTTAGTAGACGGACCGCGAAATGTTGCGTCTAAAACATATTGACATACGCAAGACCTTTCAAGCGTTTCTGTCGATATTGTCGTTCTCGAAGCAAATCTTTCGATCTACAATACACTGCTGCTCAAGCAATGAAACCGGTGAAACGTCTTGCAGGACAATGTGATACATAAATGCTTGCTGTTCTAAGTAGACGGTGTATGGTAGGTCTCGGGGGTCTTCTTGCCCATGTTTTTGGCTATGTTACATTGATAGCTTTTAGTTTTCTCTTTGTATGTTCTTTGCCAGTTTTTTACTTGATATACAGAAATGATTCTAGAACTCGAGTAACCAATCGTGTGCTGTGGGTACAAATTAATAGCATATTGAAAAAAGGCTGAAATATAATACTTTTTTACGTTGACTCGCCAGGATAAAACTTTCACTTCGGGTTACCACTTCTCGTTATTACTATTAACATTGTCGTTGCTTTACAATATGGTTGTTCGTATCACAAGCCAAGTAAGCATCGAGCATAATAACTTCAACATTCTTATCGTTAAACGTTGGTTTGTGATTGATCCAGAATGCCCTTGTCGTAATTATTTCGGATATGCTTTTGATTCTCGAGATTAACTTTATCGGATCCAAGAAGACCGGCCAAATACTCCTTCTAATTCTGACTCTTACAAACGGAAGTTTCGGGATCCTTATATTACTGATTACACATTCCGTAAGAATTCAACGCTAGCATCATAAACAAATTAATATGTGAAAGTACACAGCCTGTTGTATTTTACTATTATAGACCGAAAACAAGTGCGATAGTATTTTATCCAGTGGAATATATATGGAGAAGCAAGGTATCTACAAAACTGTCGATGTGCCCGCTCTTATACCGAATGATGAAATGAAGGCCATAACAGATTCGCAATTCGAGCGAATTGATATCTGCAATAATTCACTTAGTCATACAAGTCAAGAGCCCTCACAATACTTCTGTGGAGCTCCTAATTGTGTACTCTCGTCAAAGTTTTATAATGTAGATAGTGAAACAAAATTGTTTAACGAAAGACTTTGTTTTGTAAACGATATGCAGGCAGCTCAATTTCCAAATTGCAATAGCAGAAATTCTGAAAAATTATCTGAATGTGTTATGAGCTGGGAAGTTAGCGAGACATTTGAAATAGAATATGAAGGTTTACAGTGGCCATTACCGAAATATACGTTCTTGGCTATCTTGCGGAATGGTTATGTTGCACAATCAGGTCTAGTTTTCAACGAAAGATTTGCCATTGCGAATTCCAAATGGTACTATACTTTTCCGGACCGACCAGTAACAGTTGTACGTCACAACGAGCCACTTTTGAGTTTAATGGACAAGTATTCAGACTCTTTTCAGCACACCATTTTTGATATACTTCCAAGATTGAGTATTATATGTACACTTCTGCTCGAAGACACGTCGATATCTGTGCTCGTTAGTTCAGCAATGTCACGAGGTCTTGTCCATCTGTTTTGTCCGGTTGAGGAGTCACGATTGCAAATTCACTCAAATGTCCCTCAGCAAAAATCCACAAGTCTCATTCATGTAGTACACACCAGTTCACTTGTTTATTTTCCACATTTTCAGTTCAGAGAAGATGAAAAATCTTTTATGGGCTTATCACCTGTTGGACTTTTGAAACCGGAAACGAGATCAAAAGCTAACATGGTTGGATGGCCACTAATTGATAGCAATATAGAACGGGACTTGATTGTTTACCTTAGTAGAGGTGAAGGCTGCAGACCGAGACAGGTAGCAGAAGAAAAAAACCTGTTACGTTACATTGAAGAGTCACTAGACTTCAAATTTAAGGATAGAATAAAACTTGTCAGTTATGAACCGAAAAATGATGTGTTTCGAGGCGCAGAAAAACAGTTCGATCCTAGCTCAGAAGATATTAGACTGCTGTCTAGAGCACGTATTTTAATCGGGCCCCATGGTGGTGCAATGGCGAACATGGTTTTCTGCGGACCTGGTACAAAAGTTATTGAGTTTTTGCCACTTAGTGAGCTCTATATGGAATCTGAGAACCCTCGTCCTTGTTATTTTGGACTTGCAAATTCGTTAGGTTTTGAATATTTGACCGTAACTCCGAAGTCTTTTTCATTTGATGCAAAAGCAATGGTGATGGATTTTGATGATGTGCTACACACCTTGCATACAGCACTTCATTCACTAGAAACTTAAGAAGAGCTGTGATAAACAAATCCTTGACCTTGACCTCAGTATATTACAATATGCATAATCAATTAATGTATCATATATATGATATGAAATCAGTAATTGATTATGGGTATAATTTAATTATATAACCATGGCCAGAATAAATTTAATTAAATTGTTATAATTAATAATTTCATATTAGGCCTATATATTATATAGTAAATTATATACACGTGTGATATGATTATTATAAATTAAATTGTCGCCAATAACAAAGTCGGATAAATTATAATTAAAATACGAATAATAATTATAATATATCGAATAATTAATAATTTAAATTAAATATATCATATCACGATATTAGTATCTCAGGATATTTGATTTAAATTATATCGATTTAATAACTAAATTTTAGTTCGTGATGATATGAATTTGCTTTTTTATATCGTCGGATATATAATATTATATATATTATAATTTATAAATTATTGCTATTATTAAGTAAACTTAAAGTACTATATATATTATATATATAATATTAAATTTATTCAAACTAATAGTCCATATATATCGGATAAATATTTAATATTATATTTAGTGTTTTAAACTTAAATAGAAAACCAAGAGACATAATTTAATATTATAATAAAATTAAATATTAATATTATAATATTATTCTCAGTTATTATTCTCAAATTTTTAACACAAATCACACGTCGACAAGATAATGGTGTTAAATGGTCCAGGAACTTCTGAATTTAAAGAGGAGATTAGAATTAAATAATAATATTATTATTCGAAAGAAAAGCTGCTTGAAGCCTGCTTCCAAAAGAGTACAAAGAGCTACGTAGCAGTGATAATATTATAAATTTGAACAAACTCTATGGATCTCTGTCACAGTGTGTTCTTGAACAAAATGGCATTAGAAATATGACACATATGTTAAAGGGGCCTCAATATAATATTAAAAGAGCTACACTAGTATACACATTCATGAACTGATTTGAAAACTTTTGACTCAATTGAAACAATACACACAAAAACAATACTCGACCAATATATTATTAATTAAGGCAATCTGGAAATATACGGAGCACATTACATTACGCCACTGATTTAGAAGAATTCAAGCTTATCAAAGATATTCAAATTCAAGCAAGAAGCACTCAGGATTAATAAGCATACGGTGAAGTAGATAATTTAGTTCAAATATAATATCATCACCAACAAAAGAAAAGTCGGCCCGTGGGGCCGAATGAAAAGTACATTTCCGGCAAAATGACATTGTATTGTTTGCGTGCGCCGTTTAAATATAAATAAGTTATGATCAGTTGCTAATTTGAGAACCGTTTTTGTGCAAAAACCTGAAACGTAGTACTTTTAATTAAATTGGCCCCACAGGCCGACTTTTAATTTTTTGGTGAGGATATTAATATATTGATAATACTGTATATTATTAATACATGTTCATAAACTAAATTGAAAACTTTTGACTCAATTGAAACAATACATGCACACACAAAAACATATCTGATACTTTTAACCAATATATTATTATTACAAAAACATATCTGATATTATTGAATACTTAACCTTGATATATTTAAAAAATATATATTAAAATGTGGAGGCAATCCGGATTCCGGAAATATACGGAGCTTGAGCCCAAATAATTAGTACATTATATAATTAATAATAAATTATGTATTCAGATAATATATTATTATATAATATATCGGATTCCAAATATCATGGTAATATTGGTACAATTTGGTATTATAATGGTATTTAAGAATATTGGATACCAAACCGTTTATGAATATTCATAAACGGATATTCATAAACACTAATGTATCTTTGAATACCTTCCGGATTGCCTGTTTACCTGTTAAATTCAATCAGTTTGTCAAATCAGTTCGAGTGTGTGACATTTACAAAACCTGTCATTTTGTGTTCATTCGAAGGTCAATTAATAATAATAAACTTAAGAACTAGATCTTGGATCAGCAAATTTGTCGTGATCAGAAAAGAATATTGATGTCCACTTTGCTGTTTTGGATGAAAAGCGTTCCAGCAATTAGACAAGTTTCTCTCTCTTTCTCTAATTATTTTATTTCTTCCGAATTTGTAGCGGTCTTTTCGTATCTTTAAACTTCTTTTTTGAAGTTTCTGAATATCTTGAAACCATTCAGATGAAAACATTGTTTGAGAAGAGGCATTTTTAGTCCTTTGCTGTGACGATGTATCGCATCTTGTGAGATTACAATCAAATGTGCCGGCATTTATTTTGCTAACTTCTTTTCGCAAGGCTTCTAGAATTGCTTTCATTTCTTTGAAACTATTTTCGATTTCCGATTCTTTCAGACAAGCCAAAGTTGCATCAGCTATAGTTGTCTTCTAAAACATTTCTGGATTCGATATCGTTTGCGCAGGAACAATTTTCACTGTTTGCGCACGTACAATTTCTTTATTTGCACCTGTGCTATCGATGTTTACAGCTTTGTCAGCGGTGTTCACAGTTTTGTCTGCTGAATTGTCGCCCTGGGAATGAAATGTTGCTGCGGTAAAGGTTCCGTATTTTGGGAAACAATTGTTGCGGTAACAGGTTCCGTATTTTGAGAAACAGGCCTTCCCTTCTTGCCAGCTTTCTTATCAGCTGATTTTTTCTTCTCCTCGGCTACTTTTTTATTGACTAAGATCGACTTGACAGCTTGCATGATATTAAGGTCCGACTCACCATCTAGAGCCGTTTCCAGCGCTGTTTCTATTGCTTCATCTCTACTGCGCAAATATCATGGTAATAAATGATATATGTATTATTATTAAATGTAATATTAATGGGCTCTGTACACTCTGATTATCGGAATCTATCGGATTGCCTTTACCAGGGTATACATAATTGATCAATTTAATCAGTTTATCAAATCAGTAGGAATTGTGGCTCTTTGTACATGTGTTCATTCAATTTAATTATATATAACTATAATTAAATTAAGAAGTAGATCTTGGATCAGCATTAAAATTTTATAAATGTCACGTGCACGATCAGAAAATAATTCATGATCAGGATCTGCTATTGAAGTCCACTTTGTCGATTTGGAATGAAAAGCGTTCCAGCAATTAGTTCTCCCTCGAGCTATAATTATAATTATAAATTAGCGATTTATCCTGAATTCGTAGCGATCATTTCGTAATTGTAGACTTCGTCTTTAAAGTTCAAGAATGTGATATCTTGTGACCATTCAGATGAAAACATTGTTTGAGAGGAGGCAAGAATGTGATATCTTGTGACCATTCAGATGAAAACATTGTTTGAGAGGAGGCATTTTGAGTCCTTTACTGAGACAGTGTTAAATTTAATTATAATATAACAAGTATTATAGGCCTGACTTACTTATAATATTATGTATCATAATCAAAATCATTATATATATATATATATATATATATATATATTATCATCGTCATCATCGACATGCTAGCTTGGATTATATATAGTCCCTTGCATTGCATTGCCTTGTCGCAAAACTCCCTCGAAAATTTATTAAAAAAAATTAATCAGAACTCTGAACTCCCCTATATTTTATTGCTAAACACCAATATCATGATATACCAAATTATTTGTAAAATTACCATTGTATCCCGGATATCACATGCATGATTTCACGATGTCATGCAATTCAACTTATTCAAGCAATTGAAAAATTAATCTCTTAATAATTTATATGACGACGGGACCCGGTATATATAATGAGATTGTAATACTACGCATCATCATCATCATCATCATCACCATCGACATGCTAGCTTGGATTATATATATTCCCTTGCATTGCATTGCCTTTTTAAATTAACAATGAGAGAGTTCGAGAAAGTTAATAGAAATATACATCTCGGATACCGAAGTTCACGAAGACAAAAAAAATTGCAGTTGAAAAAACTCCGTCAAAATTCGTATCATATCGATCAGCTATCTGATAAAATTGTTTAGCTTCAATGTTGCTTCGTGTTGTATCGTTCAGGTTCCATTGTTCTTTCATCTCACATTGATCATTCAAGATAAAGTATGTGCACGTGTGTCTCAAGTTGTGGCAAAGCTAGGCGCCACCAAAGCTCGGATAATTAATAGTAATTTAATACAATCGTATATATTTATAATAATTTAAATAATTATAATAATCATAGTATTATTTTAAATTAAATATTTGTATCTGATATATATATCCTGCAGTGGAAAATTAAAAATATAACTATTAATATCAGATATGATCTTATCATGGATCTATAATAAATTAATATTAAATATTAATACATATATATAATATTATTATATATTAATTTGATTATTAATATTAATAATATAATAATTATTAAAAAATAATATTATAGTTTTAGCAAAAAAAAAATTAAATTTTAATTTGCTTTCAAATAAATTTAAATCTGATGTAGGTCGGGTACTGTAACAATTAATTGATTTATCAGTCCTCAATATCAATATCCATATCTGGATCAGGATCTCTAGATATTTGAAAATTCAGCTTTCGTGAACTTTGCAGAGATGCTGGCAAAGAATTCGCCGTGTGTTCGAATTCTTCGTCAACCAACACATTACTGGATGAAATATTGTCCAGACTCACAGATATTTCTTTCAATTCATCTGTATTTATCGTTTTGCTATCCTGTTGCAGTGATGCAATCTTTGGATAACTGCGAGACGTGGATTTAAGCGCCATTTTTGACGTTTTGGACTCACTTGTTGACTTATAAACATTAGAAATTACACGTTGTCGTCTGTTGGTGCAATCATCTTCTTCGTCGATCACCGGTGTAGTGTCCGTTATAACAACATTTCCTGTGTTAGTTGGTGTGATGTCAATAATGTCTACCTCAGGACAGAAAGTCACCTTGGATTTAGATCCTTGTCCTCCGTAATTTGTCCATAACTGGATTAGTTTATCTGATTCTGTGTCTCTCCCCAATATATTCTTTGGACGAAAGCAATTAAGTGTGCAACACAAAATAAATATAGCACCATACAAAGCTGCTATTAGAGCAAACACTGCTTGCGCAAGGTTTGAAAAAGAAGCAATGTCAATCAACCGATAAAGATACCCCGCAGAAAGTAAACCAAAAGATCCAGATAGCTTTGAAACGCAATGTAAAATCATGGGCGCATCTCTAAGGCTCTCTTCTTCCATGATTTGATTCAGTAAAGCTTCTTGAAGAGTGGTTGGACTCAAACTGTATCCAAGTGAAATAAAAATTAGAACGCTTGTTTGAGCCAACCAACCAAAAATAGCAGTTTGTGACATAACCACATAAAAGGTCATCAGAATAAAAGAATATTTGAAAGTTAACAGAACTGCAGTCGAGAAGAGGATGCAGATCCACAATAAGTATGAATCTAATTTAACAGATCCACGAAAGCACGACCTACTATGCAGGAGCAGACCCAAAAATCCAGATATGTTCAAACAAACCAAAAGGAACGCAAGTAGTTGAGGCCCATTGTTTATGAAAAACCAAAGTTTAGTCATATCCATATCAGTTCCGGCTTCATAAACGATAATCAGTAGGGTATATAGAAACAAGTTATTCGTGTAGTGCAACAAAGTGTATGAAAAGAATGCAATTGAAGCAGGCGCACTTTCAAATGTGATGTTCCAGTTCAGGGACAAAAGGGGATTTACTTCTACTGAGTGAGTGCGGATAAGTCTTGTATCAGTCTGAACCACTCTCAACTTTCGCCAGCCCAAGAAATGAAACCACGAATAAGATATAAGTGCAATAAAAGATAAACAGGAACCAGCAAGGAGTGGTAGCGTCGTATGATGAGCAAGTTTCGAGGATGTATCAAGGAATGTGTGGCCATACAGAACTGAAGTGACAACAAAACTCACCGTGTAACTTAAATAACACACTTTTCCAAAGAGTGATATTGCCTTAAATTTGAGGCGAGGATGAAGTATATCGATCAAAACAATTTGCGCAGAATGTTGTTGCTGAGACACCATACCTAAAATTTGCGTGGAGTGAAAACTCGCAACATTCAAAACAACCAAATATAAACGAAAAAGCAAAGCATAGTGTATGTACCTAGTACAAATCGAATCAATATTACAGCCCAGACCTCTTCAAAAAAAATTGGAACCAGTAATGACAATGTTGTTGCAAAGCAGCCAATGAGAATAATCTGCCGGTCACCAAATCTTAGATCCATCATACTTCTAAAAGTCAGGTATGCGAATGCATGACCAAAATGAAAGCTACCAAGTGCCATGAGACCAAAGCATACAATTTTCGAATGAGCTTCAAACTTCTCAACTGCAAGAATGTTGAAAGTTAGAGGAGTCATTGCGAAAGTAGCATAACCATAACTAAAAATGAATAATTATTATGATTCAGACAACAAGTTTTGATCAATTAATATCACAATGAAAGAAATGTACTTGGTATTCAAAGTTTCCTTAAACATAAATAGAGAAATCAAGCTGTTTACCTGAAAGCTACAAAAATTAGTTGTCTCACACCACGCGTCTTCAAAATATCAGAAATATTATAATCCACTTCCTCCTCATTTTTCAGACAACTTTTTGGTTGATTTTGCGAAGACTCCGACTGTGGTTTTACCTCCGCGACTGACTGTAGAGTACTTGTTTGTTGCAAGCGATTTGAGACTCTTAAGAAGCTGTCGCGAAAGCTGTTGCGAAAGGTTTCTGAACTTTGAGTGGCAAGATTGAATCCAATTTCACCGTCCATGGTACGTAACTACAATGGCCGAATTAAAACATAGGATGAAGACAATAAAATTTTCTATGTATATCGGATCGTTGATTGAAAAGCATCCTGTATATCGATATCCTCATGTGACCGTACTAACGTACATTTTGGGTAGACAAAAATGGTTGAAAAGTCAGATTCGTGTCTCCAGTATATTTATGCTATGTACTCAATGAAAAGCTTTAAATATTTAATCCAAGAAACTCGATTTAAAGTCGGCGTGACCGTGAAGCTCACATCCTTGTTTGGTTGTTCGTAGGAGGACAAGGATGAACAATAGAATGAGCGTACTAGTACAGCATAATTACAAATATATTTGTCATTATGCTGTATGTCATACTAATAATTACAATAGATCTATGCATTACAAATAAATTGGTCAAATGTAGAAAATTATTATTAAAAAATGCCAAAT
>Ga0099798_10482_pt1 | contig 13278 bp, 7 predicted proteins | sample Uncmet_Sort29A_1_FD_89870 | JGI IMG/M metagenome (GOLD analysis project Ga0099798, IMG submission 89870) | Marine eukaryotic communities from CALCOFI LINE 67, Pacific Ocean - CN13ID_Sort29A_1 | ecosystem: Environmental > Aquatic > Marine > Oceanic | place: Pacific Ocean: Monterey Bay | collected... | reverse complement strand
GCCTCGGACGAAACCAGCCAGCTAAGCATATGATTCACAACATTGGTTACATTGCGCGTGGATAAGATGGCCTATTATTAATTTTTTTAATTGATAAATTAAAATTTTACCATCTTGACGGCGCGAATAATTTATTTTTCATACAAAATCCCATGTATTTGTGATCTAAAATTTAAACGTTGATAATTATTCAAAATTAAAATTAGTATTGTAAATTGCTAATTTGACTTTATTAAATTTTATTTAATTTTTTAAAAATTTAAAAATTTAATTCAAAACATAATAATAATTATTTATTAATATTAAATTTTTAATGAAGCCTAATTTTATTACGTACGTAGACTTATGTATGCATCTGTTTTTTATTATCATGATATTATATTATAATAATTATTATTATTGTAATTTATTATAATAATAATTATTATTAAATTGTTATAAAAAATATTATATTATATGCATATAAAAAAAATATTATTAATTAACTACATAAAATAATTTATAAGTAATTTATAATTAAACAAATACAATTATATTTTAATTTTTTTTTAGGGTTATTATTATTAAATAATAAATTACGTGTGCATAAATTAAATATATCATGCCCCCTCCCAATTATAATTATAATTAATTATATTATACCTGATCATGATTATAATTAATTATCTGATATTATATTAATTTTATGCATACATGTATGCAAACAATAAAATTAAACGTTAACGTTATAATTAACTAAATTTAAAATAATAATAATTATTAGGCCTATTATAAAATTATGCATATCTGATATTAAATATTTAATAATAAAAATTTATGTTTTGAAATAAATTTAAAATTAAATTATTTAATAATTATAATTGTTCATAGACTAGGCCTATAAAATTTAATTATAAATTTATAATTATTAATTAAATTTTATGAAGATAATTGTTATTATAATTTAGGCCTAAATAAATAATTATATAATAAAAAAAATCATATACATAAAAAATTATGGATAATTTTATTAAATTTTTAAGGCCTAAATAATTATAAATATTATAAATAATATTATATAATTATTATATAATTATATAAATTATATAAAATTTTATTAAATTTTTAAATTATATGCCTATAAATTTTTAAATTTTTTAATTATAATTATTAATTAAATTTTATGAAGATGATGGTCATACAGATTTAGTCAACATTATTTTTATATAATTTTTTAAAATTAAAAGAATTATCATAAAATTATTATCAGATTGTGCACCGGTTTTGTGCACGGGATGTTGTCCCTGTCTCATGGGATTACGCAAATCATGACATTATTCATATCACAATATGCATACAGGTATCATAATAACAAGGGTATGTTACGGTATAGTGATTATAATTGGTATCTCGAGATCTACAGCCATGATAATGGTAAAATGGATGATGGTGCTACTGTTTGATGCATGGCGGACATAATTATAACTATAATTATGATAAAAGATTGTATGCAATAGGCAAGATGCTTATTAATTGTAAAGTTAATTTAAGTTATGCAATTAATTATGAGGAAAACGCAAAGCGCGTCCAGGGGCCCAGACCGGGAGGCCGATGAGGAAGAAGAAGAAGAAGAAGAAGAAGAAGAAGAAGAGGGGAAGCGAGTGATGCGAGCGGCATCGACGCACAAGTGCTGAACGCACGAGGAAGCGTTGGGGACGAGCCCACACAACATGATGCGGGCACATGTGCAATGGAGACGAAGAAGTGATAGCGACGACGGCGATCGCGCCGGCACACGGAGAGAGAGAAAGAGAGAGAGATAGAGAGAGGCCATGAGTGGCGTAAATTATTAGGGGCATGCGAAGGCATGGCGAGTTTGAGGAAGCTTCATAGACCCCTGCGTGGACAATACCACGTGTGTTGTCACAATTATTATTTATCAAACATAATTAAGAGCACTTAATTAAGCTCTTTGTCTTGTGGAAAGAACATCGACATAAATATTGAATACATTTTATTACATTATTGTTTATACCCAAACAAGTTTACCCATTCAACGCCTTAACTACTTAACCAACCAACCAACCAACCAGTACTTGTAGTATATAGATTAGATTTACCAAAGAATATTGTGTGTAGATAAAGTTATATTGATTACATTGTGTGTAGACAAAGTTATATTGATTAAATACGTTAGCGAGTAGGAGTAGACCAAGTGTCAGGACGAGCCAATACGAGCCAAACAGAGCCAAGAACTAAAGTAACGAACTAAAAGTAGCGAACGCAGCGAAACAACAGTGAAAAGTGTGGCAATACGGGCAACGAGGGCAATGAGCGTCATTAGTTTACAAGGATAAGCGATCCAATTAAGTTATTATTTACAGAATCGAAGCCAAATAGTTATTATTGACAGAATCAAAGCCGATTGACAGAAAGCGAACCAAATCCGTAGACAAACGGTAGGCGTCAGGTGGAGCGAAAGGGGTGCTTCATTTATGTGCGTCCGCTATAATCCATAGTATCATGTATCTCCTTATCCGAATCGCGAGAGTAGTTACGATTGCCTTGGACAGCGTTAACAGATGTAGCCTTTCTGTCATCCGATTTATTACGAGCAAGATACCTCTTCCTAGCTTCAAAAATGGCATTCTTCCATTTCAATACTGACTTGTCATCTCCTTTCGTCATATTTTCAAAAGTCTGAATTATCTCACTTGCCATGTCTGAGAAACAGATATGTAGTTGTTGCAATGCCTTTCCAAAAAGATACGTCTGATATTCCTCTGGGACCAAAGTCAATACATCTCGATTTATAGTCTTGACATACAGTTCAATGGTATTAATCATGTCATCTAAGTCACCGTCCATATATTTGCCTTCTCCAATATACTTGTGCAAACCTCCAAAATTTTCAGATGTTTCAGATTCAGATCCAAAAATCAAAACTTGTAAATTTGTAAAATTTCTCAAAACTGCAAAACCGTCTCCATCATTAGATTTTGCGTAACTCCCGTCCTGAAGTAGTGTCAATAGAAGATCAAAGAGATAATGCGTCGCTACTGATTGTAGTCGACCAATATTTTTCAACGCTTCTTTCAAGGTAAAAGGATTGGACTTAATCGCTTCCATTTTCAAATCACGTTCAGAAATCTCAACACCAACAGCCTTGGTAGTCTTGTCTTTCAAATCACCGTGTTTGTTGACTGCTTCAGTCAGCTCTTTCTTGATCTTTGTCTTTGCATTAGCTACTGCGGCTTTGTAATTCGAATGAGTTGGGCAATATTTTGCCGCTGTAATTGTCTTGGACTCATCATCCGGATCGGTTCTCAGTGATAATGAAAATTGCTTTGGAGTGCCATCTGTAGTATTCGTATTCTCATAGTAATCATTTTCGAATATCCCTTCAACGACATTATCAAATTCATCACCGAGGTTCGGAAAATTAATTTCCATGTATCCTTCGTCTTCATCGTCCGAAAAGAAATCACTAATTCCCAATGGTGAATCATTTAATTGGGAATTCCCTGGGCTTCCGCCGAAGATCTCTTCAATCATTTCAACGTATTTGATCAAAGTTAAGTTGTCCTAAAATGCTTGATCGTTGGTGTAAAGCCAAACTCGACCGAAGCTGGACCTTAGCTGGTCCATACTTCGTGAAGTTCTCCTCTTTCTCTCGAAGTGCCTGCAGCCTTCTTCTTGTACTCCTCCTTGTCACCGTGAGAACTCAATAGTCGAGGTAGATACTCCGATTTGTCAATTACGACGATCTTCAATCTTTCCCTCAAAAACAACATCAAAAATTTCCTTGCGGTGTTATCTTGAACACAAGATTTCACCAGTTGAGCCAGGGTTGTTGCAAACGTATACGGATTGCCAGTAATAGATACTTTCCTCGTTCCTTCCTTAACCGTCGTTGCGTTAGCGAAGCTTCTGACTTTATTCCCTGCAAACGAGTTCGTCTTAATTATGTTTGCCGGATCAACTTTAAGTTGCTTTTCAATGCTCTTATTTTCATAGACCGCAACCCCCAGATTATGGTGGCACCTAATCAGCCACGCGATGTAATTCGTCTTGTAATCAGCGTCGCTCGGATCTCTTGGTCTCATGTCCGTAGATGTCATTGCGGTTGACGTATGTACAGACATATGCGCGGGGCAACCAAACTTGTTTTCTCTCTTTCACGCGCGCGCGGGTAAACAGGCACGTGCGCTGGCTTATTTTGCGCGAATGTGCAAATAAGTGCGCGGTGGGGAAACCAAGCACAACGGGTACTTCCTCCTTCGATATTGTGTTACTGCTCTGTTGTTATGTTAAGCTAATAAGCTCAACTAAACTAAAAATCGACAATAATTATTATTTTAATCAAAAGCTGTTTTCTGGTTATGTCTTACAAATAGATATTCTACTGCAATGTAATAACAACAGGAACTTAACAGCCTATCTCAGTACAAGGATCTCAACCAATTTTTAGACAAAGTCGCTTTAAAACGAAACCCTCGCCCGATCGAGCACACGAATTACCCGCACGAAATCCCGCTGACTGTTCCCACAAAGTATTAGCATACGTCTCCTAATAGTTTCTCCTCTGACAAAAACCATCTAAGTTTTACAAGCAAGCAAGACTGCAAGTTGCCTAAGTCGGTCTGCTTCTCTGAGTTCTCTCTCCGCTATCAATGTCGCACAACCCTCCTCAGATCTACACGTGAAAATCATCAATCCAAATTCCTTATTTTTACATTAGTCCAAATATAATTAATTTCACAGATCCAAGAATTCGATAGCTCCAAATATTAGCTCTATACCAAGCTTAGGCAGATTTAGCTTACAATGTGTCATGCATATATCGCTTATAGTTCTAGATAATTAATTGCCATTAGATCAAGGTTAGCTGCATATCAGCATAATCTTACAATTTGGATGGTATAAAATAATTATTTAGCAAATTTTGAATTAATACAATGTCATGTATGCATACATATAATATTATAATTATATAATATTATATATACATATGGCCATAATATTATAATATTATTATAATATTATTATAAGCTAAGTTATATAATAACTTATGAATTAATCCAATTAAAAGTTTAAAACTTAATCAATAATAAAGTTTTTGTTTCTTTTAAGCTTATGAACTTAAGCTTAAGCTTATGCATCAATATGGCCATATACAATAATGATTGTATCGAGTCTAGAAGATAAATAAGCTTTCTTGTGGTTATGCATGACATTGTAGAATTGTTAATTAAATAAATCATATCACATGCATATCGCCCTAAACATGTATGTGTGGTAAATTATATGCATATCTATGATAAATATAGACCAGCATACAGATAAGCAAATAACTATACATGCATCATACTAACATCAGCCTAACTGGTAGGGAACATTTTCTTGAGGCATATGGCATATCGAGCCTATCTCCAAATCCCGCCTAAACTAAATAGGCTATCAATACCTATGTTCATATGATGATAAACAACATGACTTTGCAACATAATTGTACATTATTCAAATCTTGATAAAAGCGATAAAAGGCCCCAAGTCCTTCAAGAACTGTGAATTCTGTACTAAGATATATCATAATATTATTTTGAATTTAATTCACCTCCTAGTCAATAGATAATTTTCACGTCTCTGTTGACTCTAGAATAGTCATGTTGAGTATATACCAGCCAATATCAATAATTTATTTACTGAGCTTCATCCCCATTGTCTTCGAACTCGAACACCCAGTTGCGACATTACATTAAATTACGTAACTCGTCTTTAGCACGCATCCAACGTCCATGCATACATGCCTGTACAACCGAGTTATTCAACACTTCGTATAGTCTCAGTTTTCCGTTGACGCTTCCTCAGTAATATACTTAGCGAACTGTATGTAAACTTGGCCCCTCTCAATGGCTTAGTTGTAGCACCCGAATTTCCGAAATATTCATGTCAGTTCGACAATATACAAATTTTACCACTTTGCGCGCAACCATCTGTTTCACAAAATGAACCCGATTTCCCACTTGACGCAATTTCAGTCTGATCTCACTATCAGTAACTTGGCTCAATATTTACCTGTTTATTATCTTCCCCAATAATAACGGGTCCATCCCACGTGTATCCAAGCGCCTCCACTAATCGTCTCAAATGAATCGCATCTCTGGTAGCTTCATTTAATAGCACCATAGTACTCGGCTTCGTTCACACTAATCGCTTGGATTCCCAACCGTTTGCTCTTGCACATAATCAAACCACCAAACATATGAAACACATATCCATAATATTATGTACTTTTGAACGTCGTACATTCCGCTCCAAAACTGGGCCTTTAACTCGCATCGACCCAACCTCATCGACCCAACCTGTCAGAGGTAGAGCGTTGTTGCACATATGTTTCGGCCAGACTGGCCAGTACTTGAGACCAGTGTGACTCGTATTCCTCATATACCTCAACACATCCAACGCTGCATCATAATGCACCTGTGAGCAACAGCTACTAATATCGAGCCAACAGACATACTGCAAAACAAGCCTCCGGCTTGGTCCTACACGCTGCGTACATTAATGATCCAATAAGTGATCGATAATCCAGCTTTCTATCCAACTTCGACTCATCATCCATTGCCATATATTGGTCTCCTGGTACATCGATGTCCCGCATAGGTGCGCATGCAATCAGTGTCAGAAACGAAGACAAACGGAGGAACGATCTGGAGAAGCAGTGGATCTAGAAAAAACAAGCCCTGGCCATGGGTGCGAAAAATTTGAAAAAAATAACGGATATTGGGCTTCACAATTATGGTGGGGACGCCGGAAGTACATTGCAATACGTTCTAAAATCATTTACAGACGCGCAACAACTGAGACATTACGAACAGAAACGAAGACAAACGGAGGAACGATGGAGAAGCAGTGGATCTAGAAATTTAGTAGAAAAAACAAGCCCACGTGATTGATGATTTTAATATTAAATATTTTTTTCATATTTTTCTTAACACAAGTTAATAGGTGCAATTTTTTAATTTTTGGATGATTTTAATTTTTTTTTTCGATGTTGTTAAATAATATTATACTGTTTTGAATTTTTTGATTTTTTTTTCAATTTTTTCCGACTTATGCAATTTTCGAATAAATTCAATATCTGATAAAATAAATATTAAAACTTTAAACGCGATTATCTCAGCTTTTCAGAATAGTGATAGGGGACTTAGTTCGTACACTACATTACTCCGTTCTCATATGCATAATAATATTATTATGTATGATAAGAAACTATGTATTCCGTCATTATTCTATATATTTCTAGATATTAAGTGTTAACTGTAACAATTGACATTTAATAGATAAAATCATTTTTTTTCTTTAATATTTTGTTTATACGATCTATTGATCTACTGAATATTACTTATTCAATATCCATAGTACTTTACTTACTTGTATACGATCGTATTAAGCCTCAGGCTATCATAATCCCTCTATTCTAATCAAACATGGTAGATGCTTGTGTGAGGCGCAATCATTGCTATGTAGTCTGCTTTGCTATAGATTGTGTATCTATTGAAGTATTCATAGAAGTTGCTTCGTCGCGTTTTTCTTCATTATTTTGGCTCGTTGTTGCAATAGATGTAAATGATTCCGACGAATCGTGATGTGTTCCTGTCCAAGTGATAATGTTGTTCAAAATTGTCGTCTCGCATTTTTGAACAGCAAGTGCACGGTTTTGACGTGTGCGTTTATCTACGTTGTTCAAACTTGACCACCAAACGTAAAGGGATTGCAACTCAGTTATGACTTTGTTAGACGATTGTAATCGTGTTGCAAGGGACAAGTATTGCACCAGATTTGCAACAATTATACCGCAGGCAACTGAAAAGGCAACCAATTCGCTGCTTTGAAAAACTGCAGTAATTGTACTCGTAGCGGTAATTGCGTATCCCAAAAACTCAAAAAAATGCAGTGCACGAGCTAGCCATTTTGAGTATATTTTGTAAGTTACCAAAAGTTGTAGAACTCGACAAGTCATGTACGTTTCTGTATTTATTATCGTTATATAATCATCTCTTTCTTTCCCCTTTCCCCTTTCTCGTTCTGCTTTCTCCTTCTCCTTTCTCGTTCTCGTTCTCTTTTCTCGTTCTCTTTTCTCGTTCTCGTTCTCCTTTCTAGATCTCTGTCTCGTTCTGCTTTCTCCCTCTGAACTAACAAATGATTCTTGGGCAACTGATAACGAAGATTTCTTGGGCACATCTTGACTAAGTCTTTCATCGTTGGTTGTTTTCTCCTCGTCACCTCTTTTTTTCTTTTTAATTTTTCTTCTTAAAAATCTGTAGCTCTTCCATGACCTGGTATTGTACTTGTCTATGACACGCTTCTGTACATGCTTCGTAAGAAGTTCTTCAAAGTCTTCCTCCTCTTCACTGTCTTTTTCGTTTTCATCGTTTTCCTTTATTTGACCGGAATTTTCCCTTGTGTGTTGAATATCATTAATATTTTTCGTGTGCATTTGAAGCAAGAATTTTGGGAACACAAGTACATTGTTCAAGTCTGGATCACTGACTGCCTTAAAAATGCGTTCAATTTTGCTGGAGAAGGCCCGTCTCAGCTGCTGGGATTTCGTCATAGTAGTTTTGTCACTACTTTCACTCGAAAAATTAGAATTATATACGTCGTCATATTCGAGTACGCGCATTCTATATTTGTAAATTTCACAGACAATTTGAGCAGATGCTAAGCACAATGCTGCCCATCTTTGTTGTAAATTTAGCTTTGTTGAAATTGTAAGTAAAACTCCAAGAACGATTGGAAGAATTATTAGTAAATGATTCAATATTTCCTGGTCTATTGGAGATGTTCTGTCCCAGTCATACTTGCTCCATAGAGACAGTACTACTGAAAGCGCACTTGTGCAGAGGACCAGAGCTGCACAAACTCCATAGATTATTGAATCGATTTTCTTTATACGCTGAGCATTTTTGTCAAGTGCCATATGCTGCTTCCATGCTACCAATACGACCTCGCGTTCTGTTGAACCAAGTCCAAGTTCTTGTATGCCACTGATGTGAGATGTAGAAAAGCATTCAGTGATTTTATTAACAACGGTTTCGGCTCCTTCGTCAATAATATTGACAGTTACAACGCCCTTGGAAAGGAACTCTCGTGCCCTCTCCCTTAAGTCTATGGCAAACTGGATATCTGGAAATCCGAATTGTTTTGTCCATGTTTCGCCCGAAATTTCATCCATCCATTTTTCTTCACTTTTTATTTTGTCCAGTATCTGTTCCACGTCAAATTCTGGCTTTGTATCTTTTTGTTTATCTTTTTCTTTCAAGACGTTGTACAGAGACCCGAATGCCTGTGTCACGCCCCCAGTACTGAGAAGCATTATGGTCGGTCTAGCCTTTGCAAGCCATGTTTGCATTCTTTTGTGTGCCGCTGACGCTCCATTTGCAAATACTGTACCAAAAGGTGCCAGCTCCTCAATTGACCTCGCAAATATAGTGTCGTTCTTCAGAATAATATAATGCGTACCCGAGCTATACAGGTACTGGTTGTAGAAGTAAGTCCACTTCCGTGTGTCGAGTAGCTCCTTCTTGTCATTTCTGTGCGAGGCTTCTATATGTTTCTTGTCACAGGGTAAATCTTCCTCCTCTACATCGTGTATTTTTTTAATATCTTTAAAAGAGTTGGGATCTTCGAAATCTCTGAGAGAAAAAGATGTTTTGAAGCTACTTGGTGCATCCGTAGTATACTGATTTGCAATGCATTGATTTAATATTTGTGTTTTGAATAATTCCAATTCGTCTTTAATTTCCTCCGTTCCTTTGTTGCAGGAGTTGTTGCAGGAGTTTGTCAATCTTGAAACTGAGTCAATGACAAGAATCGTAGGCTTTTTTTCGCCATTATATGTGTCTAAGGCATATTCAAGAATTAGGTCCGCTGTAGTTGATGTGTCCAAACGGTTCACTAGAATCCAGCTGTTCGTTTGCACTGCGGCATCAATGCATGCTTGGCAGATGCTGACAAGCTTTTCGAACATTACTTTATTCAGGATGGCCACATGTCTTTCTGCAAATATCTTGATTTCTTTATCCTCTTCATCCTCTTCATCCTCTTCATCCTCTTCAGTGTCACTGTTTTTTTTGTTTTTTGTTCGGGACAACAAATATGGTAATGTCTTTGGATTCAGGAATCTGGTTCGCTTTTCAGTGTTCTCACTCTGATGTGGATCGCTTCCATCGTCTGGAGTTGATTGTTGTTGCCTGCCAGCTTCCTTAATTGGCGACAATTTTTTTACAATGGGAGTTACTGGAGTTTGGTCCTTGAGATCCTGGACGACAATAAGAATGCAATTCAATATAATTTCATGAAGAAAGGACAATATCTTTTCAAAACAGATTTTGCCAACCTTGTTTTTCCTCTTGTTTTTCAGCTCATCAATTTTCATCTTTATTGTTTCAGCCCGCTGAATCTTTTTTTCCCTCTCCTCTTTCAGCTCGTCCATTTTCTTGTATATTTTTTCAGCAAGCTGATATGTGTGGAATATTATTTGTTGAAGGCTTGAAATAATTAGCTCTCGATTTGCGAATCACCTTGTCATCTTGATCTTGGAGTGCTTTCTCAAGTTTTTCTTCAAAGTTCTTACTAACACGGTTTTGGTCCTCGAGATCCTGGACGACAACAAGAATGTAATTCAACATAATTTCATGAAGAAAGGATAATATCTTTTCAAAACAGATTTTGCCAACCTTTTTTTTCCCTTCCTCTTTCAGCTGACCAATTTTCTTATTTAGTTTTTCAGCAAGCTGATATGTGCGGAATATTATTTGTTGAAGGCTTGAAATAATTAGCTCTCGATTTGCGAATCACCTTGTCATTTTGATCTTGGAGTGCTTTCTCAAGTTTTTCTTCAAGTTCCCTAATATCAATGCTACTCACAGGCAGTTGCTTGAGTGCAGTTTCTCTCCATTTATCAAAATGTTGGTGAGATTGACAAAATTCTTTACTCAAAAGTTCTTTTGGGTGTGCATTCCCTGCATCTACACTGAGAATGAAATTTGGCCGGCTTAACTCCCACTTTGGCAGTATGTCGGACACAAAAATGTCTAGATCCAGCGATTCGTGTTCAAGATATAAAACATTTATAGTCTTTTGGACTCCCTCGTTCCCGTAGATTTTAAACTTCCCAGATCCAGGAATGCTGCCCATCTTTTCAAAATCCTTCTTCCTTTCTTCCTTTGCACTAGCCTCTTCTTCAGTCTTCTCTTTCGCTTCACGCTCGGCCCCCCGGTTGGGCATGGCTTTTGCCTCCTCTTCATTCATTGATGAGTCGGAACCGAGTTGCATCCCACTTTCGACATTTTGGTGACTAGTCATTTTTGGTTGTCTGCTGAAACTCTTTTGCGCACACAGTTTTGCTTCGTGTATAGATTCCAAGCAATCTCGTTTTTACAATCTTGGGAATCCAGCCTCAGATTTTAAATAAACCTCTTGAACAACAACAGAAATACTGACGGTCATACCCGTTTCCACTGTTAGCGCGCGCGAGGGCGGAGGGTGTCTCTGTCTCTCTCACGCGCGCGCGGAGAGGGACACACACAGAGAGAGAGAGAGAGAGAGCGCGCGCATCCCTATCAGATTCTGTCTGTGTCATGATCCGGGGAGGCACGCAAGGCAGTCAGCGGGCACTGATAATAAGACTTAGTATTACACGCACGCAAAAGACAAAGAGAGAGAGAGAGAGAGAGAGACTCTGTGTGTGAGCGCACGCGTGTTTGTCTTCTCTCCTTGCGGCCCGAGTTGCGGGTGATCACATGATCCGTGGTGATCCGAAATATTTCGGATCATTTAATTATTAATTTAATATTTATAATAATTATTTTAATAATTTATTATTATTTAATTTATTTAAAAAAATTAAATTATTAAAATTTTATGGATCTATCTAGTCCTATAGCTAGTAATTGATAATAATTAGGCCTATTATAATAATTATTAAATTATTAATAAATTTTAATTATTAAATAATAGGCCTAATAGTATTAATTAATAATTAATTTTATTATTTTAAATAATTATTAACTATTTATAAATAAAATTAATTAATTAATAATTTATACAAAAATTATTTAAATTTAAATAATTTCCTGAAATAATAATGTTACCCGGTATGCACATAATATTATTCAATTTTAATACCATATTGGTAATTATTTTTTAAAAATTAGGGCCTGGTCCAGCTGGCATAATAAATTAATATTAAAATAATAATAATTTTTTATAACTTTAATATAATTATTTTTTTTTAATTAGGCCTAATTAATTAATAACAAATTGAATCATTAATTTAATATTATTTATAATGTGTGGCATACAAAATTTAATAATAATTATATTATATACAGTTTAATAATTGAATAATTTATAATAATTATTATTATTTAATTTATTCATTTAATAATGTGATTTAATAATTAATTTATTAAATTTATGCATGCCTGCCAGTGGTATTAAAATTTTAATTAAATATCACACAGGTATATTATTAGAGTACACAATATATTATATATATATATAATAGGCCTAAATTTGAATATTTATATTTATGTATAATTTATTATATTAGGCCTAATAATTATATAATTATATAATTTAGGGGTTATATCGATAATTATTATTTTTAAAAATTTTTAATAATTATGCATATGACATTGTGTATATATTTATAAATTATATTAATATATTAATATAATTTTATATATATTAATATATATATTAATATATTTTATAATATTTATAAAATTATAAAATTATATTAATATAAATAAAATTATAAAATTATATTAATATATATTAATATATATATATAATTATAAAAAATACCAGGTATTATAAAATATTTTATGTTGGGTCTCGCGTTGCATGACATTGTTAATTGAGGGGAGCGAGATCGATATGCGTAGGATCAGATCTAAGATATGTGCCTTAGATCTCGATAATTAAATATTCATAAATTGTTATTGTACATAAGTTATTAAAATAATTATTTAATAAATTATGCATGCCATGCTTTATGTAGGAGCTAGGTTTTGATCTATAGCTATCAGATACGCGGTTTGCTTATAATTACCTAGCAATAAAAGGATAGAATGAATAGAAATATGCATATTATCGGGATACCATTGGTAATAATAAGTATTTTTAGTAATCGTCACGGTATCAGATATTGACATCATGCACAATTGACTCTGATCATCACCCAAGGCGTTCCCAGAGCCGTTTCTATTCCTCTAGCTATGCATA
>Ga0099798_10481_pt1 | contig 13296 bp, 13 predicted proteins | sample Uncmet_Sort29A_1_FD_89870 | JGI IMG/M metagenome (GOLD analysis project Ga0099798, IMG submission 89870) | Marine eukaryotic communities from CALCOFI LINE 67, Pacific Ocean - CN13ID_Sort29A_1 | ecosystem: Environmental > Aquatic > Marine > Oceanic | place: Pacific Ocean: Monterey Bay | collected... | reverse complement strand
AAGCTGTAATTAATTTGATCGGGTAATAATAAATTTAAAGTTTTTAATTTTAATACTGCTCCTAATTAAATTAAGTAATGGGGAAACTATTCTAATTAAGGTAGCGTTGCTACGAGTTGGTTAAGTGGTTAAAAAGTTATGGTTAAGTGGTTGTTGAAAATAACAAGACACGCGATTTGATGGAATTTGAAAATAAATGGTGAAAAATAATAAGAAATTATTATTTTTTCGGAACGTGGTTAAATTCTGAAAAATTAAATTTCTGGAACAATTTTTTGATATTATCTAGAACTTGTAACTTTTCGTATTTGGCTCCAACTTTCTGTTTTGACCAAACGCGAAAAATTTCAATAAATGTTTTTTGCTTTTTATTTAAAATTAATTAATTAAATCGTAATAATTGTTGATAATTGATGTGATGGATGGAACCGCTCAGCTGGTGATGGAACCTTGAACGACACGGCACGATCTCTGCTAATAATAAGTGTACAACACACTTATCCATTCGACTGCACTTTTCTCACGACACAACATTGCCCACCACAAAAACGAAAGAATGACATGGCAGAGATCGATTAATAAGAAATTAATTAATTAATTTTTTGTAATTACTTTAATATATTAAAATGTTTAAACATGAATCATGGTAATTTTTAATTCTTGAACATCAATTAAGTTACGGATAATTTACTGTATTAATAATTTAATTCATTCCATTCAAAACGACTTGGAACAATGTTTAATTCAATGTCTAAAATAATAATTAGTAAAACTAAATAGGATTTCAGCTGACAATTTAATTTTAAATTAATTTAAATTATTTATTTTTCAAACCTTTCGATAATAATTAATTTGAATAATTTAATAAACGTGGTCGAACTGCTGCATCTTCATTTCGATGCAGTTGAGCGGCTTGAAAGAGCTGACCTTGTTGCCTGCGACGTACACCTTATAACGCTCTTTTTGGCGATCATAGCCAAGCACGACGCCGCTCCTGCCGTTAAGAGATTCCGTCCCAAGAAGCGTCATCATAACAGGCGTACCCGGAGGGAGGATCATCTTGTCATAATAGGATCGAATTGGAGCTCCGTCGCGGTTTCTCCGGGGGACCATGGGTGGCGTGCGGAGGTTAGCCTCACGAAACTTCTTTACTTGGTGTAACGCTTTAACGTAAACAACGTAGCGCTGCGCTTCCTTGTCGTAGGAGGCGATCACACCCTGGAAGTGGTTGAGGTCCTTTGACTTGGTGAGACCGTGGATTTCAACCGTCTGGTTCTCCTGGAATTTGCGGGGACGTTCCAAATTAGAGGGTTTAAGTTTTTTGATACCAATACCTCCAGAAACCAATACCTCCAAGCGGCCTGTTGTTTTGAGATCTTGGTCATCTTTGATTGTGCCGAGCTTGCCGTTGAGCTTACGTCCACTCTTACTGGTGAGACCGACAATAGTGACGTAATCACCAACCCCGAATTCGCAAATAGGCTCGAGCTGCACTGGGGTGGCCTCCAGGTCCACCTCCTCTTCCATTTGATTACCGCCGCCGATGGTTTTTGCAGCTTCGACCATATCCTCGGTGAATTCTTTTGGAACCGTGACCTTGAAATTAATTTTAAGGTCGCCATCCTGTTTCGTCTTCTGGTTGAACATGCCACGACCCTTGATGGAATAATTGTTGTTGGTAAATTGCACGTTGAAGGGGTCTATTTGGCCTTGCGGGATTTGGACAAGCAACTTGTTGCCCGAAAGATCGACAACATTGAAATCGAAACCGGTGAGAGCTTGGGCGAAAGAAATTTCCTTGCTCATGACCAAATCGCTTCCTTCAACCCAAAACGCATCGTGCTGCTGGACGAAGAATTTGACCTCGAGATCCGGAAAGACTGAGGCAGCCTCGCTCCATTTGACATTGAAGCGCCCGTCATCCATTGTTGGATTAAGTGTGATTTGACTTCCCTTGTTGGTTATCCGTTGCGTGTCGCCGGATGCGCAACCTCTGGGAATTTTGATCTCGATATCTTCCGTGACCTGTTTCCAAACGACAGTCTCCCAATCAGCCTCTTTCAAGAAGACACCTCTACCGTTGCAATTCTGGCAAGACTCGCCTTTGCCTTCACAGACGCCACACTGCTTTGGAGTTTTGGATGGGTCCATGAGTGTTCGAGTGATCGACATGATTTTGGACGTGCCAAGGAAAGCTTCCTCGAGGGTGACCGGGACAGTAAGCGTGGTGAACGGCTTGTTGGCTGCCGCTGCGGCCTTCGCAGCTTCCTCTGCCATCTCAGCGGCCTGCTCTGGGGTGGGGCCGCTGTCCTCATTGAAGTTCAGTCCTTCGGCAATGCCGTCATTGTCATCGTATTGCTGCCTTTTGTGTTTATCGCCCAGAACGTCCCAAGCGCGATTGATCGCCGCGGTTTTATCCGCGTCCCCGCCTTTATCAGGGTGATTGTCTCTGGCGCTTTGAACGTAGGCCTTCCTGATTTTGCCGCGGCTATCACCACGGTTCACCCCTATGATTGACAAAAAAAATATTTTGCTGTACTTACAAACAAAATTTCAACTTAAAATTATTTTCGACTACACTACATTTTCAATGCTATCAACACGAACACAAATCTCTAATTTACTTTTGTCTCACTCTGAGAACTTGTTACTTACAACAAATACACAATGCATTTTACACAATTATTCTCTCACCCAAAATATGATAGTAGGCATTAGCAGGTTTTTCCCAGTCCTGGAGAGCATTTCCCTGGACAAAAGCACCTTGTTCAAATTTTAAAAATTGAAGAAAAAACAAAAATGCGTTTGTAATTCATTTTGGAAAAACAATAATTAAATATTTGAATGAAAATAATTATTTTATTCATACTTTCAGCTCCGAATTCAGTATGCCGAGGGCCGCAGCGGATGGCGGCGCCGGCGACGATCGCCGAGCTAATGGTGAGAAGTTTGAGCATCGTGTGAATTTAATTTTAATTTTTAATTCTGATGCGACAGCCGTAAAATATTAATTTAAGGTAATGTTGAGATTCTGAGAAAGTGTAATTGATGTTTGGGTTCAGTTGCTATAATGATTTCAAATTCTGGAAAAAATCATAATGGGTTTAAAAAGGGATAGGGTTGATATAATTTAAATTTATGATGATTGAAGAAATAATGAAACAGAAAAAAATGTTTTATTTTACCCAAATTTAATTAAAATTGAATTAATTTTAATTAAATTTTAATTATGATGAATGATTCAGTAATAATAATTTATTGAAAATTTTAATAATGAAAGTATAAATTATTGAATAATAATTTTAAATTTTTCTATTAATAATAATTTCAATTTGTTTCTAGTATAATAATTATTTGATTTAAAATCAAACCATACGTCCAATCAAGAAGGCCAATTTTGAAATGTTTTGAAACACAAAAAGACCGATTGAACCCGTAGATATCCTGCAATTTTTATCAAATTATTACTATTTAATAATTTAATGCAAATTACGTTGGTTTCTACAATCGAAACAAGGTTTTAAAAAATATGTGTGCGACGTTTTTCGTGTTCAAACGGCAATTCAACAATTTTCGCATTTTTATGGGCAAAAAGCTTTTCCAGTCAGCTTTAGCAACCACTTTGACCCTGCAAAAAAAATATTTTGGGGTCCAGAATTTTTTTCATGGATGAAAAAATACATTGAACGCGTTAAAGTATGTTTTACTTTAAATAATAACGTTTTCACCTCTACAAATGCGACCGTACGAAATTCTTGAACAAAATTTTGACTAAATCTTGAACTTCACACATGCTTTTTACATCCTTTTACTCTACTCGCGCACGACAAAATGATGAGATCACTTTAACATGAGCTCGTGGACCAATCAGATTATTTTTCCTTTAAATAATCATTCAACATTTACTTCTTTTGCTTGAAAATTATGATATTTCAACTTTTTCTCTCAAATTATTTTTTTACGCAATATCTCTCACAACACACGCAAATCTCTGCTAGAATCCGATGATGAATTAGCATTACAACATTTGGAACGTGAAAAACGACGAAACAACGATAAAACGTGGAACAAAATTGTGAATTATTGACTGTATGATTTATTTTTCAACAAAAACGATAAAATTGGGAGGTCTGAACGTGTTACTGCAACATTAACGCTTGAACATGATAATCTACGCTACACTTCACTACAACTGACATGTGGAACATCTACACAATCACTATTTAATGGAATCAGGTCGCTCCCCGTTCCAGCAAAAGCGCGCGTCGCGATTCTCCGCGTCCAACTTTTTCAAATCGGCCTCGGAGAGGTCGAAACAGAAGAGGTCTGCGTTTTCGGCACGGCGCTTGGCATGATTGCTCTTCGGGCACACGGCCACACCCCTTTGCACCTGTTGACGATTTTTGAAAGCGACATCATTACATTCTGGCGTCAGATTATTTTTTTTATTCACTGAAAAAAGCGTACTGCCCATTTGAGGAGGATCTGCGCGGGGGTTTTCTTGTGGGCTTTGGCGATCTCTTGCACGGATGCCATCTCGAGCAAATCGCCCTTAGACTGACCGAGCGACGCATAAGCCTGGAACAAGATTTTGTGCTTGTCACAAAACTGCCTCAACCCCCACCTGTTTTAAGCAAAAGATGCATTACATTTAGAAAACATGTCTGTGCAATTCGATTGAACACAAAAAGAAAACGTACTGTGCTTGTTTCGGATGGCACTCGACCTGCAAAACCTGCGGTGTAACTCTGACACCCTTGTGGTTCATAAGCTCCTCTAAATGACGCTGGGAGTAGTTAGACACGCCGATAACGCGGATTTTTCCGTCGGCCTGTAAATCCTCAAGCGCGCGCCAGGTCTCATGACGCATACTAGGCTTCCAATTCGGCGGGCTGGTAGTACCCTTTTTAAGCGGCCAGCCACTCTTACACCCCGGGTAGTGGATGAGCACGCAATCAAGATAGTCTAATTTCATCTGGCGTAACGATTTTAAAATGCTCGTCTTGCAACGATCATACCCATGCTGCGACCGCCACACTTTAGTAGTGATAAACAACTCCTCTCTAGGGATTTTACTAGCGGCAATAGCCTGCCCCACAAATTTCTCATTTTCATAAATCTGCGCGGTATCAATAAGCCTATACCCTTTTGCTAACGCATCCTTAACTGGCGATAAAACCTCCTCTTTCTTAAATCCATACGTGCCAAATCCAACTAACGGAAAAGTCACATCACTCTCTTTCGCCGGTTTAAACGGTACATGTTTATAAATCGGCACCCGCGGGCCTACCTCCCCCGCAATAACTGCCTGTGGACGAGATAAGGTTTTGGTAAACGGTTTATCAGTACATAATGGTAGATCAACTACTTTTTTCACCTTCTTCACTTTTTTAGCAGCCTTTTTACCATCTTTTTTACTAATCGTTTTTTTCGCACCAGCCTTCTTCGGCGATTTCGTTTTCGCAAATTTCGATAACGTCGTCTGAACCATTTTTTAAACTTTTATTTTTTTCGAACTTTCAAAAAATTACGCATGCAAATTAATTATTGCTTATTTTAATGATTAAATTATTATGATGATGTTAACAGAACTGCAAACGAACACATGCAAACATTTTACAATAAGATGAAGCAAACGCGCGCAAACATTGTTTACATTGGATGAATTTATGAGCAAATTATTTCTTTCAACTGCAACGTAATTAATCACTTAAAAAGTTGTTAATTAATTAAATCGATATTGGAATTATTTAATTATATATATTATTATCATGGTGCACGTGTTATTAATTAGGAAATAATTTAATTAATTAAAATTTACGATTTAAAAAATGCTTTTACGATTAACGGATCAAATCATATAATTTTTCAAAAAGGCAAAATTGTTGTAATTAATGAACTTTCACTTTGATCTTGTTTTCTAAAAAACTATAAAAATTATTAATTTGTGTTGAAATTTGAATTGCTATTGCTTGAACTCACTTACGAGTTGATATTTACGGTTAATTGCGTGGTAAAAATAAGTTGGTGAAGTAAACGTGGAATTGGAAATAAACTTGCGGTGTTATAATGCCAAGGCGGGCTGGGCACCGCCGCCTGCGGTACCAGTACCGGTTCCCGTGTTAGGATTTTGATTCTGATTATTTTGCCCGACCACTTCATCTGTTCCCTTTTTCTCCAAAAGTCCCTCCTCTAAAATAAACCGCCCTTCTTTATATTTTTGGTCGTCTTCGAATGCGACCTCATATTTCCACCCTACATTTTCATGACCTTTTTTGTTAGTTTATTTTGAATAAAAAAACAATGTTAACAGAAAAAACTGGAAACGAAACGCGTTCAAACATAAAATTATGATGAAATTTGTACAATCAAGGCAATATATAATTCGAATGGTATGCAAGCCTGTTGTCATCACACTGTCCTCTGGCGGTCCGGTCGTTACGTTAACTACTCTATCAAATAAAAGCGCCGCGCCCGTACCTTTTGATGTTATTTTTGTTGATACTTAGTGTAAAACCGTACTTACTTTTATAAAATTATTTTAAAAACGATTCGTCGATTACAATTTTAAAAAGAATACGTCCGCGGAAATTCGTAGACAGCAGATCTTTGACCAACGCGAAGTGGGTATCACAATTCGCGCAGCATACGTATTTCCCCTCTGTATGTAGGTATTTTTTGAAAAAGATCCCCATTTTTTTACTCCCTTTGTTATAGTTACTCACTTAAAAAATCAGTTCGGATGTTTGTTTGTTTGTTTGACCGCTAGTTATTATTGGTTGATTCAAATGTACTTTGAATGAAAACTATTTCATTTGTAAATCGTTATTGTTTTGTATAAATCGTGTAAATTAAATTTTGTGGAGATGTAGGATCAGATAGACACGTAAAAACACGTATGAATTTCATGCAGATGGATAAATAATCTTTCCAATACTTATGATGGTAGTTTGTTTGTGATAATTTGTAATACGACACTTGTCACACCTACAACATCTCATTTCCAACTACTACACACATGTCATGACTTGTAATTTTTCACGCACTATCTCAAAATGTCAAAATCTTACTTTCTTCTGTACACTATTTACGTTTTATTTTAACAAATTCGTTTTTCTGTACATGCTTGTTTAAACAAAGTCAATTTGAAATTTAAATATTTTCAAAAAATGTTATGTGGAAGTTGGCTCGTCCTCCTCATCGTCGTCGTATCCATGGTCACTCCAGGAATCCGCTTCTTGGTGCAGCTGCTGACCTTGTTTTCATTACAAAAACACAAAATATGTTTGTTTAAACACGTTTTACTACTCGAAATAATTTTTTACATGCCAAAAAAATGTTTAAAAAATACTGGAGCATAATTCCTCCTCCAAAATGAATCGGCCCTCTTTATACTTTTGATCCTCCTCGAATGCAAATTCGTACCTGTTTTGTAGCGATATTTTCATTTGTTAAAACAAAAATAATTATTAAAAAAACAAAAATTAATTAATTTTCAAAAAAATACTTCCAGCCGACGTTCTCGTTGCAATCAATGCAATACAAAACCCGAATAGTATGCATTCCAGTTGTCATGACCGAATCCTGTTTTTTATGAACAAAATTGTTGCACAAAAAATTAATTCGTACAACAAAATTATTTCAACATTTGTTAAAATAAAAAGTACTTCCAATGGCCCGGTGGTAATATTTACAACTCGATCGAATAGCATAGCGCCGCCAGTTCGTCCACGAAAATTACGTGATAACAAATCTCTACATAATGCTAGTTGAGTGTTACAATTTGCGCATTTTACGCACTTTCCGTCATCCGGATCGCTTAGCTGCTGTTTATAAAACACACCCATGATTTTTTTATCTTGTCTGTATTTTAAAAAATATTTTCTGGTTTGAATAAATTACACTTTTGAATTTTTGAACACTGTATGAATCGGGTGCAAGCAATAATTTTTATTCTTCACAACAACAGCCACATTTTTTTTTCTGGGCAATTTGTTGTAAATACTTTTTTTCCATAAAACAAGTACTTTGTGTAATTTCTTCTTCACAACAACAGCCACAACACAAACTAGTACTACACAAAAACTGCATGTGACGAGTATCCAAAAATATTTTTGTTAAACAAGAATACAATTTTAAAATTTTTCTTTTCTGAAAATTAATTACTGTAAAATTCTTTACTAAATCTAAATATTTTGGCTATCGGAAATTAATGTTGATGACGTACGCACGAACTAAAGATTCAACGTTGTTGCTTTTTTTTAATGTATGTTTTTTATTTTAAAATTAATTATTTTTACTAAATGAAAAAGTTGGACTCAATATAAAAATAATTAGTGTTGCTAAATTAAATTTGTAAAACTGTAACTTTGTAATTTTAAACGTTAAAAAATATTAAATAAAATGCTGAAATATAACAGTGTATAAATAGTAAAATGGTGAAAATACTTTAATGGTGACTCACACAACTTCGTGCTCCTTTAAAGTCCCGACGGTTTTTGCTTTTACCAGTGTTTTTGGTCCGGGCACCAATGGTGGTAGCTCCTGTTGGTGTCTAGCCTCTACCACGGGGTAGAGCGCAGCAACCGGCTGGGTACTTCCGCGCTTTCCATGTTGGAACCACGAATTAATTGTACCACCCCTGTTTTTTTGAATAATTATTTAAAATGAACAATAAAATCATACATTTGAAGCACAAAATCGATTAAAATGTGTGCGAAAATGTACATTAATTTAAAAATAATTATTAAAGTTTACTTGGAATCCGGATCGCACCAACCCGCGTTTTTCTTATCTTGCATCATCCTGTGTTATGTTTTGCAAAATATTTTATTGATAATGTTTTTTAAACAAAATTTTTTAAACAAAATAAATATGAATCGCCGATTTGGTTAACGAAATTACTGTTTTTGTGCTGCAAAACCGTACAAATTAATTAATTATGTTTATCATTAGTATTGTCAGCATACATCGCATCCAAGCGGCTGTCGTTCCATCCCATGTCGTTGGTCATCGTGATCATTTGTCGTTGCGCTTGCGACACCTTTTTGTTTTAAAAATAATTATAAAATCATACACACAAATGTAAATTAATTAATTACAAATTTACAAAAACAATTTTGTCAATCTGAGTTTCAAATAGATTTTAGATCTGTCAGTTGAAATCTGTGAATACATGGCTCGCTGTAATGTTTGCCTTTTAAATTTTTTATGTGCATATTATAGCATATAATATTAATGAATTAAAAATTACAACTTTTATTAAATTTACATGAAGTAATTACAATAATTTTTAAAAACAAAAAAAGTACATGGCTGCCCACGACGCTGCCCCGGCCGTTGCCCCCTTGGCGATGCTTTGGGACCATCGGTACCTGATTCGCGAGGGCGGACACGCGCTTGTTATGTTCAGAAATTGGAGCCATGCCATTGACGGATGCCTATTTTTTAAAATAAATAATTACAACTTAGAAAATTATGTTGAAAACATTTAATTAAAATAATTTTAAAAAATATAGTGTACACGTTGAGCGCCCTTGGGGGACCTTGGCTTGCGGTGTTTCTTGGAGTCGTCCTCATCCTCGGAGCTACTGTTTTTCAAAATTATTGTATGAAATAAATTTAATTTTTAATTTAAATGTATAAAAAAACTATGTGTGAATGCGTGAAATACGCGGGTGTATCGCCATAAACAAAGCGCGAGTGATATTTATGATACCTGCTGGATTCTGAGCTCGTGTTGGTGCCGTTGTCCGCAAGCGTCAGTGACGACGACGGCGCGCCAAATAATGTGTAATACCTGTTTTTGTGTAATAATTAATTGAAAATTAATTATTTTGTCATTAAACAAACGAAAAATGAATGAAAAAAATAAAAAAATACCAAATGAGGAATTCCTCGAAATTGATACTGCCGCTCTTGTCGATATCCACGTATTCCCAATATGTGTCGAGGCGTTTTTCGGGGAAATCGAATGGGTCCTATTTTGTAATAATTAATAATTATAAATGATGTAATAATCGCAATAAAACGTGTTTAAAGCGGCGTTCAAAATTTAAAAAATGAATAAATTAATTACCCTAACACCCAGCAACTTCAAGAATAATGTTTTGAATTCACCCTTCTCGATTTCGCCGGAACCGTCCGCATCGTATTTATCGAACTGGTACTTGATGGCTTCCGCGTCCAAGATTTTGATATTCGCGCGCTTGGCTGTTTCGCGCACGAGCTTATCTTCGGGTGAAACGGAATCTTGGTTGAAGAAATGAACGAGCTCCCTGTCGGATGGGCGGCCGTCCACCATTGCGCTCATTCGTTTGTTCTTGAAGCCAGTGGCGCAACGCATGAAATCTGCGCTCTTGGCTTGCTGCTCCTCCCTGGCGACGTCGGCCTTCTTTTTCTTGCGTTTTTTCTTCGTATCCATTCCCAAGATGTCCATCATATCATGCCGAGACTTAACAAGATCTCTCCGCTGGTGACCAAGCTCTTTAATGATGTGGTTGACTCGCTTGGCCTTCTGGGTCACGTGGTCGATCATCTCCCTGCGCTGGCGTTCGATTTCAAAAGACGATGAATCCGCAGGTAAATGTCGAGCCACCTAGTAATTTTTTTAATTTTATTTTAAAAAAATGGGAGAAATTTAATTAAAATGACGATTTGAACTACTATTTTGACGATTTTGGAGTCGATTTTATTGTTTTTGGACCATTTCGATTTTAAATTTCTCCAACGACTTCTCTACGACGCTCGCCTTTTTTGAACAAGTCCTGCATTAATTGAGTGATCTGGTCATGATACTCTCTCGATGCGGCCTGCTGGAAAATATGCCTCATCTCCTGTTCAGAGTCCTGATACTCCCAACCAGGCTTGCGCATCATTTCCTGCTTCAACAGAAGCCTCGCGCGGCGATTGTAAACGACAATTTTTTGTTCGAACGGTAACTTTTCGAATTCGGCTTGGTCAATATGATCCTCATCTTCGCCCAAAAGTTCTGGCATGGTGAGTTCCTGGTTTCCATCGTCATCCAGAACTTTAAACAGCTGATCCTCATTCAGATTGAAGATTTCATAATACGGAATCTTCAACGACTTCAACCCCTGGAAAAATTCCGTTTTACTCACCAATCCATTGCTGTTGTCGTCCATGATTCGTCTTGCTTTACCCAAATTCCCAGCGGCAGCTATAATTGCATGCTGAATGCCACGATGAGGGCCCAAGGAACGTAACTCACATTTGTACTCAGGCGTCCAGATTCCCATTTGGCTCGCTGATTGATTCAACCAAGACCTGTTTTGTTTTTGTAAACATGCTAAATTTGTAAAAACAAATTAATTTTGATTCAATACAAAAAAATGATTGTGCGCGCGAAAATCACTGCAAAAGATCTCCCGCCTGAATGGCAAGAATTTCCTTAATCCTGCTCTCTTTCTTTTTTTCCTCCTCAATCAAATTTTGGCGGAAACTTGATCGGGATAACGACTTTCGTCCGGTGTTTAACACCGGTTCACTTCTTGATCGCGGTCGCACGATTTCCCTTGAAAAATGTAAATGCGAAAATTATTTGTAAATTTGTAAAATTATCAATGAATTTTAAAATAAAATTTAAATTTTGAAAGAAAAACAATACGTGAAGGGGTCGTCGACGTGATGCGAGGTTGGTTTCGAGGTGTGTGAGATGTTCGTCGTGGATGGGCGCGAGATGTCGCTCTTGCGGTGGCTTTTTAGGGAAGTCCTGGCGGTGTTCGGCGCGCTTTCACTTCTACGCTTAGCCATGTTTTGAACTTCCTCCATCATTTTCCTGTTCATTCCGTCCACGTCCTCAGGGATATTGAAGCCGATCGTCAACCGTTTGGCTTGCTGTGGTGATCCGAACGGCGCCAGGCTACCTAGTTCCGGCGCTGGGAAATCAATCCTGGAAATAGTGGAGGCGTTGGTCATACTGGTGTCCATGTGCAGCAATTGTTTGCTATTGCGGTCTTTGGTGCCCAAAGGCTTGGAGTTGATGGGAGTCTCACCATCGCGCCCTGTTACGCGCGAGACGAAATCAACATTTGCTGTCAATCTTCTGTAGTCCTCGTTGGAATGTACTCCTCCTCGGTCCTCCGGCTCCTCGAACTCCAATTTCCCCATAGAAGTCCGCGTCATTGTCGGTGTTATTCCCGCTGCGTGCATCCTCCCGAGCTTGCGCGACTGCTTTGCCTCGTCTTGCATGGCGACCTTGCGCTCATACTCCTTCTGCAACGTGCGCACGCCATCATCCCATTTTTCCATGTCTTTTTGGCTCATGACACTTCGCATCGTTTCCGGCAAGTCGTTCGCAAATATCATAGCGTAATTCTTAGATTTTCTTCTACTTTTCCGTTTCAGCTTCTCGGAGTCGGTCGGTTTCGGTGGGGGAAGATTTTTGAGTCGGTTAATCTCTCTCGCTTCCTTGACATCTTCCGCGGGGTATTGTTTCTCAATCGGTTGGTATGTACCTAGTAGATTTTTGAAAAAAATGTGGGAGAAATTAAAAGACGAATTTAGGACGAAATTTTGGTTTTTAAGGGTGCTAGCGTCGATAGACATGTAGTTAGGACTCATTTTTCGTCTCGCAAGCGCCCTCACGGCCCAAAAATGACCGAAATTTCGATTTTGACTTTAAATTTCTCCAACGAACTTTTTTCACACTCTCCAATGACGGTAAGAACCCGCCGCTGCTTTCAAAACCTAGTAGATTTTGAAAAAAATGTGGGAGAAATTAAAAATAACGAATTTAGGGTTTTCGGACACCGATTTCAAGGTGGCAGCGTCGATTTTTGGAAGCTTTTGATTTTTCTGACGTCGATTTTTGAACAAAATTTTCAAATTTCCTGCGGTCAAAGATTTTGTAATCCCAAAAGAATCCCACACCACTTTTTTTGAAAACTTTTCGCGTACCAAAAAAAAACATTCTGGAACAAAATTGGGGGCCCGAATTTCGATAGACATGTAGTTGAGGCCTCTTTTTCGTCTCGCAAGCGCCCCCAGGGCTCCAAAATGCTCGAAATTTCGATTTCCAATCTTTTTATAATTTCTCCAACAGTTGTTTAATTGTTTGAGTGTTTTTTGAATTCCCTTGGCTGCTTGATGGACATCAATAGCGTAACTTTTGCCGTATGAATCTTTACGTTTTGGTTCAGCTTCCGCAACCTAGTAATTTTTTGAAAAAAAAAAAAAAAAATGGATAAATTTAATTAAAATCGCGATTTGAACGACGATTTTGACGATTTTGGAGTCGATTTTAACGTTTTTGGAACGATTTTGGCGTTTATGAAT
>Ga0099798_10480_pt1 | contig 13297 bp, 10 predicted proteins | sample Uncmet_Sort29A_1_FD_89870 | JGI IMG/M metagenome (GOLD analysis project Ga0099798, IMG submission 89870) | Marine eukaryotic communities from CALCOFI LINE 67, Pacific Ocean - CN13ID_Sort29A_1 | ecosystem: Environmental > Aquatic > Marine > Oceanic | place: Pacific Ocean: Monterey Bay | collected... | reverse complement strand
CTTATTAGTTTGGTTTATGATGTCGGTATTGCCGCTATGTCAGTAATTAGGGGAAATGGTGGATTTATAGATGGTGGAAATGGATTTGTAAGATTAAGACTAAGTTAGATTTCTTTCTATATTGAATATTTCCTAAGTTATCAACTTCAAGTGAACTTTTCTCTATTATTGATTAGTGATATGCTGTTAAACAGATCATCACTGTATTTGTATCATTAGTGTTATTTTTGTATGATTAGATTATCGATCGGCTTTCATTTTTGTTAAAAGACTATTAAATTGAACTTTATTATGACGATACTACGAACTTCTATATTCTATATCTCTGTGAACTTAAGACTTGAGTATTAACTGAGTATAATTTTTGTGATGATGATCTGTGAACTTCTAAAAGAAATAAACAAACATTTCTTTAATTTGTAGTAAGTTTGTTCCATTAATGTTGGTACTAAAGAAATAGAGATATAAGAAGGTATGAGGCAGAGAGTGAGTGAGTTAGAGAGATGCTTAAAAGGTCATCTTAAAACTAGAAAAACACTTGCTCATTATCTTAGTTATACTGGACACATTGTCCTAGTTTGAACTTTTAAAACCGCACGTATTAAAGTTATTCTAGACCTAAAATTGGTCAATTGGAGTCTGTTAAACGTAACAAAATAAAATAAGTAGTCTTCTTATCTATCAAAAAATCATTCGTAAGCTAAGCATTAAGAATTTAAGTAATCATTAAGTCCGTAAAAAAGTTAAAGTTAAACTAGTCTCTAATACCTAATCTGTACACGCAAATTAATTAGATTTCCAACTATTCCAACTTAATTCTATATTCTATCTAAGAGCCTATGTAATGTTGGAAGTCAAAATACCTAACACACGATTTTATATTTTAGACGGATATGACGTCCGATTCTAACCTCAATACTATTACCAATAATACTAGTACTGGTAGTGCAAAAGTAAATAACGCACAACCTATTGAACCAGCAAGCTCATCATCTCAAGAACCACCTAATACTACAAACAACAATAATCAATCCCAATCTGATACCCCTCTTCAATTAGAGAAACAAGTCCCTAGCTGCTCTTTACTACTTTGGTCTCGTATTTTCGTATTTTCAGAAAGCTCGCAATTTGCGGGGGCTGCAGAAAGGTTTAGAATCACGTTCTTCTAATTAAAAAGTATACTTTTTCCTTTATGATTATGGAGTGTAAATTTTAAGTAAAAGCAAAGTATTTTCAAAGACCAAAGCAATACCCAGCTAGAAAAAAAGACGCATCCCCTAAAATACTACATAAATCTGAATCAGCACTAGACAATCGATTAATTCAAATTAATAGAACAGGGATTTGTGAATTCTTATTAAAGAAATACAACGATTTATATACTCAAGAAAGTTTAACTGGCTATGGCCTTTATAATTACCTTAAGATTCAAAGGTCTTTAAGGGGATTTAAATCGTAAAATGACACTTTTCGAACCTTAATTCTGCAAGTCCTTCAGAAGCTATCAAAAACAGTGGATTTAAATGGGTAAAACGTGATTTTTTTGATATATTCAAGGATCCTCAATATGCTAAAGCCTAAACCTAAAATTATAAGCTAAAGGCCATACCCAGTTAGACGAAGAAGTATTTCCAGAAAACACTCCTATTCCACTTGAAATTAGAGAGAAGCTACCACCAAACTTCCCGGTTTTTATTACTCAAAGAGATATAAAAGAAAGAGAAGAAGAAGCTTTAGCAAGACAGAGAGAACAGGAAAAAGTTAAACAGGCCTGGGGGAAAGCGGCCTTAAAAGCCACTACAAGAGGTGAACTATTATTAAGTGACATTTTAGGATCTAAAACCTTGATTCTAAGGTCTTAAAATTCCATAAGGATTTTATAAGGAAAAGTCGCATTATCATGCACTTTTTTCAATAATTATGTATTCCCAAGGAGCGAGATCTAAATTTTCGAAATTTTCTAAAATGCCACATTATAAGGTGAATTACACGGTACAGAACCACAACATCATAGAACACAAGGTTTCGCAAATCCCCAAGATATCACTAAACGTGATAGAAGAGGTGATTATCATATCTCATTAAGAGACGAATCTTTTAGAGGAGAAGATTTAAGTCGACCATCTGTAACTGATAAGGATCAAGAAAAACAAGAGAAAAAGAAGAGATTAACTGGCTATAGACTATTCCCTTGTCCATTTTGGCGTTGCAATATTCGTGACGGCTGCGGAGGCTTCAAAATGCCATTTCTATACTAGAAAAGTAGCACTTTTTGCTTTACAATTATGTGAAGTCTAAAATTTAGAGTTTTTTCGCTCATTTTCAGAGACCAAAGCAATAATGCCCAGAAAAGTGGTAAGGAAACACCTAGTCCTTCACAAAGTGTTAGTAAATTAAGTAGAGCATTAAATGGATGTTACTTTGGTTCCGGTTTTTCAGACTTTCGGTAAATTGCGGGTCCTTAAGAATAGCAAAATTTTCACTTTCTACCAATGTAAAAAGCTACTTTAGACAATAGAATCGTAAGAATACGTTTTGAGGATTCAGATACCAAGGCAACGCCCAGTTAAGTGGAACATTAGCACCTATAGATCGTGGAGATTCATTTGAAGCTGGAAAAACTAATAGTAGACCAGCTTTAGGTGTATTCGATCGATCTCAATCTCAACAAGATCTAGAAGAAGCTAAAGCAGAGTCTAAGAGGAGGAAAAGGAGTAAAGAAAGTAGTAAATCAACTAATAAATCAGGATCTGAATCTGATAGAGGAGGTCTAAAAGGTCTCTTTAGTACTAAATCATCTTCAAAGGGTAGTTCTAAAACTGATGCTAATAACGATCAAACAACAAATAAATTACAAAGTAAAACAGAAACAGATAAAAGTAATCAATTAAATAACGATAAGGATATTTGTCGAGTTAATTTAGTGCCATTACCTCCTTCTTCTGACGTTGGATCGAAAGCTAATAGTAATAAAGAAAGTGACGTACCTACTAATATAACAACTCCGAGAGCAGAACCAACAGCAAAAGCAACTAGTACAAGTACAACATTACCTGTAGTAAGTGTCACTGAGCCTCAAGAAAACGCACAACAAACAAGTTCAAGTAAAGAAGAAACCAGACCTTCAGCAGCAGCAGCAGCTGCTGCTGTTTCAGGAACAGATACAGCAGAGAGAGTAGAAGGAGAAGAAGATAAAGACGAAGAGACAGGTGCATTAGAAGGAGAAAGGAGTAAAGGAAGTAGTTCAGGTTCAGGGTCGGCAAGTGGTAGTGGCAGTGAGAGCGGGAGTGGAAGTAGTGGATCAGGTAGTGGAAGTTCAAGTGGAAGTGAATCAGGTACTTCTTCATCAAGTAGTTCATCTGGAGAAGAAGACGACAACACTAATCAAGGAACACAACAAGCTCGTAAAGCATCTTTTGTAAGTGCAGATTATGCCTATTTATCTGCTAGATTTAATAGTTCAAGTTCATCAGGTGAAGAAGAAGCTACAGGAGAAGACAGTAGTCGTAGTAGAGGAGGAGTAGGAGGAGTTAGGAGTTCAGCGGCGGAAGCAGGAGTTAGGAGTTCAAGTGGAACAGGAACTAGTGGAAGTAGTGGAACAGGAACTTCAAGTAGTGGTACGGGTACATCTGGTTCAACAAGTAACGTGCGTACATCGCAATTCTCATCTGCGGCATCAGCAAGAAATCAACAGTCTCAAACTTCATCTCAAGGAGAAAATTTTGGCTTTCTTCCCCTACCTCGTGTAGTTGAGCCAAACACTGCATCTCAAAGAAGGTTATCACCAGATAGTGTAACAGAAATACCTGACAAGAACGACTTAGATTTTGAAAGAACTTTAAGTCAAAACTCGAGAGAAGCAGCAGCTGGATTATCATTAGAAAGAACAGGTTCAGGTTCAACTCAACACCAACAGGGTAGTTTAGGTTCTCTAGGAAACTCTCCAGATATATTACGTACACCACCAACTAATAGGGCATCGGCAGCAGAAAGGGCAGCAAAGTACCTTTAAAAACCTTTCAATCTTAAGTCTTTTGGAAACGCTGTCTAAGAGCACGTTTTATTCATACAATTTGACACAAATCCATCAATTATGTACCCGCAAGGAGCGCAAGACAGAAAGTTAATAGGGTTCTGCTGCTTTTGATTTAGTTATCCTGTATTAGAAGAAGGAGGAGAAAGTGGGTACGTTTCTGCTGGTAGCTCCCAACTAGATTCATTAGATAGCAATAGCAGAGAAAACTCGATAGAAAGAGAAGGAGGACCTGGACTACGGAGAAGAGAATCTTCTAGAACAGATAAATTAAAAGCGATCTTCTCTTCACCTGGAGCAGCATTTAGAAAGAAAGTTTTTAAAGGTATAAAGTGATAATTTTTGAAAATCAATTCGGATCTTTGCGGGTACATAATCCTTGAGTAAAATTGTTTCAGAATGCTGTTTCTACTATACGAGAACCTTTCTGATTCTGAAGATCTTAAAACTACTACGAGTCTAAGTCTAAAGTGTCTCTTCATAAGGTATCTTCTCAGCCCCAGGCTCATCAGATACTGCAGCTGCTTCAACAAATACAAATAATAAACATCATCTATCACCAGTAGGTAGTACTGATCATCTAGATAGAAGTAGAAGAAGAAGAGGATCTGGATTTAGTTCTAGAGAAGGAGGGTCTGGTGTTGAGTCAGCTCATAGTGCAAGAAGTAAATCGGTAACAAATTCTGGAGTGGAATCAGCTGTATCGGTACGCATAAAACATAGTTCAAACACTATGTTTTATGCGTATAGAATGACTCAAATTCGCTAATTGTGTACCCGCAAGGATCAAGAGAAAAAGTTTAGGGTTTGTGTGAATTTTAGGTTCAGAGTAATCAATCAACTCAACCACCAGTAATAAGAGGAGAAAAGCTAGTAACTCCATCACAAGGAGATTTAGATCTAGAAAGTAAAGAAGACAGTCGCAGTAAAGAAGAAGAAGAAGATAGGAAAGAAGATACTAATAAAGACTCGCGATCAGGTAGAAGTAGTTTAAAACAACTCCAAGTTCAACCTAAGTCTCAGTCTGAGAAGGATCCGAATCTTCTATCAGCATCTACTAGATCTCGTAAGCCGAAACACGTTTCAGAGGAGGAGTTAGATCATTATAGAACTGCATTAGCATTTCTAGAATCAGGCGCGAGTCCTAGCTGGCTTTAGACTATTGGCTCCGTATTTTCTCAGATTCGCTAAATTGCCGGACTCTACATATAGCGAAAAAAATCACGTTTTATGCATGTAAAAAGCAACTTTAGCACACTGAATTCTAAGAATACGTTTTAGCAATTTCAAAGACCAATAGTCTGTACCCAGCTAGTCCAGTACCTCAGAAACGTATTAGTAAAAAGGGAGAGAAAATCATCTATAAATTAGATACTCTTGATTGGGCTAATCAAGAACATCCAGAAACTAGTGGTAATACATTTTAGTGCCTAAAACCTTGATTCTGAGGTCTTAAAATTCCATAAGGATTTTATTAGGAAAAGTCGATTTCCCAAGCACTTTTTTAAAGAATTATGTACCCGCAGGGAGCGGGATCTAAAATCTTGAAATTTTCTAAAATGATACATTCTAGGTAATAGAAGTAAAAGTTATCGTGGTACCAACTCTAGTTCCGGTAGTCCTGGTACTGGTAGTCCTAGTCGTAGATATTCTATTAGTTCAATCGGTATTACTCCATAAAAGATAATTATTGTCTAAGTCCTATCCTTACAATTACAAAGGCTTATTCTTAGTATTTATTAACTGTAGACAGGTAGTTTTAAGTTGTAAACTGCTAATTTTTGGACTTAAGATTGCAAAGTCTTCAGAAAGCTTCCTCTGATGTATTTGTAGAAGGAAAAAACGTGAAATATCTGATATATTATAGGATCCTCGATATGAGAAAATCTAAAGCCTAAACTTATAATTTTAAGGTATTAGTAGTGCTCAGAATAAGAGAAGTGGTTTTCTAGGAAGAGGGTTAGAGAGCTTTACTAAGACTTTCTTTTCTAGTTCATCTTCCGGGTCTGGATCAGATCTAGAAGGAGGACGAAGTAAGAGTGATAACGGTTATAGAGATTCGAATTCTAGTCTTGATCAAGAAGGTTATACAGAAGGAGGAGGAAAATCTAGTTTTACTAGAAGTTTTTTAAGTGGAGCACCAGGTAGATTTTCACTAACAGGTACTGCTACTACTAAGAGAAGCTCTACAGGTTCTCCAACAGGAAGAGACACTGCTAATCTACCTAGTGGTATAACTATAATGTGACATTTTAGAAATTTTCAAGATTTTAGACCCCGCTCCTTGGGGATACATAATTATTGAAAAAACTGCATGAGAATGCGACTTTTCCTTATAAAACCCTTATGAATTTTTAGCGTGTCAGTATTAAGGCTTTAGGCTATAAAATGTCACTTAATAGGTATAACACAATCTTATTCTAGTGGTCGAAATCTATACGCAGATAAGTTAAAGGAAAGAGAGAACTTTCGTAGTGTTAGACCAGGAGGTGGAGGTCCAACTAATATGTGACATTTTAGAGCGTCTAAAACCTTGATTCTGAGATCTTAAAATTCCATAATGATTTTATAAGGAAAAGTAGCATTCTCATGCAGTTTTTTCAACATTTATGCATCCCCAAGGTAGGGAAGATCTAAAATCTTGATTTTTTCTAAAATGTCACATTATAGGTCAAGCAGGAAAGAAATTAGGTACACTTAATCTACGTGGAAGAGCTTATCAAAAGTATTACGGTAGTAAGTTTGAACAATTACATAGTAAAGCAGCAGCGCATACGGGTAAAAAAGCAGAAGATTTAAATACTGGAGTACGCATAAAACATAGTGTTTGAACGGCCGCGGAGGCAGCCGTTCAAACACTATGTTTTATGCGTATAGAATGACTCAAATTCATGAATTCTGTACCCGCGAGGATGATCAAGAGAAAAAAAGTTTAGGGCTTGTTCCGTTTTTAGTTAGACCAAGAAGAATTAGCATTTAGTAACTTAGATATCAATCAAAGAAGTTTTAGAGGAGCTCCACAAGATACACCAGATAATAGTGGTGAACTAAGCAAATCTTTTAGAGGAGGTTCTAGTAACGCAGATACTGATTCACCACAAGTAAGTCAATCTTTATCTGCATCTAATCGTACTTAAATATAGAGTCTGAAAAGCCTTATCAAAAGTGTTCTATTTTAATTGAAAAACAGCGTTTCTGCCACTATTTATGCTGCCGGATACTTGACAAAAATCTTGAGTTCGCTTATCTTCTACTAATTAAGGTATTCAACGTAGTTTCCGTCCTAACGAGAAGATCGATTTTAATAAACTTGCAGCAAAAGCTAGAAAAACACAAAGACTTAAAGAAAGAAGAGCCACTGCTGAGGGCAATACTGATATTCAGTCAGAAGAAGGAAGTTTAGAATCAGGTAGAGTAGGAGGTACTACCTAGTGACATTTTAGACTAGAATCCTTCAATTCTTAAAGTCAAAATCAACGCATTAGATTACGTGTAAATATGCATTCTGATGCAATTTTTAGCTACGGTGATAAGGGGGGTCATTCTGAGACTCTGAAATTCCTAAAATGTCACATTATATAGGAGGTGTTACTAAAAGAGATTCAGTTACTGGTACTGGACAGGAATCTGCTGGTATTCTTAGTCAGGAAAATAGAGAGGAGGTAACAAGTCAACATTCAATACAAAGTCCTCATAGACAACTTAAGACACACGACGGACATATAACATCTCATCACGGACATACCCATCATACACCTGGAATTGGAGTAAGTAGAGGAGAAGGAGGTAACGCTGAAGGTTTAGGTGGATTTGAGACTATCAATTTTGGTGGAGCTGTTAACTGGCCTTTGCTTTGGTTGTCGATTTTGAGATTTTCAGAAACGTCGCAATTCGCGGAAGCATCGGAAGGGTTCAGATTGCTGTTTCTATGCAGAAAAAGTGGTAGTTTTACTGTAGAATTATGGAGCTGAAAAAATGAGGTATTTTTGTCGATTTTCAAAGACCAAAGCAAAACCCAGTTAAAGGTATTGGTAGATTATTTGGATTTAAACGAGGAAAAACATCAGAAACTCAAGGAGACGGAGATAGTAGTAAACCTCCTTCTAGAAAGAGATTAGCTTCTATTAGTGAGAGTCGTCCAACAGCACCACGAGGAGAAAGTGAGATTGGACATTTGTTAACTTTTGGAGGGGACTTTCTTGAAGGTAAAATGTTTCATTTTTTCACAGTTTCCGTGATGAATTCCTTTATGATTTTAAGGATTTTGAAACTGTTCAAAAATGGAACATTTTACCTTTTGTGATGTATTGTATTGATATTTGTCCCTATACTACCCATTAGACTTATCCAATTAGAAACATTCAAGAAAGTCCCCTCCAAAAGTTAACAAATGTCCAATCTCAGGAGAAAGTAGTCAACAAACATCTCATTCTCAACCACAAAGACAAAGATCTAAGAGTGAGTATAGTCTTGATTCAAGTATACGCATAAAACATAGTGTTTTATGCGTATAGAATGACTCAAATTCGCTAATTGTGTACCCGCGAGGATCAAGAGAAAAAGTTTAGGGTTCTGTTTTTTAAAATTAGGTAAACCATCTATTGACGGATTATCTGGACAAAGACAAAGAAATACTTTAGCTAGCTCAGATACAAGAAACTTTGAATCAGTAAAAGTAGGAACTGGTAGTTTAACTAAGGAACAAATTTTAGCAAGTGACGGAACATTAGGGGGAAGTGGAACTAATACTAGTGGTGGAAGAAGTACTGAAGAAGTAACTATTGGACCTAATCAAAGTCAAGTACTTAAAATAATATTCTTTAAAATTTTAGGTTCAGGCTTTAGGCTTTAAGCACATATTGAGGGTTCCTGAAATAGTATTTAAAACTCGTCAGAATCATCGTTTTCATAATGAATCTCATTATGGAGATCGAAAGTTTAAAACTAAGGTGATCTATGAATTTCTTTAAGGTACATAGAATTACTATTGGGACTATTCCACCAGGTCCAGAAAGTCAAGCTAATTTAGTACCTAATAACTGGGCGTTGCTTTGGTCTGACATTTTTACATTTTGCTTCAGATCCCGGATCCTTAGATCTATCAAAAAATTGATGGTTTTTATTGCTAAAAAGCTATTTTTTGACAGCGATATTACAAGTTTAGAGTTTTTAACATTTTCAAGGATCAAAGCAACACCCAGATATAGATTCACCACAAGAAAATCCACAAGACGGAGATAATATTGTAGATCATTTAACTATACCAGCAGTTGGAGGACCATTATCGACTATTGGAGAAATATCAGGAAGTGCAAGTAGTGGTTTAACTAGTCCAGAACAAATACATTTAGATAAGAAAGACGTTAAAGAAAGAGGTCCTTCTGTTTTCACAAATATATTAGATAGTGACCCTTCAGCAATACCTTCAGAAACAAAAGCTAATACAAGTTTAAATAAACAACAACAAGAAACACAAACTAATACTAGTCTTAATAGACAACAAACTGTTGAAGTGCGCCAACCTACTAATCAAGCACCTACCACTACTACACTTTCCCCTAGACCACAAGGTAAACGTGTTACTTTAGACGAAAGCAATATAAGTATAGTACAACAGCAAAGAAGAAGATCTGCCGCAGAAGCTACGAATACTACTATAGGTGGTCGTACAACAGACAGTGAAAAGATGTCACAAGTTCAACCGGTAGAAAGTAAAGATGGATCGGGAAGTAATAAAGATAAGGATACTGCAGTAGTGGTAGTACCAGGAAGTACAGAGGGAGGAGTGAAGGATGAAAATACGGAAAGTACAAGTAATATAAAATTATCTGATACGAATGGTTCAACTACAACAGCAGAGAAAGGAGAGAAAGATGGTACCTTAATGCTAAACATGTGATTTTTGCCTTATAAATTAGTCATTTTATTCATGTGATTTGGCTCAAATTCGAGGATTATGTACCCGCAAGGAGCAAGAGAAAAAGTTTCGAATTCTGTTGTTTTTTAGGACCAAATGTTGACTTCAAAGATGAAGCTGCTGATCCACCACCATTAGGTCGTATAGGAAGTAAAGATAAAGGTATCAGGTGACATTTTCTAATATTTGAAAACTTCAAAATTCTAAAGGATTTTATATGCAAAAGGCCTTGAAAAACAGCGTTTTGAAGCTTCTGGAAAGGGGGGTATCGAAAGCTGAAAATTAATAGAAAATGTCACCTGATAGATAAAGGTGCAGATCCAGATTCACATGGTAGTTTCCGCCCATCGGTAGCTGGATATTGCTTACTTTGTGAAAATGTAAATTTTGGATTTCGAGACCCATCCCGCAAGCATGATTTTGAAGTTATCTCTTAAGTGTATCTAGCTAAAATAGCACAAGGAAAAATTCGGTTTACGATCTCTGTGAAATTTAAGTACCAAAAGCAATACCCAGGTAGGTATAGATGGTCCAGGAGGGTTTCCAGCTGGACATAACATAGCTTCTCAGACACAGTACTTCCTTAAAAAACCTTTAGTTTAGAAAATAAAAAAAAACATGTTAAAACCTTCGGTAAATACGCTCTAGAATCGTAAAAAATGAATCAATATGTCGCCGGCCTCGAAGCTTAAAGTGTCTAAGGTTGCCTATTATAATTATTTTCTAACTTAAGGTACTATAATCCAGGTCAACATAATACAAGTTATGGTAGTATATATGAATATAATTGGAGACTGAGAATAACTGGGCGTTGCTTTGGTCTGACATTTTTACATTTTCGTCTAAATCCCGGGACCTTAAATCTATCAAAAAAATGATGATTTTTAGTGCTAAATAGCTACTTTTGGACAGGGAAATTGGCGGTTTACAGTTTAACATTTTCAAGGACCAAAGCAACGCCCAGATAAAATCGAAACTCTATTGGATGGGTGAACAACCGAATATGCGGAGGTTGAAGTTATTCGTTAAAGGAAAACATTGGGCAGCAATGACAATGATATGTTTATTTATAGCGCTGTATTTCCCTGATCTCTTTATTATCGCTGATGTTACAACTTGTACAGCATTAGATGTGATACTTACTCTAGTATTCGCATTTTTCGTATTTGAATGGATAACATTATCTTTATTAGATATGAGTTACTTATTTGGATTTTTTTGGTTTATGGATTTTGTAGGATCGTTTTCGATAATGTTTGATATATGTTATATGCTAGCAGCAGGAAGTACTAAAGCTACACATCCATTAACTGCTTATTAGTTTTTGAAGGTAATTTAAAGGGTATTTAAAGGGAATCTATCTCCTAAAAGGAGACTTTTCGAACCTTAATTTTGAAAGTCTCTCAGAAGTAATGAAAAACACTTGGATTTTGATTAGTAAATCGTGAAATTTTTGATATATTCAAGGATCCTCGATATGAGAAATCTAAAGCCTAAACCGAAGATTTACATACCAAAATAATAACCAGGTAATATTACATCAAAATTCAGAAGGTGGATCAGAAGCAACAGATACAACTCTTCTAACTGCTTAGAATTTTCGGTTTAGGCTTTGGATCTTTCATATCGAGGATCCTAGAATACATCAAATATTTCACTTTATACCTTTCTAAATCTATACAGGAGAGAGCTTTTGAGAGCTTGTGAAATCTTAAGCCTTCAAATCTTAGTTTTTCCCTTGAGGTTAGAGAATAACGCTTTACAATTACAAGAATAGACTTTAGCAAATTCAACGACCAAAGCAATATCCAGCTAAGGGCAGCTCGTGTAGCTAAATTAGGTGCTCGTGCTGGACGTATCACTCGTGTAGTGAAAGTATTAACTGCCTAGATTACCTTAAGATTGAAGGGTTTTGTAGAGGATCTTTACCGTAAAAGGACACTTTTGGAGTCTTAATTCGGTAAGTCTCTCAGAAGCTATCAAAAACAGTGGATTTACATTGGTTAAACGTTAAATTTTTGATATATTCAAGGATCCTCAATATCCTAAAGCCTAAATCTGAAATTATAAGCCAAAACAATACCCAGTTAAGATTCCTTCCATTCCTCAATATCAAAGATGCTGATGGAAGTCAGATGGCAAGGGTTATAAGTGCACAATTAACGAATGTATTAGCTACAAGAGTACTTACTTAGTCTTAGAATTTCTACCTTTAGAACCTTTAGATTTGAAAAGCTAAAATATCGTGTTAAAACTTACGCTAAAACAGCTCTAGAATCGTTCAATTTTTTTATATGTGATGCGGGTCTTGATAGTAGAAGTTTTGATGTTCGCTTATTTTCTGAAAAAACAAAGGTAGCATGTCTAACAATAATATTAGTAGTGATAGTACCATTAATATCATTGTTTTCGTTTCCGGAATTCGATTTTAGTATAAAGTTAGCACCAGTTAGTATGTATAATAGAATATTAGATTTATCTTATCTGGTTGGTGCTTTTTTTGAAAAATTGTGAAATTTTGGATTTCGAGACCCGTCCCGAAAGCATGATTTTGAAGCCATTTTCTAAGTGAATTTAGCTAAAATAGCATAGCGAAATCTTCGGTTTAGAGTCTGTGAAATTTAGAGTACCATAGCACCACCCAGTTATTCAAATCGAACAACTTGGCTACCGCAACCTGAATTAGGTGTAAGACAACAATTATTGATACAAGAATACAAAAGTGTAGATGTTTTTTATCATACTACTGAGTTAGATTATGGTCCGTATGAAGCTTGTTTTGTCGGTGATTGTGAAGATAACTGGATGTTGCTTTTGGTCCCACGATTTCGGGATTTCGGCTAATTACGGGTCCTTAAATATAGCAAAAATTTCGCGTTCTACCCATGTAACACATGGCATACAGAATTATAAGAATACGTTCTAGCGATTCAGATACCTAAGCAACGCCCAGATAACGACTGTCCTTGCCTACCAGCTAGTAATTTTCCTGAAGTTCCAATATCATATCCTTGGGGATATAGTAGACCAGATAGGTATTCTAATACTATCCACGTAGTACAAACAACAAAAGATTTTCCACTATTAAACGGTATAGATTGGGTGGTTTCCTTTAACTTGTCAGCTCCTTTCCGTCTAGATGCTTGGTTGAATTTAATATTGATTACTTTAGTACTTAAATACCTAATAATACCTTATACTACATTAATCTGAAAAAGTTCAAATTCCTCAATAAAATGTCTGGTAAATATGCTCTAGAATCGTCCAAATCTTCTATTTCTGTAGCCGGTCTGAAATAGCTTTTTCTGGACGGTCCCTTATTTTCTGCTTTAAGGTGATTTTCGTAA
>Ga0099798_10479_pt1 | contig 13308 bp, 11 predicted proteins | sample Uncmet_Sort29A_1_FD_89870 | JGI IMG/M metagenome (GOLD analysis project Ga0099798, IMG submission 89870) | Marine eukaryotic communities from CALCOFI LINE 67, Pacific Ocean - CN13ID_Sort29A_1 | ecosystem: Environmental > Aquatic > Marine > Oceanic | place: Pacific Ocean: Monterey Bay | collected... | reverse complement strand
AGCGCATTAAGACGCGTCGACTGTGGGAAATACCACTAGGATCATGCGATATTTTTGGTGCGGTGTTGAATCTTGGTTTTATTCCGTCTGTGGAGGCGTATCGCACTCCGAGGCCTATCACCCTCCGTCTGTGGGCCCAAGGCCAGCTGGAGAGTACGAGCTGTCGACAAAGTATAGGACCGTTTGAAAGTCGCCCTGACGGAGCCCCCCGAGGGCAACGTATGCAGATTTTGGTGGCGCTTTTTTGGCGCGATTTTAGTCGTGTCTTCGCGGATCTTGACCGAAACGAACCGAAAAACGACCAAACTGCGACCAAAATCGCCAAACAAGCGCCAAAAACCCGAAAATCGCTCCAAAAACCCCCTCCCGCGCGAATATTTTCCGCCAATAAAACCTGCCTTGTAATTATTCTACAAACTGGGGACGTCTACCGATGGCGCACACGGTAATTCCCAACAAATCCATCGGCAGCCCGAAGGACTGATGCAGACCGTCGGCCGCAGTCACCATCAAGTACGAGAACAGACCCAACCACACCATAGAGAGAGAGAAACAGGCCAACCTGCAACGCACCGGGATTCTTTTAATGAGTATTCCGTGGTCACGGGCGTTTTTTGTGGTTTTTGACGATTTTTGAGGCGTTTTGGCGCGTTTTGGGGGCGTTTTGACAGATTGTGGGTGCAGGGGGGGGGGCTCTGAGGAGGCGGACACGAGGGGGACGCGCGAAACGCGTGCGTGAAGTCGGCGTCCCAGACCCTCAAGACGCCAGAAACAACTCGTCGAAGTGGCTACTGGAACGGCGAAACACCAGGCTACGCAGACTTCTGATGCCGCCGTTTGGAGGTCGCGGAGAGGGGCTTCGAAAATGCCACAATTTCGAGCCCCAAACACCGAATGTAGTTCGATTTAGACGGCGAAAAACACGACACCCCAAAAAAACCTGCCGTTAAAACATATACAGTTGACTGCTGTTTCAGGGGCTGACCGGGCCGGTCCATTTGAGATGTTGAAGCTCGGAGATTTGTTAAACGCACGCGCTTCGCGCGCGAGGAAATGCCAAGCTCCCGTTTTTCCTCGACTTTGACGACTGCAATCGCGCGTGTTCTCCGATTTTAACTGCAGTCCGCCCGACACCGGCCCCCAAAACGTGACTCGAAAACTGCGCCAAAAAACCTGCGAAGAGAATCAATGATCCCCAAATTTGCTGAGCGGGGGTGGGCGACAACGCCAAAACTCGCAAAAACCTCCAGACGCAACCCGCCAAACAAAATGAATCGCGAAAAACTGCGAAATCCCCAGCGAACCACCGCCACCTAGTGTATTAATACACGCAGTATACCATTTGTGTCGGTTTTTGGGGTTCTTCACGTCGCACCACCCCATGGTCAAATGGAGCATGGTTTCGCATGGCCACGTCACAATCAGGAAAACCACCATCAGAATACGCTTGCACAACCCGGGATTCCCCGCAGCCTTCTCTTCATTCTGCGCGCGCGCCGATGGGGAGAGCCTGTATTTCAAACAAGGGGTCCAATAAATGCCCACCGGACGGAGCGAGCCAGGATGGCAAACCACCCTGTTGGGGGCAGTTTTTCTGACGGGATTTCTGCCGTTTTCCGGCGTGTTCGGGGGGTAAATTTTCGCCGGGGTTAATTTGGGGTTTCAAAGTTTTCGGCCGCACTTATCACCAGTTAATAATCGAAACTGGCGTCTGATTATTGTATTTCCACACAATGAATACTCCTTTGTGTCCTTGTCCTCCAGACCCACAATGGAAAGGCCCTTCTCCTGCAAGTCGCTCATGAAACTTCGTTTCATCGCCGCGTCTTTCCACGTGATCGAGACCTGACGACGCGTCAATTTCGACGAGAGATAGGGACGTCGAGGAAGTCAGGGAATTTCGAGTGCGGGGGGCACTGCAGATGCCCTGGGGGTACCATCTGCATCCCCCCCCCATCCCTTCTCGAATTTGCGGGGGCAGAATTTGCAGCTGATACCCCCGGATCCTCGAATTTGCGGGGGCAGATGATACCCTGGGTATGTATTGGTTTTTTGGCGAGGGTATCCGCTGTATTGGGTCGTTTTGAGTCACTGATGTTCCGGGCACTACTACTATTGGGCGGTGGCGGTTCCCCGGGGGTTTCGGCATTTTCGGCCATTTTAGATACGGTTTTGCGCGTTTTACGGGCTATTTCTAGCGGTTTTGGGATTTTTGCGGATTTTGGGGGCAGTTTGGTTGGTTTGACGGGCTATTTCTGGCGGATTTCATGATGTTTGACGAGTTTGGGTGCGCTATTAGGTGTTAATGGCGATTTTAGGCTACTTCGATACGCCCCTCCTCTTGTGGAAGCCCCCCGGTCCCCTCGCTGGGGGGGTAAATGCGTTCTTCTCGTTGGAATGTAGAGAAATTTGTTTCTCTGCTCGCTGCTGAGATTTTTCCGACCCCGAATCACTTCATGGACCGTGTCGCCTTGACGCACAAAGCGGGGCCCCTGCAGGGACACGTGCGCAGGAGATATTTTCCAAAGCCGGGGGGCAGGTCCGCCGCCCCAACTACAATCATGTACCGCAACGTTTCGCACCTTTGTTAATTAACTCTGAGAGAATTTCACAACCGTTATAACTTGTAGTTTCGAAACTCTCGCCTCGCCTGCTCTTACTTCAGAAAAACGCCCCAAAAATTAATTTAAAACGATCCGTACGGTGATGCTCTGACAACAGTCCAGATCCAGGCGGCTCTCAAAGGGATTTCCCTCCCGCACTGCGATCACATCGCGATAGGACACCATCGGAACTTGGAGCAATTCCATCTGGGATGCCTCCAAATCCCCCATGGACGGCACCTGGTTTAGAGTGTGCTGCGCTGAATCCAATTTGTGACACGTGTGAAATCGTTAACGGGTGACTTTGGCGATTTTTGGTCCGTGTTTCTACCCAAACCGCATCTAAAATCGGGACAGCAAACCTCATTTTTAAGCTAGGGGTACCCCCGTAAGACTGAGCGAACGCTCTATAGGAAGAGCGTTCGCTTCGTGTTACCGGGTACCCCTTTCTTTCGGGGGGGTAGCCCTGCGTGAACAAACACTATTTCTGCACGCCTACTTTTTGGTGGGATAAATATTTGATGTTTGTTCATTGGACGCCTTCGCGCCACGTGGTCGCGAAGGTCGGCGCACCGTTTCAGGAAACTGTTGACTTTGCGTGCACTGAGGTCTTCGCTCACGCGACACGTGTGAACATCCCAGATGTATAATGAGCTTTCGATGTCCGTCGCAAATCAATCCAACTGAATCAAGTCGACGGAAATCGCCACACTACGATGAACACTACTTCTGACTGGTCTTCAGATACTTCTAGACGCAATGCCAATAGTACTACCGGAGGGCGCAACAGATCCGAAGGTGCGACGCTCCCCGTAGCTAAGCTCGACGTCGGCAAACAAGAGACGTTCAGCTTCCTGTAGCAAGTAATATTGGCAAAGGAGGTTCAGCTTCGCGCCATTTGAGCCTTCCCCCACTACAGTTGCCGTCGCCCACAGATATTGGGAGGAAACCCCCTGTTGGAGGCGGTTTTTTCGGCGGATTTCGGCGTTTTGTGATTTTTCGGCTGTTTTGCGGTGGATTTCGGCGTTTTAAACGTTTTTTGGGATAATTCTAGTTAGTAATTACTAATGGTCTTTGGGCCAGTTCGCGGGCTATTTCCGGCCGTTTTGGGACAGGGCTTGCTAAACTGCCGCCCCAACACCGGTATGACCCCAACACCCCGAGGCGGGGAGCGTCGCGGGGACGCCGCGCTGTGGACGCGGGAACGGGTATGGGTGCGGGGACCTGATGCGCGCGTGGGTACGGCCGCGGAAGGACCGCAATCCTTTCCAAACCCAGCTGGTCTTAAACACACATTAATGTTCGAATCTAGCCGGAATACTTTGCCGCGTCGAGATCGTCCACGTACAGACCTCGAGGAATGTGAAATGTTGAAGTAGTGTTAAAAACACTGAACAGTAATATAAAGAGCAAAAAGTTTCGCGGTGACTGACATGCGATGATGCGATTAGTTGGGCCAGTCGTGGATCACGGCTCTAAAAACTTGCGATAGAGCGCGGGCGCGCGCGTCGGAAAAAACCCCCGCCACATCGCGGACCTTGGGCGGGGCATGTTTGAGGAGGGCAGACACCATTCGCCAGGGACGCGCGGCCCTGGGCGCCGAGGGGGCAGGTCGAGACAGCGTCAAACACGCCGTGGAACGGAGGGTCGAGGAAAGGTCGAGGCCAGACCGAACCCGGACTCCGAACTTGTTGCCGATCTGCCTGGTCCTTTTGCGACAATGATCGCGCTTTCGCCGATTCTGACCGAAACCTAACCAAAATCAACGAAAACACAGCCAAAATCGCCCAAAAACCAGCCAAATCCCGAAAGTAGCCCAAAACCCGGTAGGAACTTGCCCAATTCGCAGAGCCTCAGACAACAGCCCAGATACGATGGGATCCAATTGGATCGACCGAAGATAACACGTGACATATTCAGCTCTATACTATTTCAACGCACATTGAATTCAGATTCGGACGCTACCGACCCTGTACTTGGCGTGCCGGCTCGGTCCGTTTAGACTGCGTTTTCGGCGGATTTTATCGGTGGGCCTCGCTCGGATCAGTTATCGGCGCCCTTTGGGACCGGCCGATTTCAACGGTTCGTTGGTTGGTTTTGAACCGACTGTGGGAGGACTCCAGGGAGTGGAGTCCTTGAATGCAAAGATCCTCGGGTCGGGCCGATACCGCTTCCCGACGGGGATTTTGTTCAAAAATTTTCGCGCCCGACGCTAAAACAACCCGCCTTTTGTCGTGCCTACAGCCGAACTAACCGTCGTGCCCCGGAATGAGCGTGGTTTCAACCCTGTTGGCCTTGGAATCCAAAAGCCGATTGTGATACCTAGGGACGACCAAAATACACGAAAAAGATAATTACAACGCGCCTGCAAATCCGCCAAACGCACCCAAAATCAAACGAAACGCACCGAAAACACGCCAAAAACCACCTAAAACCCGCCAAAACGCACCTAAAATCCGCCAAGACGACCCCAAAATCGCCCAAAACGACCCGAAAATCCGCCGAAACCGCAAAAAACTCCTGCATCTTGGACACCCCTAAATTACCGCAGGGTAACCGTAGACTCCTCCGGCAACTCCCCCACTAATAACTTCGTCGTCTTGTCGCCCGACACGCCATTTGACTGAGGAACCACCACCTTGGGTTTCTCCTGGAGCGCGAAAAATAGGGACTGTGCGCGCTGGAATGGTTATTGGCCGATTGCAGTCGCGTTTCCGCAGATTTTGGGCGGACTCCGCCAAAATCCGCGAGAACGCGTGACTCTAAAAATGACAGTGTCGCTGATTTTGGACGGACTCCGACAAAATCCGCGAGAACGCAACCCTAACACTTCGCCAAGAAACGACCCATACCAATCGAATCCCTCGTTTCAGTAGGGACTGTTGTGTGGCCGGTTTTCCAGCTACTTCAGCCACGCTTTTCTCGATTTTGAATGGATTACATTTAGCTGCCAAAAAACACGCCAAAAGAAACCCGCTTTTTTACCAACACCCCGGAAAGAACAGATCCAAAAAAATCTCCTTAATTACCGAGGGAGATCCTGGCTCTTCCAAACGCCCCCCAAATTTAAACACGCCGCAAAAACTCCGCCAGAAACCGAAAACCAAGATTCCCACAGAACATTAGTTCCTTGATGATATACGAATCGCTTGAGGATTGCGCCCGTGAAACTGACGGAGAGAACGAAGAGGACGCAACAAAAGAACAGCACCGCTGACTCCACCGGCGACACCTGCCCATCCCAAAGCACCCACGTCAACAGGACGATCGACAACAAATAATAGAAGGAATCGCCTGAATGATTATTGTGTGTTTTCACGCTCCTGGATTTCGATCTAACCGGTTAACACATTTAGAACTCGCTTAAAACCGCAGGAATCCTCCGAACACCTGCAAGCAAAACAACGCCGAAATCCGCCGTAAAACCGACGAAAAAACCCAACAAACGGCCGCAAACCGCCCCGAACAGGGCGTTTTCCAGCGTTAGTCGGTCCAGAGACGAAATAGTGAAACTAATAAACGGCACGCTTACGGCAGAACGACGGCACGTTGAGCTCCAAGAACGGTTGCGGGTTCACCACGATTGCGCCCCCGATGATGCACAGATCTGTGTTGATGCGGGTTCACCACGATTGCGCCGTCGATTCATTAGTGTGGTTCAATTTTGGCGTCGCCGACCGGTTTGGGGCCCGTTTTTGAGCGTTTGTGACTTGTAGACGCGTTCTTGATTGCCATTGATTAATTTCGGGCCGGTTGTGCCGTTTTTTTAGCGACTCTAGCAGTGAGATAGTTTTTTACCGAATAGTTCAAATAAAAACGAGGAAAACGCAAATCATATTATAGAATCAGGCCAAAAAAACTCACCCTGTCAGCTACCAGGGCTTCAGTGCCGGCGGGTGCGTCCTTCCGGACGCCTTTACTGAGGGCGATAAATTAACTGGCGCCTCCCACGAGGCCGTTTCAACAAAATTCTCCTCACTTCGACCGAGTTTCTAACTACTTATACTATAGTATTAGAAAACCCGCATTCGCGGCCGCCAGAATCTGCCAGAAACCGACCGAAATCCTCGAAAATCCCCCAAAATACGCCACAGACGGACAGAAATTGCCAAAAGGAACCCAAAACCCAACGAAATCTACCAAAAGTCACAAAAGCCACCATAAATAGCCCGCGAAACAAACCAAGATGCACCTAAAATACGCAAAAAAACACAAAACCAAATAGAAATAGCTCGGAAAACGAGCCAAAATGCACCCAAAATAGGCAAAAACTCCTGGGGAACGACACCTAGTTACTCTATTAAACTGCGCTATACAATTGAATATTTCGCTTCCCACAATGGTGCTGACGCCGACATCTGATCCGCCATACACCTGAATTGCAGCAATGACGCATTCGAATGCCTTTTTGGCATCGGTTTCGGGCGAATTTCAGTGGATTATTTTTGCGACGTGAATTCCCGGGTTAAAACAGTTTGCCAAAGCGGCGCGGTAGCCTGGTCGCAGCGGGAATTTATTTAGTAACGGGCGACCGCCGCCCGCCCTTTTAGGGGACCGTTGACAGATCATTCATGCAATCCCCGAGCGAATGGCCGTGGACGTTTGCTCATCTAACAACTCTAACTACTAATATAGCACGTTACGAAAATAGCGATGCAATTTGAAAACAACTCGGGACCGTTGCAACCCAGAGCCATCAACGTCGCCCCGGCTACGTCGTCGGGGATACCGAACTTCTCGCAACACACCGAGATCGACTCCACAAAGTATCTACAAACAACTGACAATAGTAGGAGCGTCCAAAGTATACGAAAAAGATAATTATTAATTGCCAGATCTGGAAATCTGTCAAACGTGCACCCAAAATAAACCAAACTAAACGCACCTATAAAACGCGCCAAAACGCATCTAAAACCCGCCAAAAGGCACGCAAAATCCGCCAAAACGACACGAAAACCCGCCAAAACGACACGAACATCCGCCACAACCGCACAAATTCCTGCACTTTGGACACCCTTAAATGAGTAGAAATCCACTCGCTACACCTGCAGTAATACTCGCATTAATTATTGGATCGTTAGACGTACCTCCAAAATTTGTGGGGTAATTTTTTGTCGCGAGCGGCCGTCCTTCTTAGGGGATTCCAACGTAGGAACCCCGAAATTCCCGATAGGATGACGGGGGGGATTTCTTACTGTACTAATGTAAGTTCCAAATATTTTGACTCGAGCGATCTCCGTGCGCGAATATTGCGCGTTCTGTCACTGGTTTTGCCCGAAAACAACCCAAACGACGCGCCTGCAACCGAACGAAACTCCCTTAAACTTATCGACCAAAACGCTGCACCCACAACCGAACTCATCCAACACGCGCAATCACGCACTGCGATCTCGGGTCACAAAACCTGCATGCCTGTAACACTATCCACGAAGTTAGTAGTACTCATCGCAGACACTGGCCTGCGCATAGAACATGTAGGCTATCGCCACCCACCACAACCACCGCCACGCAGAGGTCGGACTCTCTCCACTCTTCTCCGCCGACGCGTCCGACCGAAGATACACGGACTCTATCGAGGCATCTGATGCAGCCGTCTGGTCCTCCCCAAGGTCCGGCTTGACCGCTCTATCGCCGTTTTTTTGGGCAAGGGGGAACCTACGTATTCGTGGAGTATTTCGGGGGGGTTTTGGAATTTCAATGGGTCAATTTGGACGTGATTAAAGATTCTAATTTTGCGTATTTGCACGTGGGTCTCAATGGATTGTCGCGCGTTTCAAAACCCGCGCCCGACGAAACCTCTGTCTTTTGTGGTGCCTACTTTTGTTTGTCCCACACCGTTCATATTGAATCGTTTTGTGCGCATGTCGCTCTCGCGCAATCCGTAGTGCGAAAAGACCGTTGGCTACCGGTAGTCACGCCATGACGCATCTGGTAATGCATCACTGGTTTGACACTCTCTGGATTGTTGGTCGGGTGGGTTCCCGACAGGAGGGCTTCCACACTCACTTTCGCGTCCACGAAAACAACTCCCCCCAAAAATGTTAACACCTTCCAGATGAATTAACGGCCGTTTTGCGTTTGGGTGCGTATCTTGTTGTTCGACTTACTTCGCTGTTGACGATGAATCGGTCCGCGACTTCAGCGACGGAAACTCTTCCCCACCCCGAGATACGGCCGCCGCCGAGCCAGCGTCGTCGCGTGCGGCTTCTTTGTGCCTCGACGAACCATCGGCGGCGTCCTGATAGCGCGGTAGGGAGACGTCGGAATCTCTCCTGTTGTCGACGAAATCTTGATCATGAACTCGCGCGGAGACACGATTGCTTGCGTCCTCAATTTCGCTTCCGTTATCGTCCGCGCCTGCCGTCGCAACACTAAATTCTGCGCCGAGGACGGCCACCAGACACAAAAACTTGCCACGCCGCCCCATCTTGCTAAAACCAATCTGAATCTAGCCAAAACTTGTTGGTGATAGAATTGCCAGACGTCAATTTGATGGGTCCCAAGAAATTTGCAGAATTCGGACGGGTTTGCAGACGCCGTTTTGGAATACACTTCCTCGCGGGTAGACGTGCTGGGTTCGTCGCTGCCTGCCTTCTTGGGGGGAGACGTCGTTGTTTTTGCGGCCTACAGATGAGACGAAGGCCGACAAGGGGGGAGACCTCAGATGCGTCGTTGCCTTTTGGGGGGGAGAAAAGATACTAGTCACAGATGAGACGAATGACCGACAAAAGATGGACACCACCCACACTTGTGACAACGCAACTCTCTATCTGCCCAGTCACGGAGACTCCTCAAACACACCACAGGGACTGTCCAGACCTACCACGGGGACTGATCAAACACACCGCATCCATGACGCACAGTAGACGCATCCGCAACACTTGTTGCACCAACGGCACACAACAAACGCATCCGCAACACCCGTTGGCAGAAAGGCTGACACATTAGATCACCAAAAAGATTTCCCCCCCGGCACACTGGAGCATCAAAAAGATTCCACCCGCAACACCCGCCTTCTACTGCGTTTTCACAGGCACTCACATGAATTCTGCGTGGAAACGTAGAACGCACTCAAGCCGATGCGGGTGAAAACCCCTTAGAAGACAGATGCGGCGGGTCGAATCACGCTGCCGCGCAGAACGTGAAGGAACGACGCCAACGGGCGTCAATTTGAACTAACTGGGTAAAAAAAAATTTCAGTTCAAATTGACGTCCGTTGACGCCGTTCTTCGTGGCAACGTAATTGACGTCCGTTGACCCCCCCATTCAATTTGACGGTATTTTGGGACGAAGCGGACGGGCGCCGAATGGATGCCGCCGGGCGCAGAACTCGGGTGCGCCAGAGTGATGACCCACCCGCCCACGCTCCCAGATTCCTCTGTGGTAGCCACCATGGTATCCCCACTAGCCGGCATTGTGAACCTCCTGGATCCTTCCATTCGTATTTAAATACTTTCTGCATGACGCAATTTATTTCAGGACAATATTAGCTCGTCGTCGTGCGAAAGAACAGTAGCTCGTTGTCGACACCATTGATCGGCTTCCTGGACGACTTCATATTCGAATTTCGCTCGATTTTGGACGGGTCGCGGTAGGAATATACCAGAACAAAAAGCGCCAACAGAAGGGCTTTTAGCGATTTGGGCAGATTTTGGCGGTTTTTGAACGGAACGGGACTGATCGCCCCGCGAACGGAACGGACCGGCTCTGAGCCGGTCCGTTCCGTTCCTCGCCCTGGTCGATATCAAATTCTCGACATTCTCCATTCCCCTATTCTAATTTCTATTAAGTGTCATTCTTCGCGAGTCTCAGTCTCTCAAGCTATTAACAGCATTCACCAGTTTCGACATTGTCGATTATTCTTCTCTGCAGTTCGTCAATCCCCGATTTGTCTCTATATATTTATATCTGCTCCTAGCAGTGCAAATCACTGCAAAGACCAAGTCAAACACTGAATGCACAACACTTGAAAAGGCCTTGAGTCAAGTTTAACAAACAAGTGTAAACGCCGTGGAAGGAAGGGTTTTAGCAGTCTTAACACTTGCCCTGGTCGATATCATCGTGCTTCTGTTGGCGCTTTTTGTTCTGGTATATTCCTACCGCGACCCGTCTACCAAGGGCCAAAACAACACCTACCAAGGGCCAAAATGATCACTTCCTTCCAGTATAAAATAAGAAATATTTAAAGTGCTGCACCTGAGCCTACTATATTTGCGTCGTTTCGGATTGTGTTCGGGTTTTAATCGCCTTTTTTTTTGTCCCGCCCGCGTTCCAGAGGAACCTGGGGCCAACATCACTCCTGTCAGAATTTGTTTGCGCCTTGTCCCCAGACATATTACAAACCCGACCCAAACCCACACCTTCTGGGGCGCGGCTGCAACAACTTACCACTTCGCACGACGTGCGCATTCGGCATTTAGTCGGGTGCACTGCACATATTTGTGACGCATGAAGAACTGAGATCAGAATAGTCGAACTGCACGTAGGATTGGAACAGGAGACGGACACCACACGCTCCACCAGACCTATGCACAACCCAATTTCAATCGGAGAACTACTTCAACTGACACGGACAAACACACGAACTCAGATTCTGCTTCCTTTTGTCAAAATCGAAGGACAAACACACGGACGCATACCATTGAATACCACGACAAAAACAAACAGAATCACTGAGCGTCAAAAACCATTATTTTTTGGGCGTTTTTGGCCGTTTTTCCGGCGATTTTAGTCGCGCTTTCGGCGATCTCTGGCGAGAGACACGAGTAAAATCGCCGAAAACATGGCAAAAGTCGCAGAAAAACCGGCCAAAAACGCCCAATGATGTACAATTGCCCCGATGTCCAAGTCGCACTCTGAATTTGTGTTGGCCGCTAAGTTTTTTTGTCGATTTTGGACGGATCGCCCTAAAAACCCGCAAGGACGCGACTAAAATCGCCTTCAAACGACCAAAACCAGGAGGAATACGAAACCGACATCGCAGGGAGGAACGACGAACCCATCTGAAATATAGTGCTTTGCGGAGCCCCGCTTGAACCAGTATTACTTCCTTCCAATGTAAAATTAAAAAACTGAACTATCATTCTTTACGCCGTTGCGGAAATTTTGTTAGATTTTGTGACGACTTCAGTTGCATTTTAGTCGAGTTGGCTTTTGGAAATCGAGAAAAACACCACTGTAGATGCCAAAATAACGGCCAAAAACCGAAACAACACCAAACCCACGCCTTCCAAGGCCGGGTTAAATCAGCTCAGCACTTCGAACTATGGGTTGTTTTGGGTTCTGGCGGTTTTTCGGGAACTGCGATCGCATTTTCCTCCCGTTATCCTTTTTTCGCCTACCTTTGTTCACTTCAAAACAGCGTACAAGTACATTAAGAATCGTTTGGATCGTTTTTGACCTTCTCCAACCACGCACTGAGGTCTTTTACTTTTTCTATGAGTTTTTCAACCGACGGTCGCTTCTTATGATTTTCATGCAGCATTCCCCATAACAGATGCATCACCTTAGTTAAGGCTTCTGACCGTTTTTCTGGAGCAACGACGTCAAAGAAATTCTCGAACCTTTCCTTCCACCATATCGCTTCGGGTTCCTCCCGTTTGCTTGTCCAATAATAAAAGGGGATCACACTCAAACACCCCAGTTCAGGAGTATAGATTGGTGCGTCGCTCGTTGGAATTGTGGGTGCGTTCTCGCCGCGTGTGGAGCCACAAAGCCCATTCATATCTACCGGCGGCCCTGACCCTTCTTTTTTTTCTGTGCAGTTGGGCATTGGCGGATAATATTTCCTCTTGTAGTTTGCAATGACAATGGCAGGATCGGCAGAGAAAAGCAAGCACAAAAAGGTTTGCCCCAAGGCCCAAATATCCGATGCTTTTTTTGGCTCGTGTTTCAACACTTCTGGCGCCCTATAATCGCTGGTGTATAGTGGCCGATTGGGCAATAGCCCCTTGAGCGGTGCGGCTGTGTGATCAAGGAGGTGCACCATGCCAAAATCAACCACCACGTGTCTGGCGCCAAGACCCCTTTGGTATCCTTGTGACTTGCTCGTCTTCCTTGCTTGGGCGTCAGGCTCCACACGCATAATATTCTCAGGCTTTACATCCCCATTGAGTAGATTGGAGGCGTGAAAAACCAGCAATGCTTCATCAAGGGATGGAGAAACTGAGGAATGTTCCTGGTAGTTTGGTCGGCTTTTAACGGCTCGGTTTCGCGATTTTTGGCGAGACGCTTTATCAGATCGTCGTTTGGAGGAAAACACAATCATAAACTCGGCCCGAATGAAAGCCCCACCAGTCACAAAAGCGGCCCCGAAAACGCGCTCCAAATCGCCGACCGCCAGGGTCTCGCCCCCCTGAACACATCGCTAGTTTCAACATCCCCACCTTGTGCCACTTGCAGAAGCATCTCGCATGCTGACGCAACGTTGTAGACGATGCGATTTGATTTACGCTCAAATATGGCGCGGGTCAGATCGTCGCCCGCAATCCGTTCATACACGTAGTGACCCGAATTAGCACCCCCAGAAGACAACTGCGGCAACCGTCCCAAGGGCAAATTTACATACTGAAGGCCTTCGGCATTCTTTGCGGCCGCCACAGCCTAGTTTTAAGGTCGATGACAAAAATCGTTAAGCGCGACCAATATCGCTCGCTAGAGGAACCTCAAAATCGTGGGCTTTCAGGGGAAACACAGACTCATGAAA
>Ga0099798_10478_pt1 | contig 13328 bp, 7 predicted proteins | sample Uncmet_Sort29A_1_FD_89870 | JGI IMG/M metagenome (GOLD analysis project Ga0099798, IMG submission 89870) | Marine eukaryotic communities from CALCOFI LINE 67, Pacific Ocean - CN13ID_Sort29A_1 | ecosystem: Environmental > Aquatic > Marine > Oceanic | place: Pacific Ocean: Monterey Bay | collected... | reverse complement strand
ATTTTTTATAATTTCATAAGACCAAAATCAACGTGTCAAATATAAGATCCAAAAATGGTTTTCCTAACACAAACGTGTGCTAATTCGTCCTCCTACAAAAAACCGGGTTGTCGATACGATAATTTGATTGCCCAAATTCGCCTCGTTTTAAAATTTCGCAGAATATAAATGATGCGTTGGTCTTGGAAATTTCATGATGTTTGTTCTTTCTTTCTTACCTGTCAAACCGAATTGTGAAAATCCAATATTTTAGTTTGGCGTCCAAACTAAAAGCCCTACAAATTGGAGAAGACCCGAAAAATGCACGTAATAATTAATTGCCCCAAAGCTATACCCGAAATCGAAAAACGCTGTAATGTTCACAAAATTTCGGAATGATATTATTCGCTGTACTCCTATCGCCAAACAGAAAACCGACGTGTAGAACGTTTGCACAAATGAACTGTCTGCTGCATTTTGTTGTCGTGTGTTGAAATAGATACGTGTAGAATTATTCTCCTCTCCACATGATGTTCCCATAGAAGTTTACAATTCTCCCTCTCCTCTTCCCCTTTTTTCCAGAAAGTCCTGGCAGGTAAAACGGCGGATGCTTTCGCGTTTTAAAGACCAATAAATACAGTTTCTGGAAACTTGTGTTGTAAATTACGTCTCCCGTTTTTTCGTAATTATTAACTTCGTAAAAAAATACAAAACAATCCTGACCAAGGAAAATAAAAACCGTTATATGCGCAAACTGAGTTCAATACAAAATCTAGACGCTTCAAAAATATTACTAAGCGGAGAAAGGGAGCCAAATTTTGGCAAATTGCTTTTATTTTATCAAATCCCATCTGAGGATGTGGTCAGCTCCGTGTCGCGATTTATTTTTGAGCCATTCCATCTGACAAATTCCTGTTGCGTTCTTTTTTTTTTTTTTCATTTCTTGGTTGTTTCAAAAATTGACATAGACGTTTCCTAAAAATTATTATTGGGTTGTTTTGGACCAACACCAATAATTTCAGTTTTTGGGAAAAGGGATAGAAATATTTTCAATTCGCCGACAAGAGTATATAATTATTATTTTACCAAGGTTTCATTTTAGTGGCTCGGCATTTTACGGCATTTTAGTCTTGTAATTGTGTTGCTCGGGTCTTTACCTTCCTCACATTTAAATGTGCGAAAAAATAAAAACGGCGAGATTGCATGTTTGTTTTTTTCTTATGTGTTATTCTCCTCCACGATTTTTCAGCGGAATTAAATAACACAATCTTGATTTTTGTCATCGTTTATTTTTCAAATTTTGAAAACGGTATGAACATCCCAAATATGTGCGAATCGCAACGAAATTGTGGGAATCATACAAGGAAAATGATTTAGTAACTTCGCTGTGTGAAAGTTGTGAAAACTGTTAGTAATGGGAGGCGTTTTTTCTTGTTCCTGGAAGGAAGTTCCTTCCAGGAAGCCAGACGGTGTGTTCAAAAAAACATCATTTAACCTTTCTTTACAGCAAATAGCAAATTCGCAACCGATTTAACTACCAAAAAATAGCATTTGAGCAAATATTTCTTGAGAATATTGGAATTCTCACCAGAAATTTTGTTTTCGACTCAAAAAGAAGGTTCTGTTGCTGGTATTTTATTGGCAAGGTTGCCAGTGAAATGCGGTGATTTAAATTTCTAGTCAAAAACGTCTATTGTACATATCTGTTTTGTTTTTTTTTGACACAAAAAATATAGGTAAAATGGCAAAAGTTTTGTTGTTTATACTCGCATTGTCGGATTTAGCAAGCATAAATGAAAAAAGAGGTCATACGAATTCAAACAAAGAGGAAACCCATGCATATATCAACAAAAAAGTTGTCTTCCCTCCTTTCAAGAAAATAATAATTAATAATCCCAATTTTGAATTTTTTTTTATGCACCAGAAATTTTCGCCGCTTTTGCTGCCGGTCGGTGGATGATATCGTTTTTTTTCGTGGTTGTGGATGAAGCAACAGTGCTTGGAGTCGTTTCTGACGCCGATGAATCTCGATCTTTTTTCCCATCAGCAGAGGCAGTACCGGATTCACTACTCATATCCAAATACAACTCATAACCTAAATCTTCACAGAATTTTTTTTCAACTTTCTCAACCTTATCAACGTTAAAACCCAAATACGCTTCAAAAACACCCATTTTAAATGGGTGCACAACCGTCGTATCGAACCAAAATCGCCAAGAAAGCAATAACTCGTAGTTCGGAAACTTCGCCAAAACGTCTTTTTCATAAATCTCAACGGTCCTTTTCCCTGCCTCGCGCTGAGACTTCGCAAAACACTCCGTCGTAGGATATGTAGTTCCAAATAATTGATCCCAGGCTTTGATGAAAAATCCACAGTGGTATGCGCGACTTCTTGTCGCTTTCGCGTGATGAACATAGTGCTGGAAGCTCGTATTCACCATCCAGTGGTCGGATGGAATCAACCAATCCGCTTCATATCCGGAATGTAAATAAATGCCATAGCTGTAGAAAAAAACCACGAAAGTCAAATACAGAACGTCCAAATTAATGTCGATGAAAAGCGGTAGAAACAGCAATGGCGCAGCTCTGTTCAAATTATCCCACGCCTCGTCTGCAATGACTGCAAAAGGCGTTGGATTCGAGAAATAACACGATTTTTGTATAATCCGACTCGCTTTTTTCAATTTTTTGGTCCATTTTACAATTTAAATTTGTTTTCTGATTTTTTTGATCAATTTGAGTCTGATTATAACAAAATTGTGTTAAATGGTGGTGGTGTTTGTGTATCATCCAGCCGAAATCGAATTTGTGACCGATCCAATGATAGAGAAACTCATAAAAATCCGTGAACGAAACCACAACTAAGAACTGTAAAAACCGACGGAATATTTCTTCACTAAACGGAGCAGTTTCTTCACCGGGTTTTGTTCCACAATAACAGTGCATGTATTTTTCATCTCTGAGATAAATCGACAGACTGGGTAGGAGTGTTGCGAAAATCACGCCTTTCGATGTGTGTACAATTTCCTTTTTAACGGTTAAAACAGACGGGAATCCCGGGTACGATTTGTGCTGCCACTTTGTGTGACTGATTTGCGACGGAAAATACAGCCTGTAGAATGCATAACCAGATGATAGGAGAAGGAAGAGGAATGCACTGAATTCAAACTTTTGGATAATTTTTTCTGGGTCCAGTGGAAAACAGAAAAAGTTTGAAATCATCTGAACTATAATCCAGATTTGGATCCAGTGGAAAACAGATTTGGATCCAGTTATTTTCCGAATAAAAAGAAAAAAAAAGTTTTTTTGGACCCTGGAAAAAAAAAAAAGTTTGAAATCTTCTGAACTATAATCCAGATTTGGACAAACGACAGAGCGTTCAGAAACTGAACGAGGAAACACACCGCCATTTTTGTGTCTTGGGTTTTTGACTCGCAAAAAAAATGTCTATGTGTTTTGCAGATTTCGTTGCTGGTTTTGTTTGAGACAAAATTAAGTTCAGCGACGATTTACAAAAAATAACTCACATATTTTCCCTGAATTAAACAATGTTTGCTAAAATATAGATTATTTCGTGAAAAATGCAAAAAAACATTATGCATTTTTTGTTAGTAATTGTTTGCACATTATTTGTGTTTCATTCTCTCCCTTTGATCACAATACTCCACTCTCATTTTGAATTCCCGACTCTGTATAGAATAGTAACGTCAATTATTGTAGTGCCCGCCCTCCCCCCTACAGATCTCCCAAAACTCAAACATAAATTGATATTTTGTGTTCCCTCAGAATTTACATTGGCCAAAACCCATCTGTTCCCCTTGAAATTCCAAAATGACATAATTAAGTTAACTACCCCTATTGACTTTCAAAAATGTTTTTTTTTTTTTTGGTATAAAAAGCTGTAACTGGCACCCATTTATTTCACATGAATAGTTTATTTCTCCGCTATAACAATATACGGCGCATAATCTTTGCAAGTGTAGCCGGCGTTTTCTTCATGACACGATTTTTTTATAATTCGACTCGTTTTTTCCATTTTTTGGTCCATTTTAAGGTTTTTTTTTTTTATTTTTTTTTTTGTCATTTTGAGTCGGATTTAAAAAAAATCGTGTTTCATCGGGAATAACATATTCCCCCGATTCAATCATATCCCTAACGATTTCCCGCAAAACTTCTTGTTTTCCTTCTGGCCAAACAGATTCCAAATTGTCCAATTGATCATCCGGAACGTGCGAAAATGATACTTCAATCGCACTGTCGGTATCGTTCGCAAAAACTGGAAACTGAAACTTCAGCCGTTCAGTGGTTTTCACGGTCAGTGAAAATTGTTTTGCGACAGTTTTTTCTCCACCAAATTCTGTTCGTGCCTGTGCGAGTAATTTTTCAACAGCGTTTGGTTCTTTCAACGCTAAACATGCGATCGGTTTCATCTGGGTTATAGCTTTTCTGACCGATTCGTTGTTTTTTACAGTTAAATTTGTTGATTTTTCGTGCATTTCAGCCAGTTTTCCCAACGCCTTCTCCATCATTGTGATTTGCCCGTACTCGTGTAAAACCGCGATCATAATCCTGCCACCAGGTTTCAGCATGCGTGCACATTCATCAATGCATTTCTGCTTATCTGGCACGAACATGAGTGAAAAGCTAAGTATTATCACGTCTATTGAACGGTCAGCGAATGATTTCTGCAAAGAGTCAGAGTCATCAGCCGACACTTTTAGAAATTCGACCTTAACCGATTGATGTGTTGTTTGGAGCTTTGCTTTTTCTTTCCATTTCCCTTTCGCAACACTCTGCATTTGGTCAGAAATGTCGGTTGAATACACCGTAACAGGAAAACACTTTCCTGAAAAGTAAGGGGCAGTAGTGTCGGAATTCAAAAACGTACTTGCTATGCGTAACCCCGGCTCACCAGTGCCATCGCCGAGAGACAGAATTTTGATCTCGTTGTCACTATTTTTGCCGCCACCACCACCACCACAGCCATCACTACTTCTTTCACGAACATATTCCAAAACCGAGTTCGTGATATATTCAAAAACCGGCCGATCACCCTCCGATAACTTATCGTAATCATTTGCTACGGAACCCGAGAACGCCATTTTTAATTTGTTTGCTGGTTCGACAAACGATGAGAAATTATACTCAAATTACTACACACCAAAATTACTTTTCCTGTTACGGACAGAATGATGACATGATAGATTGCTGAAACCAACCAAAGGAAACAAAAAAAGGGCGGGGAAAAAAACAAAAAACCTTTTGAAAAATGAAAGAACAAAAAAAAATGCTTTGATACAAAAATAGAAGAAAATCAACCAAAAAATCGCCCAAGACCGCCCCCTGGAATTCAAAAAAAGAACCTGTTTAACAGTTTAGAACACGTCCAAACTATTTTTTTTCATATATTATGTTCAAATCAATAAAGGATGACTGGGACTAAATGTCCCCAAATTCATCAGTTAAAAATCGTTTGTGAAAAAACAGAATCTAAGTTGGTGTACTAAAAAGAGAATCTGAAATTGCAATGCGCAATGAAATTCGCATTACAATTTCGTTTTTTTTGACTAAATTGATAATTTTATTTGCGGTGAAACAACCATGGATTTCTGATTTCAGAATTGGACTCTACCCATGTGTACTAGCGATTGTATACTGAATGTTACAATCGAATTTTGTTGTTCTAGAATATATTTTTTAGAAAATTTCTGCCTCAAAATTTTGAGCTACAACTCGAAATGTTGTTAGAATACACTGCAATCCTCTAACTATTATTTGTTATTATTTTTTTTTTGCGCAGAAAATTTGAATTTAGAAAAACTCAATTTTCTTGCAAAAATATTCTCACGTTTTTAAATAAAACGCAAAAACCGATGTTATAATATTATGTATTTTTTGGTTTGTTTGGCGGGGGGATTTGTAATTTATTATTCATATTAGATCGTTCATAAAAAAGAAGGAAAAGAAACCGTTTTTTGAAAAAAAAATGTTCAAAAACCACCTGATGTTCAGTATCACCCTAACGTCACCTCGATCCGCATCTGGAAATGATCACGCAAAATCCGATTGACCGTATCTAATTCAGTTAACATTGTCGTCATGCGCTCCGTCGCTTCGTCCATGGCATCATTATTTCAAACTTTCTTGTGCGGAGCTTGAAAATTATTTGACCTTTTTTTTCTGTTTGGCTTTGAAAGTGAGGCTTATTATTAAGTTTTTTTTGGACAGAAAAAACAAAAACAAAAACAAATATTAGACAGCACGAAAAATTTCGAAATATCTATGGTCATCGTCACTGCTTTGGCTGGATGCGCTGCTGCTTTGGCTTGAAGACGCAACTGCACCGTTGTGGCCTGAGAACTCAACAGCAGGCGCACTCGCTAATATTACATCACCATCATCGCCAGTGAGGTCAGTTATGTCGGTTACTTCAGGTAAGTAATCATCAACCAAGAGTAATTCTTCGTGTAGGCGACTAACGTGCTCAGCTTCGCGCTGGATGGCTCTTTGCAACTGGTCGCGGCGCTGTCTTAGCGGACGGGAATCTAGAGCAGTTACAGTGTCGGCTTGGTTGGAAGATGAAAAACTGACCGAAGAAAAACTACTGTGATCAGGTTGTTCTTGGGTCGCTTCTCGAGCCCTGCTCCGTGTGCGTCTTGCGACTGGCGCGGCACTTTCTGAAGTGGGACTTCGGTCTGTAGTTGCATCAGCCCTTGCTTGCGAGATGATTTGCTCTAACTGCCGGTGCATGGAAGCGTTGCTGGACGACCCGGCCCTGTCCTCCCTTGCTCGCGGGTTTTGCTCGTTGGTGATGATCTGCTCTAACTGGCGGTACCTGGCAGCATTGTCAGACGTCCCGCAATCCTGGGCCAGAATGGACTCCATAACATTTTCGAATTGGTTCGGCAATCGAGTATTGCCAGCATTTCCAGCGTGACTAACCCTGCTTCCCCCAGTATTCCTGCGCGCGGCTTCCGCAGCAATTATTCGATCGCGCACAACCTCAGCCACACGCGCGCCCCTGGTCGAACCGTTTTGCGACTGCGAACTTCCGCGCCCGTTTTCTGACTGCCCACCACTGTTTCCGCGCCCAGAAGATGTCCTCCTTGTCCTCGAAGGCCGTCCACTATTCTCAGAGGATGTAGAATTGCCAGATAAATACCAGCCGCGCCAGTTCGACTGTTGCTGTTCTTCTCGCGTGAAATTGCCGGAGACCATCCTGGAGTTCCGCGGATCCCACGCAGGCACCGCATGGAGCGGAGCGCCATTACTTTCCTCCTCTTCCGATGCGTCGTCGCTAGCATTATTGCCGCTCCCACCAGCATCATCATCGGAATTCGCATTTGAGTGCTCCTCCGTGCTGGCGTCTTCAGCATGATCCTCCCTCCACCGTCTTCTGGTTTCGACAAAAGTTTCCCAAGCGGCCCTTGCGGCTGCGCGTGACGTTCTCGTCGTGCGCCGTGGCGTGGGCATGCCCGCAGGCATTGCAGGGCTTTGTGCGCGACTACCAGTGGTACCAGAATCCCGGTCCGCTTCCTCGCGACCACCATCGTCATCGCTCGATTCCTCCCCCACTGCTCTGTCCCTCAACAATTGGTCATGCTCTTGCCTGTGCATCTGAATTCGGGGCGAAAACGGGACCGCGTCCTGGCGAACCAAACGTGGGATACGTGGGATCGGAACAAGCCCTCTTCCCGGTGCTATTCTCTGAGAGGCAGCTGCTGGTGGGAAGAAAACTTCGTCGTGTTCCGATGAGAAAATCATTTCCAAATCCGCATCTGCAATAGTACCTCCACCATTACTAGTATTTGGAATGTAAAAGCTGTGCGATCGCTGCAGTGGTCTACTTCTTCCAGCCGCTCTGGCGGCTTGTGGCCTGGGCGGTGGTCTGAGCGGAGCGGGAGGAATTGACCTGTTCAGCGGTGGCGTTGATAATGACGCTGCGGAGGAGCTGGATCGGGTAGTACTATTCGTCGGCCTTCTTGGCGGCCTTGGAGCTAAAAACTGAGACTGGAAGCGGCGGAAGGAACCTGGGTTACTTGGCCGGTAAGCTGGCGAAGTCGGCCTGTAATTTGGCGAAGTGGGGTAGTAAACAGGCGACGTGGGGCTGTAAGGTGGCGAATTGGGCTGGTGAGGTGGCGAAAAAGGTCTGTATGGAGGCGAAGTTATCTCCGCTGGAGATGATGGCCTCCCCACAAAGGCGTAGTTCCCTGGAGATGATAGATCATTTCCGCGGGCATGATCAGCCGGAGACCAAGGGGGAAAATAACACGGTTTTTTTATAATCGGACTCAAATGACAAAAAAAATCAAAAAAACCCTTAAAATGGGCCAAAAAATTAAAAAAATGAGTCCGATTATGAAAAAATCGTGTTAAATGAAAACCGTGCCACAACCGCGGACGAATCAACAAGCTGTCGCGTCAATCAGATTGTTTGCTGAATTCTTTTTTGAACAAAAAAACACACAAAAAAAGACATTCATTTTTTTGTCAAAATAGTTATTAAAAAACTCGACCCCACAACTACAAATTTGAAACTGCTTGTTATCCTCATGCGGGTTTGGGAACTGTTTCTTGATTTTTTCCGGAACTTTGTACCGGTGCCGACAAATGCCGCACGTGGTGTGACCAGCGTCATAGCTCTGCTGGCTCCATTTCCCGACGCAGTTTCAAACTTTCTGGTCGCCAGGTTGAAACGGGAAAAAATCGATTTTTTTGGTCAAAAAAACAAAAAAATGTCAAAAAACAGCGATTTTGGATCAAAAAACGGTCAAAAATGAAATTTCCGACATGGCGACCAGAAAGTTTGAAGCAGTCGAAGCAGGTCTCGTGGCCGCAGGGGAGCGTGACCAGCTTGTTGTGGATCCTGGCGTAGGATCTTTTCCGGAGATTTCTCGGACCCTCGAGCTCCTCGTAGCAAATCGAGCATTCAGCCTTGTTGCCGGTGTCTTGGATTTTTGCCTTCTTTTTCTTCTTTTTTGCACCACTTTGTTGGTCGTCGCCATCTTCTTCACTGTCTTTGCCATCGCTGTCCTCCGCCCCACGCTTGCGCTTTGGAGCACTATTTGCAGTACTATTTGACTGCTGCTGCTGCTGCGGAACCTGTGGCACAATAAGCCGTGGTCTACTGGGCGCTTGCTGACTGCCATTGTTATTTCCACTTTGCGCAGTATTCGCACTTTGCGCAGCGCCTGTTTCGGGAGAACCAGTAGCTGATACAGCACTTCCATTGTTGCTATTATTTTGTTGATCGGATGTTGTTGTGTTTGACGACCCACTGGTATTTGTTGCCATATGTGTTTGATTACTGTCCGCTGATGCCATGTCTGCTAACAAATCCAATGCGCGAACGGGATTATCATGTGTACTAGATGCCGGTGAGCGCAAAACCCCTGACGCATTCTGTCCTGTGGTAGGAGAACCTCCTTGCTGCACAGGTGCTAATACTACTTGGGACGCCAACGCTGCATGTACTGAAATGTTCGGCGTGTCTGAAGCAAGAATTACAAAGGCCGATGCCAATTGTATCATGCACGCTCTGGAGCTTCGGGGAAACAAACGCATCTTTCTTGTGAAAAATCAATTAACGCACACAAAAAATACGAATAATTAAAGAAATACGGACTTCGTGTCGAAAAATAATAAAACTGCTCTACACAAAAGACTTCTGACAAGAATTTCACACCGAGAAAATAAAACAGATAAAGAATCTGAATCTCTGAAATTTCAATTGTGTCAGAAATTTGATCGCATAACAATAATAAACTGTATTACAGAATCTTTTGTTAAACCCCCATGTAAAAATATCAATTTGTGTTCCCATTGAAGAAAAAAAAAACGCCCTCACAAAAATGCGGGGAGAGAGAAAAAGAAAAAAAAACGACGTTAAAAAAAAAGCTGTGTCAGTTATGGACATTTTAAATTTTTACTCGTGAAACTTTATCGAAAATAAAAAAAAAAAAACGATTGGAACCGAATCGATTTTTCGTTCACAATCATAAACTCATAGGTACTGCATGTCGTTCTGTGTTATCTTTTGCCAAATTTTAGGTCTATTTTGAATTTTCGCTATATCCATAAAATATTCTAAGAAAACTAACGCAATGAGTGAGGAGACTGCAATGCGCTAATGATGAATTTTAAAAAAGTACTGCTTCTTAACTTTTAGGGGGGAGTGTTTTAAATCAATAAATTAATTATGTACTTGCGCAAAAGTATTGGAATGTTTTTTCGTTTCCTTCTTTGTTTTCTGCAAAAAGGTCTGCTGTTGTTTCGAAATTTGATTAACAAATGGTCCACTGGTACGCCCGGTTACACAGTGTGTGTGTAATCGTGCGTTCTTTTCATACAAAATCTCGTGGGCCCGCAAACTAGTAGTAAAATCAGATACTTATTTTTAGACAACAAAAATCCAACGTCCTTTGAATTTCACATTGTTTTTCAAATAACGTTTCTTCCGCCTGTTTTTGATGCTTCTGCAGAACTGCTGAAAGTCCCTGCTAAAGAACTGTTTCATGCTTCTGAAGGTGTTTTTTTCTTCGCAAGTCGCGCCGCACGCGCCGCCGCTCCCGAGCCCAAGCTCTTCTCAAAAGAACTAGACGGCACATCTTCATCGCCCCAGCCTTTTTCTCCCGCCAGTAGTCCTCCTCGGGCCTTCTTCCTGCCTCGTGGGCTCGCTGCTTCTCGCGGACTGCGCTGTAGTTTTCCTTCTTTGTGAGCAGAACCCAACGATTTGACGCGTGGAGATAGGCGGGGACCGGGAGCTTTTTTTCCAGATTTTCGTTTCGCCACAGTGACGCGCAGGTTTTGTTTATGACTACCATTGTGTTTCTTATCGCGAAGGTGCGGCGGAACATATAATGGTGAGGGTGGCTTTTCTTCACCGAGAGTGGGCGACTGTTGGAATGGTTCTGCTTTTGCGTCCGTTTTTTCTTCTGTTTTTCCAGCCGCTCCCTCACTGCCTTGGTGGTGGTCCTCGGCAGCATCTGAACCACATGCAACACTCCCCACCATGAAAGAATCATTATCTTCTTCTTTCTTTTTCATCACACCAGCGTGCTCGTCTTCTAGAGTTGATTTTCTTTTTGCTAAAAACACAGCATATTCAAAATTATTCTTACCCGGGTACATCCCAGCCTGCATTTTTAATCCTCCTCTCTTTTTCCCCCCGTTTTCCCAAACGCCAGCGCTTTCTTTTCCACTACTTTCGGCAGTACTAATTGTCGGATAAAAATCCCTCAAACCTTCCTCCCGGTTCAAAACTCTGACATAAAAGACCGCTGCATTGTTTTTCGCGTCGTACAAAAACCCAGCGTGCGAACCAGACTCGTCCGCAGAAAACTTCCCAACCTGCACTAAGTCTTGCGGCTTGACGCTCGATGTGACAATTTCAGAACTCGCTTTCCTTTTTTCTAAAACTGCGCTTTTCGGCATACCGCCACCGATCGGTTTCAAATCTAAATCCTCGTGCGTCATGCCCTTCTCATCCATCAAACCTGCCGGCAACAACGCAACCCCGCTTCCATCAACAGCTTCAATATCGCATGTGGCTGTGTCAGATTTTTTCCCATCCTTTTTCACCACGTGTTTTTCGAACCAATCTTCCTGTTTGCTCCAATTACAAACGCAATTCAATAATTCAGAGCGCTTTTCCACCTCACCCAGTTCATCGAACCCCTCAAACTCATCTCTGTCCCAGTGGTAACCGAATTGCCCAGTCCACCCCGGTTTTAATCCGACTTCATAATCGTAAAGTTTTGCACTTCTATCGAAACCGTGCGCTGGCTTCCAAATAACTCTAAATCCAGGCTGGTCTTCAATAATTCCGGTGTCCGCGGTCAGAAGGTCGTGAAAATTGAACAGTTTCTGCACTCTAGGCGAGAGATTTTCTGCGATTTCTGCGGACAGAGCAGCCGACGCGGTGGTCAAAACCTGTTCCGGACCGCCAGGAGGTAAGACTACTGTTGGGCGGGTTGCCGGTTTTGTTTGCTGTTTTGGTAGTTGACTCGCGGGTTTTTTTGGGGACGATACCTTGGGGTTTCTTTTTTCCTGAGTACCGGTCCAAAAATCACCCCTTGTATGCAGATGGCCGCTCCAAGGGTTTGTCGCTGTGGCACTGATCCTCTTGCGTGCAATCACAAATACCGACTCATCGAAAACAGTTTGGGATGCATCAAAAATACTAATATTCAACACCAACGATAGAAAAATTGGCCGAAACCAACGTGGGGAAATGAGAGATGCCATCATGTTTTTGTTTTTCGAGGGGGAGGGGAAAATTTAATACAAAAACACAATACTAATTTCACGCGGTGTTTTCTTAAAAACTAATTAACTAAAATTGAAACTGAACTCGTAAAAACACAACTACTTTTGTTCGCCACTTTTCAAAAATCCAACCAGGCCTGTTCTGAAACATAAATTCAATGAAAAAATGAATCCAATTTGTTGCGATAAAAATGAAAAAAATGAACCCGTCCCGAAAAAAATGTTACGACAAAAAAATGCGAATTCAAAAAAACAAGTCGTGCTTTCTCAAACTTCCAACTAGTTGGACCATTTTTTTTTTTTGCTAAAACACCTACCACGTTTTTGATTTTATTAGGATATGTTGCGATACCTACCAGATTGTGCGGTGAAATCGTGATAAACCTGTTACTGGAATTTTGGTTAAAACTCCATTTGTTTCAAAAAATGATCCAAAATATTATAATGAATTTGAAATTTCAAAATCTCAATTTCCTGGAGGAAAAATTCTGTTTTTTTTCTTGCACAAAAATAATTTCCAGGAAGAGCTTCTTGAATTATCTAAAATCGAATACGATGTTACCAAAAAAACACTCTTTACTGAATGATACATGGCCTTTATTAAATTGGGAAAGGGAGAATGCGCAGAAACTTAAGTAACGAAGACGTAAATCGGCTTCAAGTTGAAATTTCATGCGCAGAAAGCCATTATAAACCTTGACAAAGATCGTTTCTTGCTGTGGAGCAAAATGAATCTGTGGAGGATGTGGTTGTTTTCAAATATTTTCTTCAAATTTAAGAACATTTTTTTATTGCAAGCTTGATCGTAGAAAACGTTGCCTCTCCTGAAATATCCTGGATGTTTTTCATTGCAAATCAATAACAAACTGAACCTTGCCCAGTGAGTCACACATTTTTTATAAAATTATTTTTGAAATGTTTGTTTCGCTAGAAGAAGCCTCTATTTTTTCAGTCCGCTTTCTTCTTCAATTTGCCTCCCATGCCTTGCGACGCAGATCGATCAACTTAACACGATGTTTTTGTAATCGGACTCGTTTTTTTTTTCATTTTTTGGCCCATTTCGAGGGTTTTTAACATTTTTT